>Ga0187892_10000925_pt1 | contig 72793 bp, 45 predicted proteins | sample MA1701073metaG_FD_139345 | JGI IMG/M metagenome (GOLD analysis project Ga0187892, IMG submission 139345) | Bio-ooze microbial communities from a basaltic lava cave in the Kipuka Kanohina Cave System on the Island of Hawaii, USA - MA170107-3 metaG ...
AAGAACCAAAAAGAAACACAGGCGGCGGCTACGTCGGTTTTCGCGCTGCCTCTCAAAGCCTACCCTATGAGGGGCCAAGGCATCTAGCCACGGGTGCGGACCCCGGAGGGGTCAAACCCGTGGGACCGCGACGCCCACGAAACCTCGTCAGCCCCGAAGGGGCGGCGGAGGAAGACCAGCGACGCTTCCGTGATCCGACCGACAGGCACTCGCCACTCTTCCTTCGCCCCTACGGGGCTACACTCGCTCCGGTCTCCGATGCCCACGGGTTTGACCCCTCCGGGGTCTGCACCCGTGGCTAAAACCCTTCGCCCCTCTCGGGGCGGACGCGACCCGAAAACTTGACTCATTCGCGACAAGTTTGCCCACCCAAGGAGTCTAGTAGCTTAGCGTCCGCCAGCGCCACACGGGCGATCCCGCCTTCCCGCTTTATCGCTTCCATCGCGGCGATGGCATCCCGCACGTTGTTGTCTGTAGTTGTTTCCAGCCTCTTGGTGAAGGCTCGCACATCTTGCGGGATGAACTTGCCCGAACAGATCGATCGGTCGGCGTCGATGAAAGTCTCTTGAACAATGTCCTCGGGCGAAAGCGCGGCTTGCCGCCTACGGCCCAAACGCAGCGTCGCCCTTCGCTGGACCGCTGCTCGAGAGCGTTCCAAAAGTTCGCCCATGGCGGCCCGATCAGCGTTGACCGCGCGAACGAGTAGCTCGTCGTCTCGCATGACTTGGTAGCGACTCATTTCAATCGAGCCTCGCCGCGCCCAGCCGGCGCAGCATCCACGCCCAACTAGGATAGCGGGAACCGTACGCGAAACTCACGCGCTGGCTCACCGTGTCGCTAGCCGCGGGAATCGGCGCCGAAGAGCGGCTTGGCAATGCCGCCGGCCGCAGTATGATCGCCCCCGAATCGGAGGCATGGCGTGCGTCACTCCAAGCTCGCTCGAGATCATGCGACTTCACGTTGGTGTCGAGAGCCGCGGATCCGCCCTCTCTCGGTCATTGAAACCCTACAGCAGCAATTTGCAGAAGGGATACTCGTCATACAACAGTTTAAGAGTTGTCAAACAACCCAACCGGCCATGCGAACTGGCTTGGCGCTGATTCTCGTCGCGGTTTCCGGATGCAGTCACCGCAATTCGGCGAACTCCGCACCCACGCTGCGGCCTTCGGCCGTCCGCGCGAGCCAGACCATCGAGACGAGCGGAGTCGGTCTAGATCAGTTGGCGGCCCCCGCGGGCGAGATTGTCGATCCAACCGTTCTAGTCATCAACGGCGACACGCTTACGGTGGAGGACATTCTCAAGCCGGTTCGCGGCGAGCTGGAGCGCAAGGCCGCCAGTCTGACCCCGGCGCGCTACCACACCGAGATGCAGGAATCGCTGGCCAACCGCATCCGCAGCGAGGCCCGCGACCTGCTGCTCTATCAACAGGCCAGCCGCCGCGTGAGCGAACCGGAGCAGCAAGCGTTCGACAAGTATGTCGATCAGGAAATCCGCGACATTGTCAACAAGAAGTACGGCGGGCGACAGACGCGCTACGAGAAGGAGCTGGCCGCCAACGGCTCGAGCCTGTCGCAGGAACGCGACCGCATCCGCCGCGACCTGATCATCATCCGCTACCTGCGGCAGACCGTGAGCTCGAACGTGGCTGAGCCGACGCGCGCCGAGCTTTGGCACTTCTTTCAGGAGCACAAGGCCGAGCTGGCCAAGGCCGAGCGGCGCGAGATGCACCTGATTGAGCAGTCGAAAGATGCAGAAGGCCGCACCACGCTGGAACAGGCCAGGGCGGAACTGGCAGCCGGTCAGCCCTTCGACGCGGTGGCCCGCAAGCTTTCGCAAGGCGCACTGGCTGTTACCGGCGGCAACTGGGGGCTGATCGGCAAGGGCAGCGTGCGCGAAAAGTTCGAGCCGGCCGTCGACGTGCTCTTTCGCCTGGACGCGGGCCAGACCAGCGACATCATCGAAACGGCGGACGCGCTCTTCATCGTCCGCTGCGGTCAGATCGAGCGCGGCGAAGAGCCGGACTTCGAGAAGATGCAGCCGGCCCTGGCCAGGCGCTACAACGACTTCCAGTTCAACCTGCACGTCGACGAGCTGGTCGCCAAGCTGCAGTCGACCGCGGTCATTCGCCCCGAGGACATCAATCTGTTTCTGCAGCGCGTCGTCGACGCCGCACCGAAGGCGGCGTTTGCCGGAGCGCCGTAGCTCATCAGCCCCTCAGAGTTCGCCGGTGGAGCGTCGTACGCGACGTTTGCCCCGGGACATGTCATCGAGTGCCCGGCGGACCGGCCGGCGTTCGGCAGGCCGCGCGACCGGCTTCGGATGGAAGTTTCAGACAAGGCTTCGCTGCGGCTGGGCGCGAAGGCCGAGCTGTGCGACGGATCATGCTCGCGGGTGTGCATTGAGGGACGTTACGCGGGTTTGCGGCCATTGCCGTTGGCGCGTCCGCCACGGCGCTGTGCTTTGGCCGGGTGGAAATCAAGCGACGTGACGAGCAGCAGATCAACGAAGCTGAACTCGTTCGGCGCTTCAAGCACGACGAGGGTCCGCGCCGGATTGGGCGGCACAAGAATGTGGTTTGGCTCTGGGATCAGCAGACGGCGTCCGTCCGCCAGCCAAATCGTGAACGGTATGAACGGCCGCGCTTGATGCGCCTTGCGAAGTGATTCGACCGTCACTGATTTGCCTCCCTTTGGCATCGATCTTCTCCAGTGCCCCCATCCAACAGCGAATCATACTCGCGCGAGCCGCAGTTTGACAAACTTGCGCTTGCCGCGCTGCAGGATCAATCCGTCGCGGAACCGCGTTCGGCGGCCTGAATGCGGCCGTCGTGCCGCTGCAGGTCGCCGCCGATCCTACTCCGCTTTGCGGCCGTTCCCGTTGGATCCACGCCGGCGCCGTTGCATCTTCGCCGGATGAAAGTCGAGCGACGTGACCAATAGCAAGTCGACCGAGCTGTACTCGTTGGGAGCCTCGTAAACGAGGAAGATGCGGGCCGCTACGGGCGGGACGAAGAGGTAGCCTGGCTCTGGCACGAGAAAGCGACGCCCGTCGGCAAGGGATACGGAGAACGGTACGAACGGCTCGGCGTCGCGGGCTTTGCGTAGTGTCTCGAATGTCACATTGCACCTCGCACTCGATACATCCTAACGCGACAGCCGCAGCTTGACAAACTTTCGTTTGCCGCGCTGCAGGATCTGGCTGTCGCGGATGGCGATCATCGCCACCGGATCGGTCAGCGCCTCGCCGTCCAGCTTCACGCCGCCCTCAGCGATCAGGCGGCGGGCTTCGCTCTTGGTCGTCGCAAAGCCGGCGTGAACGACCAGTTCAGCGGCCTGAATCTGGCCGTCGTGCAGGATGGTGCTTGGGACAACGAGGTCGGGAATGTCGTCGGGGAGGCCGGTCTTGCCGGCGCCGTGGATGCGGAAAAACTCGGCGGCCGCGGCTTCGGCCTCAGCCGCGTTGTGGAAGCGCGTGATGATGATCTTGGCCAGCTCAACCTTGGCACCGCGCGGATGCGTGCGGGCCGGATCGACGCGCACGGCCAGCTCATCGAGCGGCACGTCGGTGAGCAACTCGTAGTAGTTGCGCATGAGCGCGTCGGGAATGCTCATGATCCGGCCGAACATCTCCGAGGGCGGATCGGTGATGGCCACGTGGTTGCCGAGCGACTTGCTCATCTTCTCGCGGCCGTCGAGGCCAACCAGGATGGGCGTGATCATCACCACTTGCGGCTCGTGGCCGGCGTGGCGCTGCAGGTCGCGGCCGACCAGGTTGTTGAACGTCTGATCGGTGCCGCCCAGCTCGACGTCCGACTGGATGACGACGCTGTCCTGGCCCTGCACCAGGGGATAGAACAGCTCGTGCAGGAAGACCTCCTTGCCTTCAGCGTGCCGCTTGGCGAACGTGTCGCGTTCGAGCATGCGCGCCGTGGTGACCTGGGCGGCCAGGCGAATCACGTCGGCGAACTGCATCGGCGACAGCCACTCGCTGTTGCGGCGGATTTCGAGCTTGTCGGGCGACAGGTCGAGCAGCTTGCCAGCCTGGGCGAAGTAGGTCTGGGCGTTGACGTAGATGTCTTCCTGGCTGAGCATCGGCCGCGTCTTCGAGCGGCCGGTCGGGTCACCGATCATGGCGGTGAAGTCGCCGATGATCAGGATGCCCTTGTGCCCCAGGTCCTGAAATTGCCGCATCTTGCCGAGCACCACGGTGTGGCCCAGATGCAGGTCGGGCGCGGTGGGGTCCATGCCCAGCTTGACCCGCAGCCGGCGGCCGGAGGCCAGCTTCAGCCGCAGCTCCGGGACCGAATAGACGGCGTCGCAGCCACGGGTGAGGACGGCCAGTTGTTCATCCACGCTTGCCATCGGCCGGATGCTACCGCACGAAACTGACAACTTCCAACGCGCCGCAGCGACCTTAAGGCGTAGCAGGCGGCGTAGGGCGACCAGGCCGAATGCACACAAAAAAAGCTTGCCAGCCTCGACCGGCTGAGGTAGGATTCCTGCTTTACCGTTGCCGTTCACAACACAAGCCTCGGGGAGACGCACGACATGGCACCGTTCAATCGCCTCGCCAACAGGTTCCTTGCGTCAGTGCTTGCATTAGCTGTGGTTAATTCGGATGCCCACGGGCAGACGTGGATCACGTTTGAAAACGAGACTGCGATCCGGATCGCGCCCGAGCTTGGATTCCCATACAACCCTGCCACCGACGACCCGCTCACCGACGTGCGGGAGAAAGACTACGGCGTCGGCGACTTCGACAACGATGGCGACCCAGACTTGGTGGTCGTTCGCAAGCAGCCGCTGGCCACGACGGGCAAGAACAAGGCCTATCTCTTTCTGAATGAACATGGTGTTCTGACCAATCGAACAAACGCGTTCGCGCCCGAACTGCTTACGCCCTGCAACAACCGGGATGTCGCCGTCGTCGATGTCGACAATGACGGCTGGTTGGACCTGGTCACGGCGCCGACGCTGCCGGAGAGCGGCGATGGCGCGAGCGTCAAGATGCCGCGCGTGTATCTGAACCTCGGGGCCGACGTTGATGGGCAGTGGCTAGGTTTTCACTACGAGTATGCGGATCAGCGAATCCTGTCCTTTCCGCAGGATCCGATCTTTGCAGCGGTTTCAGCTGGCGACCTCGACAGCGACGGCGACCAGGACTTGTTCTTCGTCGACTATGCTTCGGACAGCTCCATCCCGGACCCGCCCGGCGGGCCGCTGCAGAACCGCTTGCTGCTGAACGACGGCAACGGGTTCTTCACGGATGTGACCGAGACCAACATCACGGCCAGCGGCGCGGCGGCCCAACTCGGAAACGGATTCGGAACGCGGGTCTGGATGGCCGACATGGACGGGGACACCCATCTTGACCTGATGACGGTGGACACCTGCAGCGCGAACCCGCGCACGATCCGCTTCGCGCGAAATAACGGCGCGGCCGTGTTCACGGCGACGAGTGACCTGACCGCCGGCTTCTCACCGTACGACTTTGACACGGGCGACGTGAACCTCGACGGCAAGATTGACTTCTTTGAAGTCGACGATGGTCCGGACAAACTGTTCATCAACAGCGGGAACAACGGCAGCTCAGGTCTTCCGACTTTCACGACCGTGAACGTGGGTGGTCAATCGTCCTCGACGACCAATGGGTTCGGCGGAAATATCTACCTACGGGATGTCGATGCTGACGGGCGATTGGATGCGATCGTATGCGACGAAAACATACACCTTGCACAGGGAAGTAATCGCATGGCGCTGTTCCACGGCATCCCGAATTCGCCGTGGCTGAGCGCAAGCGGCGCCGCCAATGCCGATCCGTTCATTGTGGGCAGCACAGCCTGCACCGAGCCGATGTGTACGCGCGACACGTTTGATGTCGCGATCCTCGACATCGATCTGAACGGCAAGCTCGATCTGGTGGTCGGGACGGACAAGGGCACGAAGGTGTTTCTCCAGCCGCCGATCATCCCGCCCGGACCCGACAGCACCGCGCCAGCGATCGCATCCACGACGCCCGGCGACGGCACGGTCGACCACCTGCAAGACCAGACGCCGGGTGGCGCGCTCGAGGGGATCGCACAAATCAGCATCGCGTTTGACGAAGTCGTCCACGATGCCATCAGCGGCGGGCCGGTGTCAGTGGATTCGTTCACACTGACCCTGACCAGCGACCTGGCCGGGCTGGCGCCGCCGGTCATCACGAGCGTGGCGCCAGGCCCTGGCGGCGCGTACGCCTTGACGCTCGATCGGCCGATCACGCCCGGCGCCTGGACGACGATCATCGCCAACGTGCAGGACACGGCCGGCAATCCGGCCGCGGACAATGCGATGGACCTGGGCTTCCTGCCAGGTGACGTTAGCGGCGACTTGCTGACCAATACGCAGGACCTGCTGGCCACAATCACCGGCCTGAACGCCTGCGCAGCCGCAGCAAGCTGCGCAAGCATCGATGTGCTCCCCGAGCTCGATCTGAACCGCAACGGCATCGCCAATACGCAGGACCTGTTGCGGCTGATTCAGCTCCTCAACGGCGTCAACACGCAGAACCCGTGGAACGGCGTCTCGCTGCCACCGCAGCCTTGAGTCTGAGTGCGGCCGGCGCGCAGAGCATCAGAACCCACCCTGCTAAGGGTGGGCGTGCCAGAACGGTCGACGCGGCTCGGATTGTCGTAGCACGCCCCGTCCCGGCGCGCCGGGACAGGCGGGGGTCTGAACGCACTGCGCCGCGTGGCGATATTGGCCCGCTGAGATCGTCACGGACGCCGCAGCCGTGTCAGCGGGCGCCTCGCCCTGACAAGGATGGATCGGAGGATGAAATGGCACGTTTATCCGCACGTCGGACGGCGCTGTTCTTGGGGCTTGCATTCCATGGGCTGGTGGCTGGCCGATCCGCCGAAGCTCAAACCTGGATCACATTCGAGAACGAGACGGCCATCCGCATCGCGCCGGAGCCCGGCGCTCCCTACGACCCGCCGTCGGATGATCCGCTGATCGACATTCGCGAGAAGGACTACGGCGTGGGCGATTTCGACAACGACGGCGACGCCGACGTCGTGGTCGTGCGCAAGCAGCCGCTGAACACGACCGGCAAGGATCGGGCGTACCTGTTTCTGAATGAGAACGGCGTCCTGACCAACCGCACCAGCCAGTACGCCCCCGACCTGCTGACCCCGTGCAACAACCGCGACATTGCCGTGGTCGACGTGGACGACGACGGCTGGCTGGACCTGGTGACAGCGGCGACGTTTCCGGTCGACGGCGACGCCGCCAGCCTCAAGATGCCGCGCGTGTACATGAACCTCGGCGCGGACGACGACGGGAACTGGCTGGGCTTGCTCTACAAGTACAGCGACCAGCGCATCCCGGACTTTGCACAGGATCCGATTTTCGCGGCCGTCGTGGCCGGCGATCTGGACGCCGACGGCGATGCCGACCTGTTCTTTGTCGATTACGCGGCCGACAGCTCGGTCGTCGATCCGCCCGGCGGCCCGCTGTTCAACCGCCTGCTGCTCAACGACGGAAACGGCTTTTTTACCGATGTCACGCAGACGAACCTTATCGACGCCGGTTCAAGCGCCATGCTCGGCAACGGCTTCGGCACGCGGGCCTGGATCGCCGACCTCGACGGCGATGACGACCCGGACCTGATGGCCATCGACACGTGCAGCGCCATGCCGCGCACGATCCGCGTGGGGCTGAACAACGGCGCGGCGTTCTTCACCGCCAGCAGCGATCTGACGGTCGGCCATTCTCCTTACGACTTCGACCTCGGCGACCTCAATCAAGATGACAAGCTCGATTTCTTCGAGGTGGACGACGGGCCGGACCGCGTGTTCATCAATGCCGGAAACAACATGATCTCGGGGCTGCCCGTGTTCACCAACGTCACACCGCCGAACCAGTCGGTCACCACCACCAACGGCTTCGGTGGCAACATCTACCTGCGCGACCTGGACGGCGACGAACGGCTCGATGCGCTGGTGTGCGACGAGAACATTCAGCTCGCACAGGTCAATACGCGGCTGGCGCTCTTTCACGGCCTGACGACCAGCCCGTGGCTGGCGGGCGCCGGCGATCCGTTCATACTCGGCAGCACGGCCTGCACCGAGCCGATGTGCACGCGCGACACCTTTGACGTGGCCATCCTCGACATCGACTTGAACGGCCTGCTCGACCTTGTGGTCGGGACCGACACGGGCACCAAGGTCTTTCTGCAGCCGCCGATCAACCCGCCCGGAACCGACAGCACGGCCCCGACCATCGTCGCCACGCTGCCCGGCGATGGAACGGTCGATGGCCTGCAAGACCGGAACTCGGCCGGTCAGCTTCAAGGTGTGAGCGAACTGACGCTGACGTTCAGCGAAGCCGTTCGCGATGCCGCTACGGACGGTCCAGTCTCCGCGGATTCGTTGACGCTTGCGCTGACGACCGAACTGGCCGGGCTGACGCCGCCCGTCGTAGAGGGCGTCACGCAACTATCCGAGGGCGTCTACATCGTGACGCTCAATCGGCCCATCACGCCTGGCGCGTGGACCACGATCGTCGCCAGCGTCGAAGATATGGCCGGCAACGCGCTCGACGCCGCCCCGATCGCTCTGGGGTTTCTACCGGGCGACGCGACCGGCAACGGCCGTGTGAACACGCAGGACGTGCTCGGCATCATCGCCGGCATCAACGCCTGCACGACTGCCGGAAACTGCGGCTCGGCTCCGGTCCTGGGCCTGTACGACATGGACCGAAACGGCACGCTCAACACGCAGGACCTGCTGCGTTTGATCCAACTGCTGAACGGGGTGGCGACGCAGAATCCGTGGAACGGCGTCGTGCTGCCGCCGCAACCGTAGACGTGGAGGAATACAATGAATCGGTTCACGCATTCGTCCGTGGGAATCATCAGCGGTATCGGGGTGTGCGTTGCATCGGCCATTCCGGCTCTTGGGCAAGGCTGGATCACGTTCGAGAACGAAACCGCCACGCGCATCGCGGCCGAGCCGGGATTTCCGTACAACCCGGCGTCGGACAATCCGCTCACCGACACCGATGAGAAAGACTATGGCGTCGGTGATTTCGACAACGATGGCGATGCGGACCTGATCGTCGTCCGCAAGCAGCCGCGGACGACGCAGGGTAAGCGCAAGGCCTACCTGTTCTTGCACGAGGACCGCGTGTTAGTGAACCGGACCGGCCAGTATGCGCCGCAGCTTCTCGATCCGGCCAACAATCGCGACATCGCCGTGGTCGACGTCGATGGCGACGGCTGGCTCGACCTGGTGACGGCCGTGACGTTTCCGGTGGACGGCGACTCGGCCAGCATCAAGATGCCGCGCGTCTACATGAATCTCGGGGCCGACGCGAACGGCGACTGGCTGGGCTTCCTGTACACGTACGTGGACCAACGCATCCCCGACTTTCCGCAGGACCCATTCTTCAATTCGGTGGCGGCCGGCGATCTCGACGATGACGGCGATCCAGACCTTTTCTTCGCCGACTCGGCGGCGGACAGTTCGGTCCCTGACCCGCCGGGCGGGCCGCTCAAGAATCGGTTACTGCTCAACGACGGGGACGGCTTCTTCACCGACGTGACGCAGACCAACATCATCGACAGCGGCGCGTCGCTGCTGGTCGGGAGCGGCTTCGGGACGCGCGGCCGTCTGGCCGATCTGGACGACGACGGCGATGCGGACATCCTGGCCTGCGACGCGTGCAGCGCCAGCCCGCGCACCATCCGGTTCGCACAGAACGACGGATCAGCCATTTTCACGGTCACGTCGAATCTGACCATCGGGCACGCCGCATACGACTTTGACACCGGCGACTTGAACCAGGATGGACTGCTCGACTTCTACGAGACTGACGCCGGCTCGGATCGGGTCTTCTTACGGGTGGGAACGACGGGCGGCGGCCTGCCGACATTCACCAACGCGATCGTGGCCGGGCAGGTGAGTTCGACGACCACCGGCTTCGGCGGCAACGTCTACCTCCGCGATCTGGATTCCGACGGCCGGCTCGACGCGCTGGTGTGCGACGAAGACATCGACCTGCCGCAAGGCGGCAACCGCATGTCGGTCTTTCACGGCATCGCGTCGAGTCCGTGGCTGACCGGCCTGGGCGATCCGTTCGTACTGGGCAGTTCGGCCTGCACCGAACCGCCGTGTACGCGTGACACGTTCGACGCGGCTATTCTCGACATCGACTTGAACAACAAGCTGGACCTGGTGGTCGGGACGGACACGGGCACGAAAGTCTTCCTGCAGCCGCCCATCATCCCGCCCGGTCCGGACGTCACCCCGCCGGCCGTCGCCTCGAGCGACCCGGCGGACGGGACGGTCGATCACTTGCAGGACCAGACACCCGCTGGCGAACCACAGGGCATCAGCCATGTGACGATCGCGTTCAACGAAGTCGTGCGTGATGCGACGACGGATGGCCCGCTCTCGCCCGTCACGTTCTCGATCGCCTTGTCTACCAACCTGGTCGGACTCACACCGCCAGCCGTCATGGACGTGACGCCGGGCCTGGGCGGCGCGTACGTGATCGACTTGGACTTGCCCATTCCAGCCGGCGCGTGGACCACGATCACGGTCAACGTCGAAGACCTGGCCGGCAATGCCATCGCGGCCGGCGCCGTGGATCTGGGCTTCCTGCCTGGCGACGTCAGCGGCGATTTGATTACGAATACGCAGGACCTGCTGGCCACCGTCGCGGGCCTGAACACTTGCGCCGCTGCCGGGGCCTGCTCGACGCCGGCCGCGCTGGCGGAGCTTGACGTGAATCGCAATGGCGTGGCCAACACTCAGGACTTGTTGCGCGTCATTCAACTCTTGAATGGCGTGAGCACGCAGAACCCCTGGAATGGCGTCGCGCTGCCGCCGCAACCGTAGACTTGGAGGATCACATGAGTCAGTTCGGGCGTTCGTTTGTGGGATCCGCAGGGGGCGTCGCGCTGTGCTTCGCTGTGTCGGCGGCGCCGGCTTTGGGTCAGGGCTGGATTACGTTCGAGAATCAGACCGCCACGCGCATCGCGGCCGAGCCGGGATTTCCGTACAACCCGGCCAGCGACAATCATTTGACCGACACGCAAGAGAAGGACTACGGCGTCGGCGACTTCGACAACGACGGCGATCCGGATATGGTCGTCGTCCGCAAGCAGCCGTTTACGACGACGGGCAAGCGCAAGGCCTACCTCTTTCTGAACGAGAACCGCGTTTTGGTCAACCGCACGAACCAGTTTGCTCCGCAGATGCTCGAGGACTGTAACAACCGCGACGTCGAGGTCGTCGATGTCGACAACGACGGCTGGCTCGACCTGGTCACCGCGGTAACGCGGCCGGTGGCGGGCGACCCGCCGAACATCAAGATGCCGCGCGTGTATATGAATCTCGCCGCGGACGAAGAAGGCAACTGGCTCGGGTTCCTGTACACATACGCCGACCAGCGCGTCCCGGACTTTCCCATCAACCCGTTCTTCTGCTCGGTTGTCGCCGGTGACCTCGATGACGATGACGACGCCGACCTGTTCTTTGTCGATTACGCGTCCGATTCATCCGTGCCTGACCCGCCCGGCGGACCGCTCAAGAACCGCCTGCTGCTCAATGACGGCAACGGCTTCTTCACCGATGTGACGCAGACGAACGTGGTCGATAGCGGGGCAGCCGCATTGCTGGGCAACGGCTTCGGCACGCGCGGCGTCATCACGGACCTGGACGGCGACACCGATCCCGACATCCTGGCCGTCGATAGCTGCAGCGCCAATCCACGCACGATGCGCTTTGCGCGCAATGACGGGGCTGCGGTGTTTACTGCAACCGCAAACCTGACGGTTGGGTTTGCCGGGTACGACTGCGACGTCGGTGACGTGAATCAGGATGGCAAGATCGACTTTCTCGAGATCGACGACTCTCTCGATCGCATTTTCATCAACATGGGCAACAGCCCGGAAACGGGCTCGCCGACATTCATGCCGACAGTCATCGGGGGTCAGTCGTCTTCCACGACCACTGGCTTCGGCGGCAACGTATACCTCCGCGACCTTGACGCCGACGGGCGGCTGGACGCCGTCATCTGCGATGAGGACATCGATCTCGTTCAGGGCGGTAACCGCATGGCGGTTTTCCACGGGATCGCCGCATCGCCGTGGCTGACCTCTGCCGGCGCCCTCAACGCCGATCCGTTTGTTCTGGGCACCACGGCCTGCACCGAGCCGTTTTGCACGCGCGACACGTTCGACGCGGCCATACTGGATATCGACTTGAACAACAAGCTGGACCTGGTGATTGGCACCGACACCGGCACGAAGGTTTTCCTGCAGCCGCCCACCATCGCTCCTGGGCCGGACACGCTGGCGCCGACGCTCGCCACGATCGTCCCGCCGCAGGGGACCGTCGATCACCTGCAAGACCAGACACCGGCCGGCGAACTGCAGGGAATCGGCCAGGTGACGATGGGGTTCGGTGAGGTGGTCCGCGACGCCAGCACGCACGGCCCGGTGTCGGCGTCGACGTTCACCGCCACGTTGACGACCGACTTGCCCGGCCTGGAGCCGCCGGCCGTTGCGAGTGTCATGCAGGGCTTGGGCGGCGTGTACATCGTGACGCTCGACCGGCCGATCACACCCGGCGCGTGGACGACGATCACCGCCAACGTCGAAGACTTAGCTGGCAACCCGGCCACCAACAATACGCTCGACCTGGGTTTCCTGCCGGGCGACGTGAGCGGCAATCTCGTGGCGAACACGCAGGACCTGCTGGCGTGGGTGACGGGCTTCAACGCGTGTACCGCCGCGTTCACGTGTGGCGATCCGGCCGTGCTCACGCAGCTCGATTCCAACCGCGACGGCCTCGCCAACACGCAGGATCTACTGCGGCTTGTGCAGCTTCTGAACGGCGTCAACACGCAGAACCCGTGGAACGGCGTGGCGCTGCCGCCGCAGCCGTGAAGCGCTCAGCGTAGAGCGGCCAAGGGGACCGCGACCAAACAGGGATGATAAGATCTCACGCAAAGGCGCCAAGGCGCAAAGAAGACGCGGGGGGGGGGGGTAACACGGCGGCTTTTCGGCTTTGGCTTTCTTGCCAGATAGCAAAGATACGGGACGGCTGCAGTGCAAAGTGGGAGGATAAAATGAGAGGAACCTGTCGCACCAGGAGCGCCTGCATCACGGCGGGACTCCTGCTGCCGATCCTCAGTTCCGCCGCAGCGCTGGGACAGAATTGGATCACGTTCGAGAATCAGACGGCGATGCGGATGGTGGCTGAGGCGGGATTCCCGTACAACCCGGCCAGCGACAATCACCTGACCGATACACAGGAGAAGGACTACGGCGTCGGCGACTTCGACAACGACGGCGATCCGGACGTAGTCGTCGTCCGCAAGCAGCCGCGCACCACGCAAGGCAAGCGGAAGGCATACTTGTTTCTAAACGAGCAAGGCGTGCTCATCAACCGGACGAACGAACACGCGGCGCAGTTGCTCGAACCGTGCAACAATCGCGACGTAGTCGTCGTCGATTTGGATGGCGACGGGTGGCCGGACCTGGTGACGGCCGTCACGTTTCCGATGGCGGGCGATGCACCGAGTGTAAAGATGCCGCGGGCGTACATGAACCTGGGCGCTGACGATGACGGGAACTGGCTCGGTTTTGCATACAACTACACCGATCAGCGCATCCCAGATTTTCCGATGGACCCGTTTTTCTGTTCGGTCGAGGCGGGCGATCTCGACGCCGATGGCGATGCGGACCTGTTCTTTGTGGACTACGCCGCCGACACGTCGGTGCCCGACCCGCCCGGCGGTCCGCTCAAGAACCGGCTGATGCTCAACGACGGGAACGGCTTCTTCACGGATGTGACACAGACCAACGTGGTTGAGAGCGGGGCATCGGCATTGCTCGGCGCCGGCTTCGGGGCCCGCGGCAAATTCGCAGATTTGGACGGCGACGACGATCCGGACATTCTGGCCGTCGATACGTGCAGCGCGAATCCGCGGACCATGCGATTCGCGCGGAACAACGGCGCTGCGGTGTTTACCGCTACGGCCAACCTGACAGTGGGTTTCAACGCCTACGACACCGACGTGGGCGATGTCAATCAAGATGACAAGATCGACTTTCTGGAGATCGACGACTCGCAGGATCGGATCGGTGTCAACACGGGGAATGGCGGGGCGGGCCTCCCGACCTTTACGTTTTTTCTCCTGGCTGGCCAGGCGTCCTCGACGACGAGCGGATTCGGTGGGAGCGCGTATCTTCGCGACTTGGACGACGACGGACGACTCGACGCCGTGATCTGCGACGAGAACACCGATCTGGCCGGAGGAGGCAACCGCATGGCCTTGTTCCATGGCATTGACGGCTTGCCGTGGCTGAGTGCCAGCGGTCCGGAGAATGCCGACCCGTTTGTTCTGGGCAGCACGGCCTGCACCGAGCCGCTGTGCACACGCGATACGTTCGACGCGGCCATCCTGGACATCGACGGCAACGACAAGCTCGACCTGGTCGTCGGCACCGACACGGGCACGAAGGTGTTCCTGCAACCGCCGATCATTCCGGCGCCACCGGCCGTCGTAGCGACCACGCCGGTGAGTGGCACGATCGATCGCCTTCAAGACCAGGCCGCTGGGGGCGAGCTGCAGGGCGTCGACGAAGTGTCGTTTGTCTTCAGTCAGGCTGTGCGCGATGCGGAGACGGACGGACCGGTGTCTCCCGCATCATTCTCGACGGCGATCACGACCAGCCTGGCCGGTCTGACACCCCCGGTGGTGGTCTCGGTGGCGCCCGGTCCAGGCAACTCGTACGTGCTGATGTTCGACCGGCCCATTACGCCGGGAGCCTGGACCACGATCACGGCGAACGTCGAGAGCCTGGACGGAATTGCGGCGATCGCCCATGCGCTCGACCTGGGGTTCATTCCCGGCGATGTCAGCGGGCAACTCTCCACGAATACGCAGGATTTGCTGGCCTGGCTGATCGGGTTCCGGACCTGTACGTTGCAGGCCAACTGCTCGTCGCCCGCCGTGCTTGCGCAGCTCGATATCGATCGCAGCGGTGTGCCGAACACGCAGGACCTGCTACGGCTGGTGCAGCTTCTGAACGGCGTCAACACGCAAAACCCATGGAACGGCGTCTCGCTGCCGCCGCAGCCGTAGGCGCAGTTCAAAAGGGGGAGTATCGCATGAGAGGAACTCATCACACTGGACGCGTCTGCATCGCAGCGGGATTCGTTCTGCCGGTCCTCTGTTCCGCCGCGGCGGCGGGACAGAGTTGGATCACATTCGAGAATGAGACGGCCTTCCGGCTTGCGCCGGAACCGGGCTTTCCCTATGCCCCGGCCACCGACAATCCGCTCTCCGATACACAGGAGAAAGATTACGGCATTGGCGACCTTGACCTGGATGGCGATGCCGACGTGGTGGTGGTTCGCAAACAACAGCTCACGACGACCGGCAAGCGTAAGGCCTACATCTTTCTGAACGAGCACGGCGTGCTGACGAACCGCACGAATCAGTTGGCGCCCCAGTTGCTCGAGCCGTGCAACAACCACGACGTGGTCGTCGCCGACGTGACCAACGATGGGTGGCCCGACGTGGTGACGGCCGTGTCCTTTCCCATGTCCGGCGATGCCGCCAGCATCAAGATGCCGCGCGTCTACGTCAATCTCGGCGACGATGAAGACGGGAACTGGCTCGGGTTGCAATACGACTACGCCGACCAGCGCATCCCGGATTTTCCAACGAATCCATTCTTCTCGTCGGTCGAGGCCGGCGATGTCGACAACGACAGCGACCTGGACCTGTTCTTCGTCGACTTCGCGGCGGACAGCAGCGTCCCCAATCCGCCGGGCGGACCGCTCTACAACCGGCTGCTCAAAAACGACGGCGACGGCTTTTTTACCGACGTCACGCAAGTCGACGTGATCGACAGCGGCGGCAAGGACCTCCTGGGCAACGGTTTTGGCTCGAAGGGCGCCATCGCCGACATGAACGGCGACGACTTGCTGGACTTGCTCGCGATCGACACGTGTAGCGCTAATCCGCGCACGGTCCGTTACGCCGAGAACAACTTCAACGACGTCGGCGTGGGACGGTTCGTCACCTCGCTGGCGAGCTGGTCGCAGCTCGCCGTCGGCGATGGCCCCTACGATTTTGACGTGGGCGACATCAACAACGACAGCAAACTCGACTTCTACGAGGTCGATGACGGCCCTGATCACGTCTTCGTTCAGCAGGGCAGCGATCCCTTCGGCCATCCGACCTATCTGAAAGTGACGCCAACCGGCCAGCTCCCCTCGACGACCAGCGGCTTCGGCGGCAACACGTATATGATCGACTTGAACAACGACGGGTTTCCCGACCAGCTCGTGTGCGACCAGGACATCGACTTGGCACAGAACAATAACCGCATGGTGCTATTCAAGGGCATCCCTGAGAGCCCCTACCTGACCAATGCTGGCGAAGGCAACACTGATCCTTTCATCCTCGGAACCTCGGCCTGTACCGAACCGCTGTGCACGCGCGACACGTTCGACGTGGCCGTCCTCGACCTCGACGGCAACGGCAAGCTCGACCTGATTGTCGGCACGGATACCGGCACAAAGGTGTTCCTGCAGCCACCGATCATTCCGCCCGGACCCGACGAAGCCCCGCCCTCAATCGCCGCCACGATTCCAGCCGACGGAAGCGTGGATCATCTGCAAGACCAGACGTCGGCCGGTGTGCTGCAGGGCGTCGGCCAGATCGCTATCACATTCAGCGAGATCGTCCGCGACGCGGCGACGGACGGCCCGGTGACGCCAGCGTCGTTCTCGCTCATGTTAACCACCAATCTGGTCGGCCTGACGGCGCCGACGGTGGTCTCGGCGCTGACCACCGATGGACTCAGTTACGATCTGGCGCTCAGCGGGCCGATCCCGCCGGGCGCGTGGACCACGCTTGCGGCCAGCGTCGAGGACGGGGCCGGCAACCCGTTGAACGCCGGCGCGGTGGACGTTGGATTCCTGCCGGGCGACGTCAGCGGTAATGGCGTGACCGACACCGGCGACCTGCTGGCGCTCGTGATGGGCCTCAACGACTGTGCTGGGGCGGGGACGTGCTCGTCACCAGCGGTCACGGCGGCGATTGACGTGAACCGAAATGGAATCGCGAATACGCAGGACCTCTTACGGGTCATTCAACTGCTGAACGGCGTGAACACGCAAAACCCGTGGACCGGCGTCTCGCTGCCGCCGCAACCATAACTCCGGAGGCTCGCGAAAGGAGTGACTCTTATGGCACGCAAGCAGACTCGATGCTCACACGCATTCGTGGCTGGACTCGTCACGTGCGTTCTGCACCCCGGCCCATCGGCCTCAGGTCAAGGTTGGATTGCGTTCGAGAATGAGACCGCCGTCCGGCTCGCGCCGGAGCCAGGGTTTCCCTACAATCCGCCCGGCGACAACCCGCTGACAGACGTTGACGAGAAGGACTACGGCGTCGGCGACTTCGACAACGACGGCGACAGCGACATGGTAGTGGTCCGCAAGCAGCCCAGGACCACGCCAGGGAAGCGCAGAGCCTACTTATTCCTGAACGAGGGCGGCGTGCTCGTCAACCGCACGAACCAGTTTGCGCCGCAGTTGCTTGATCTCTGTAACAACCGCGACGTGGCCGTCGTCGACTTGGACGGCGACGATTGGCCGGACCTGGTGACGGCCGTCACGTTCCCGATGGCCGGCGATTCGCCGAGCGTCAAGATGCCGCGGGCGTACATGAATCTGGGCGCCGACGAGGACGGCGACTGGCTCGGCTTCCTCTACACGTACGCCGATCAACGAATCCCTGACTTTCCGACGAACCCGTTCTTCTGTTCCGTCGCGGCGGACGATCTCGACGATGATGGCGACCCGGACCTGCTCTTCGTCGACTATGCATCCGACTCGTCCGTGCTGGATCCGCCGGGCGGTCCGCTCAAGAACCGCGGTTTGCTCAACGACGGCAACGGGTTCTTCACCGACGTGACACAAACCAACATCGTTAACAGCGGTGCCGCTGCGTTCGTCGGCGAGGGGTTCGGAACACGCGGCAAGATCGCCGACCTGGACGGTGATGACGATCCGGACCTCGTGGCGGTCGACACGTGCAGCGCTCACCCGCGCACGATTCGCATGGCGCGCAACGACGGATTTGGTGTGTTCACGGCGACGAACGATATCGTGCCGCTTGATGGCGTCTACGATTTCGACACGGGTGATATCAATCTCGACGGCAAGATCGACCTCCTCGAGGTCGACGATGGATCCGACCGAGTGCTGATCAACATGGGCAACAGCCCGACCTCCGGCTTCCCCACGTTCATGTCGATTACGATGTCGGGCCAAACATCGTCTACGACGCAAGGTTTCGGCGGCAACGCCTATCTCCGCGATCTTGACGGCGACGAACTCCTCGACGCGGTCGTATGCGACGAGGACGTCGACCTCCCGCAGTCTGGCAACCGCATGGCCCTCTTCCACGGCATCCCGACCTCGCCGTTTCTGACCGCCGCCGGCGCTGTCAATGCCGATCCGTTCATCCTGGGAACTTTTACGTGTCCCGAGCCGTTGTGCACGCGAGATACGTTTGACGTCGCCATCCTGGACATCGACGGCAACGACAAGCTCGACCTCGTGGTCGGGACCGACACCGGAACGAAGGTCTTTCTCCAGCCGCCGATCATTTCTCCGCCGGCAGTCATCGTTTCGACCATCCCCACCAGCGGGACGGTCGACCATCATCAGGATCAGAACGCGGCAGGCATCCTGCAAGGAATCGATGAAGTGACGATCGTGTTCAGCGAAGCCGTGCGCGACGCGGCGTCCGACGGCCCGGTCTTGGCGGCCTCGTTTTCCACCAGCCTGACGACCAACCTGGTGGGCCTCACACCTCCGACCGTTGCGGCTGTTACGCCCGGTGCGGTCGGCACCTACGTCGTGACGCTCAGTGGGCCGATTCCGCCCGGCGCGTGGACCACGATTGCCGCGAATGTCGAGGACTTGGACGGGAATCCGGTGGTCGCGAATACCGTGGACATTGGGTTCTTGCCGGGCGACGTCAGCGGGCAGCGCGTGACCAACACGGGCGACCTCCTGGCATGGATCGTCGGCCTCAATAGCTGCGCAGCGGCGGGAAACTGCACTTCACGTGCGGTGCTGACCCAGCTCGACATCAACGACAGCGGATCGCCGAACACCACGGACTTGCTTCGGATCGTCCAACTCCTCAACGGCGTGAACACGCAGAACCCGTGGAACGGCGTATCGCTGCCGCCGCAGCCGTAGTGGATCGGCGTCGGAGACGCTTCCTACGGCGCGTCCGGCATCGGTTGGCGGCAGACGGCGCAGACGGTCTGGCCGTCAACCGTGGCGGCGTAGACCCAACGTCCGTTACACTTGCCGGCGAAGCACTGCACGCCGCGTCGGCCTGTCATCTGCTTGCACTTGGCACACTCGACCGGAAAGTCGTCGTAGCCAAACTTGCGCATGATCTTGTAATGATGCCGGCAGGCTGGATTCGAGCAGACGACGTCGAAGCTGGCGGTGGTGGCCGGCGGCTGAGCGGTTCCGCCGCCGGGGGAGAGCATGCCGGCCGCCCAGCGGACGGTGAGCACGAGCACCAGACCGCCGACCGCGTAGGCCCCGTACCGCACGGCCGGCGTGTGCCAGATGACGCGCGGTTCCTCGCGGACAACGCTCACCCACTCGGCCCCGCGCTGGCGGGCGGTGGGCAGCCACTCACGGAAGGCGCCGATCCACTGGCTGATGCGGCTGGGCTGCTCTACGGGCATACGCTTCATTATAGCCGGGCAGCCCGGCTACTCGTCGACGCCCGTGATCGCATCGGCCAGGTCCTCCGAAAACACCTCGAAGATGTCGGCCAGCGTGGTCTGAATGCCGCTGGAGGCCGCGGCCGCGATCTCGCGCGAGCTGCAGGCGAGATGGTTGAACAGCATCGGCCCGACCAGGGCGATGACCGCGAACAGCTTGATGGCTCTTCTAGACGTTCGCATAGCGATAGTCTCCGGATCAAAAGCGGAACTGGTATTGGATGTAGTAGAGGTCCGCATCTTCGCTGCGGCCCGTGTTGATGATGAAGTCACTGTCCCAGAAATGGGAATAGCCCAACAGCAGCGACGAGTGCGCATCGATGGCCCACTCGAGCGTGAGATCGAGCTCATGGCCGATCTCGCGGCCGGAGCGACCGGTGCGGTCGCGGCGGACCACGCGGCCGGACCCGTCGTAGGCCGCGTCGCGCGTCTCGGCCAACCACAGCGTCCAGTGTGTGATCGACGTCCGCACTTTCTCCTTGATTGGCCAAGCTGACAAACTGACGTTGACGGCCTTCAGGTTGCGGCGCTCGATGATATCCAGGAAGCCGAAGTACGAGTGGTTCGACGAGAAGAGCGGGTCAAGCGTCTGGGCGGCGCGGTCGTTCGGGTTCTCGTCGCCGCTGACCCAGTCAAAACCGGCCCCGATCCGCGGGGCCATCGGCACCTTGTCGAACGTGTAGCCGGCCACAACCGACCAGTTCCAGGCCTGGATCGTGTCGCCGGCCCAGGTGCCCCATTGGCCGTACAGCTCGTTTTCGTAATCGAAGCCGGCCGTCTTGCCCCAGAAACGCGACCCGAGCGTGTAGCGGGCCATGTCGCCGGCCCGGCCGTTCGGGTTGGTGCGGTTCTGCGTGTCGTCGACGGCGAAAAAGTAGAAGTCCAGGCCGTGCCGGGCGATGCCCTTGTACGTGAAATAGGCGCCGTACAGATCGAACTCCTCATTGTAGCGGTCGCGGGCGCGGCGCTCGACCACGACCGGCTTCACATAGAACATGTCGAAGCTCCACAAGGGGTTCTCGTAGATGAGCTTCAGACCATCGAAGCGGGTCCGCACGTTGGCCCAGTTGGAAGCATTGATCAGCCGGCCGTTGCCGTAGCGCAGCTCCTGCCGGCCGAAGCGCACGGTGAGCGGCGTGCGGTCGCCGAACGGGCGCACGTCCAGGAAGAGCTGCTGCATGTCCCAGTGGTCTTCATCGCTCGTGCGTCCGGGCAGATCGCGGTCCTCCATGAAGGCCGTGGCCCCCTGCACGAACAGGCGGGCCGTGTCGCGGTAGCGCAGGTCAAAGTGCAGCAGGTAGCGGTAGAACTGAAACGTGTCCTGGGATTGCTCGGTGGTCCCGAAGTCCTTGTTGCGCTCGGCCTCCATGCGGAAGCGGAACTCGCCGCCGATGGTGAGCCGCAGGTCGTCCGACAGGTGGATGTTCTTGATCGGGTCGAAGAAGTCGGGCGTGTACGACTCGGGCGGTCCGTCGAGGTACGAAAAGTCCTCGTCGTACCGCAGCCGCAGGAACACCGGGCCGCGTCTCTTGACGGCGCGGGATGGCAGGGGCGCCGGTTCGGCATAGGGCGTCGCCGCGGACGGCGGTGTGGCGGGCTGCGTCGCCAGCGCGGGCTGGTCAGCCAGCGCGTCTGCGGGTTGCGACTGCTGGGCCATGCTCGGCCCAGGCCAGGCGAGTGCAAGGAGTCCGAAGAGTTGCGCGGCTCGCGTCGAGACCATGTCCGGCGGCATCCTGTCGAAGTACCGCCTCAGCGCGCGCCAGCGCGAAGCGGGCGAGCTTTTTCTTAGCGTCCGGCGCCGATCGTGTCAAAGCCGCGGGTTGGTCGCCAGATGGCAGGCCGGTGCTATGACTGCGGTAATGGGCGTGAGCTTCTGCGCGACAGGATCGATGCCGACCGTAAAGGCCTCGAGGGCGGATGCGCCCAGCAGGTAGAGCGAGCCGGGCGGGCCAAATACGACTTGGCAGGTCGCTTGTTCGCCGAGCGCGTCGATGTAGAAAACGGCTTCGCCGATCAATCGCCGGTCCTTACGGCCGTCGGCCAGTGTGAATTCGCGCGTCCGCAGCGGCGTCAGGCCGATGCCGGCCAGGCGATCCTCGGGCACATAACTATGGTAGGCACCGCTGTCGACCCAGAAGGCCTCGGCAAACGACCGGGTCGCGTCGTGTGGATGGGTGACCTTGACCTGCACCTGAAACATGCCCATGCGCGTCCTTCCAAACCCCACGATGATTGCTCGGCGATTGTAGGTCGGAACGACGCACTGGACAACGCTGAATGAGCGCGGCTGCGCTTGAGACCGACGAGAGGCGACGATGACGAAACGAACGCAGCGGCGCTGACGCCCTGACGGCGCGGGTGGCCGGAGCACGCCTCGCACCGCGCTCTGTGCTTCGGCACCTGTGAACGAAGGCCGCGAGCGGTTCGCGATCGCGGCCGGACACGAGCAGCTGCGTCGCAATCATTGACCGGAAAAGGTATTCGTGAAGGCGGCCGAGTCACGCAGGTCAATGTCCGCGTCGGGTTCGAAGTCGAACGTCGCGCAGCTTGGCTGCGCCGGGCCGGAGTTCGGGCCGGTCAAGCACGCCGCCAGCAGCGCGTAGTCGGCCAGATCGACGTCTCCGTCGGCATCGGCATCACCGCTGGCCTCAAGTTGGGCCGTGAAGTGGCCGCTGCTGCCATCCGTGAAATCCAAGCGGAACGCCACCCGGCCGCCGTCGGACAGGCCACCGGGCTCGATGCGCACGATCTCGCGTAGATCGCTGCCGTCGCCGGCCACGTCGAACAGCTCGCCCGTTCCGACCACATGATGCAGACCGCCCTGCGGATCGGCGAGGAGCAAGCTGAAAATCGGGTTGCCAGCGCCGGTATTCAGCGCCGCGCGGAACGCGAGCACACCAGTCGAGCCGAAGCCAATGATCTGCCCGGCGCTGTGCACGGTTAGGTCACCGAGCGGGTGCGCGACCGTGTCCCCGGGCAACACCAGCGGCGCCATCGTGCCGAGCTGGTCCCACCAGATTCCAGTCGTGACGGTGTGGAAGTCGTTATCCCCGTCGGGCACGAAGCCGACCACGGCCAGTTTGCCGGCATCGCTCAGGATCGGTGCGCCGAAGGCCGGCGGTGCCGGGTCGCCCGAAAGCACGAGCAGTTCCAATTCGCCGGTGACGGTTGTGTACGTGACGGGCGTGGTCGGGATGGCCCCGCCCAGCCGGCAACTGAACGCGACTTGGCCGAGCGCGTTGATCGACAGCCCGTCGAACATGGTCAGCACGCTGCCGCCGCCATACGTCACGCCCTGCCCGCCGCCCGGGGCCGGATCGCCTTCTCTGGCCAGCAGCGTGAGCACGCCAGTCTCGTCTTCTAGGAACAGTCCCTCGTCGTTGAACGCGTCCACGTCCGGACCAAGCAGGTTGGCGGCCACGAACAGGCGCGACTCTTTGTTGAAGGCAATGCGCGGGAAGGTGGACGACGTGCCGAAGGTGCCCAGTCCGATGACCACGCCGGGTGGTGTTCCGGGGGCTGGATCGCCCTCGCGCACGATCGCTTCCAGCGCGCCGCTGCGGTTCGACCAGATGCTCTCGTTGTTGGCAGTCGTGATGCCGGCCCCAAACAGGCTGGCGGTCAGTTGCGTGTGTGCCTGGCTGTCGATGCCGAACAGCGATGCCTGCCCGAACAGAACGCCCGCCGGCTGGCCCGGGGCCGGATCGCCGTTTCGTGCGATCAGGACGACCGGGTCAGACTGCTGTGCCCAGACGCCGAACTGGTTCGCGAACGTGATGCCCGGACCGCTCAGCTCGCCCGCGAAGGCCACGTGTCCCCCGCCGAGCTTGGGCGGGAAGGGTAAGTACTCGCTGGGCACGCCACTGAACACGATGCCCGGCGGCGTTCCGGGCGCGGGCATGCCGGTCCGCACCACCAGCCCCAACGGGCCGGCCGCGTCCGACCAGATGCCCGAGCGGTTCGAGTCATCAACGGCCGGCCCGGCCAGCAGTGCGATGAACGCCACGTTGCCGAGCTCGTCGATGGCTGGGCGCATGATCGAGTGATTGAGCGGCGTCGTGAACGTGGCGAAGACGGTGCCGGTCTCCGTGCCCGGGGCCGCCTCGCCCGTCAGCGCGACTTTGTGAAAGCTGACTTCCGACGCGCGCGATCCGGGCGCGCCGGACAGTATGGACAGAGTCGCGATGACGAAGCCATCCGTCCGAATTACGCGATTGAGCGCAGCAATCGGATGCATATCTCACCTTGCTTTCTCGATGAAAGGAGCCCCGCGCCGGCGGCGCCACGCGGCCGTGTGTGCTCGAACGAAACGTGCTGAGCAGCCCAGGAGCCGCTGGCCCCGATGCGCGGCCGTCCAAGATCAATGTCGAACGCGACGCGCCGCCTTGCAAGGCGGATGCGGGCGAGGATGCAGCAGCGAACCCATCCGATCCATGCCGAGGCTTCGGCGTTACACAATCGAGGCATCTGGTTCACATTGCTGAGACCGACATGCGGGTGCGCGACACGTTGGGCGATTTTTCGGAACCAACCTCGCGTGGCCGTTGTGGTGCGGCCGGCTCGGCTGCAAGTGCAGGCGGGACGCCTGCACCAGAATTCCATGCCCCCGCCGATCAAGTCGATTCTGCATCGGACCCCGAAGATGCTCCGAGATCAGCACTCCTCTGGCGAACACGCGATGGACGGCTATCATCCGTGTGCGGTGGGCATCAACGTCAAGCCTGAAGAACAGCGACCGCTGCAACTCGCTGGCGACGCCGTCGCGGCTGCCGTCATCGTTGACGACTTCTTTTGTCCCGAGTGCGCCTACAACGTGCGCGGCGTGACGGGCGATTGCTGTCCGGAGTGCGGCTATTCGCTGGAGACCATCCGTTCGAGCGAGACGCGGCTGCCGTGGGCTGTCCGCGATCGCATCGGCCGCGTGCGGGCCTATTGGCGAACCGTGCGGATGGTCATGTTTCGCCAGCGTCGGCTGTGCGAGGAGATCGCCCGGCCGATCAGCTTTGCCGATTCGCAGAAGTTCCGCTGGGTGACGATCGCATTGGCGTACGCGCCGGTGCTGGTGTCCACGCTCATCGCTTATGCTACGGTCAAGGCCCCGTTCGATGACGCCATGTTCGACGGGCTCTACGCCGCCGTATGGCCCACGGCGGTGCTGCACGTGTGCTTCGTGCTGTACCTCGCTGCGGCCACGGGTGTGCCGAGCTACTTCTTTCATCCCCGGTTCCTGCCGGTCGGGCTGCAGAACCGGGCCGTCGCGCTGAGCTACTATGGCTGCGCGCCGCTGGCGTGGTTGTTTGTCGTGCTCGTCGTGGCTTCGCTGGCTGCGGCAATGGACATGCATGCCAGAGGGCTGAGCGTGATCGTGCTCGGCGTCTGGACGATGATCGCGGCGCTGTACTTGCCGTGGTGGCTGGTGCTGCGGCGCATCGCGCGGCGGACCATGCCGCACAGCCCGCTGCGGCTGGCCGTGATCAGCGTCGCCGTTCCCGCGCTGTGGCTGGCGTTAGCGCTGCTCATCTTCCTGATCGTGCCGGCAGTCGCGTTCTACGTTGCGCTCATGATCGCAAGCATGTGGTAATCGGAACCCCGGCCGCCAAGGCCGCGGGTCCGAACGCACGGACGCTACCGTAGGCCGGCCCCTCACTTGGCGTTCGGAGTTCCGATCGGCGGCGTTAACGAAAACACGATGTCGGCCTCGTCCCACATGACCCTTCCGTTCTTGCGGGGCCCGGGCGTGCCGGACTCGTCGATGCCGTTGACGCTGATGCTGTACAGCACCGGCCGCTCACCATCCGGCCGGTAACCGATCGCGCGGCCATCGCTTGCGAACGGATCGGCCGGCACTGCGGGCAGGTATTCCGGCACGAGATTCACGAGTTCTGTCGGCCTCTGCCCGTGGTCAAGCTCGAACAGTCGAATCGCCAAAGCGATGGCCGCCGTTCGTCGCCGAGCCAGGACGTGAAAATTGATGACGAGCGTACGCTCCAGGCTCGGCAACAACATGCGGCTGAGATAGTGCGTGTACTGCTCCAAGCCTGTTGGGTTACTCAAATCGGGCGGCCACATCTGACGGGCGGCGGGGTAGTTGTCCCGCCGCGCGGCAGCCACCCAGCCACTGCTCCATTGCAGCATCCACGCGCCGTCATTGGCAAACAGCGGGCGAAACGCAACGCGCACTGGCAGACTGGGTGAGATCATGCCGGGCGCCCACAGGCGCGGGGCGGTGCCGCTGCCCAGGAACTGGCGGCACGTGTCCAGTTGGAGCATCCGCTCGCACTGGTAGGCTCGGATCAACCCTTCCCGCGCGGCGCGCTCGTCCAGCAATTCCCGGATGAGGGCGTGCGCCTGTTCGCGCGTGGCAGGTCGGAGCGCGGCATTGACGGTGGTTGCTACGTCAGACACCGCCAGCGCCGGAGTCACCCATTCGAGCGCCGAGCACGCGTACTCGGCAGCCGCGCCGGCCACCATGTGAGCGATGAGTGTTGGATGTCGATCGAGCTTTGCTTCGATGGCCAGCAGGTCGCGAATCCTCTCAAGCGTTTCGTGACTGTCGCCGCGCTGGGCCGCGACAAGTGCTGCGGCCATCGTCACTTTGACGAGTTGCCGCTGGCTGCTGAGCGCTGGAAGCACGGTGTTGATGGCCGGTGTACGGATGCGCACGCCCCAGTCGGCAGCGGGCACGTCGCGTGCGGCCCGAACCTGGTCGATTGCCGCCCGGTTGGCATCGACGATTGCGCCGAGTTCCGCGGCGTGTTCACGCACCCACTCAGGATGGCTGACGATCTCATCAACGAGCGCCGTCTCGGTCTTGTTCAACGTGACGCCAGCAGCCGCCTGCTGCAGCAAGATGGCCGCGTTCGACGCAGCCGGCACATCCTCGGGCGGATCGAAGTCTTCCGGCTCGATCGGCTCGCCGGCAGCCCGGAGCTGCGCGATCGCGGTCTCCAGCCGCCGGTCAGCGTAAACCCCCCAGACCCAGCGGCAGACGCCCAGCAGCACGATCAACGCGCCCGCGCTGACGGCCAGTCGCTTCAGCCACCAGAAGCGCGGGGGGACCGGCTGCTCGCCCTCGTCCGCATCCGTCATTCTGCTGCCATGATGCGGCATTGGTTCCCGCCCACCCGACCGTTCACGGTGTTGGGTCTTCATCGTCGCTAGGATCCTGCCCGGCGTCCAGGTCACCTGCGCTCAACTCATCCGGGCGTATCACGGTCAGGACACCGGGCCGCGGATGTACGCCGTCCAGAAGGAACGGGGCATCCAGCTTGTCCCAACCGATGGTCCCGTTGCCCGCGACCGAAAAAGCGCCGCGATCGTCTTGCCCGTTCAGACTCACACTATAGAGCATTGGCAGCATCGTGTCGGGCCGATACGCAATCGGGCGCCCGTCAGCGGCGAACGGGTCGAGTGGCACGTACGGTAAATACGTTGGAACAAGTTGGTCGAGTTGTCCCGGCCGGCGGCGGTGGTCGAGTAAGCGCTCACGAGCGCCGCACACACGAAAGCGAATACGAACACGACGAGGGGGTAGAACCGTGCGAAAATGCCGATCTCTTCCAGGTCCTGCCTCGAGAATCGGATCGCCCCCTGACCAATGCTGGCCGCTGCAAGGACGCCGCCGAAGCCCACAACCGCGAGAATGGGCAAATAGGTGACCGCGAATCTGAGCGTTGCTTCTCGCTGCGGCGGGACACGAAGCTGCTTTCCGAACCAGGCCGGGCGAAGCACCGAGTTGAGACTGCACCGCCACCAGGTGGCCCAGTAGCCCAGCGCGTGCCGCCGCTCCCACAGCGCGCCGCGCCGCACGCCAGGGCCAATCGACAGGACCGCCGGCTCGCCGCATTCTGGGCACGCGCCATCGATCGGCGTGCCGACCAGGCTGTAGCCGCAGCGCTCGCACATGGGCGAGACGAACGGCGAGGTTGCCGGCGTTTCAGAACCGCGCGGTGGTGTATCAGCGTTGGCGGGCATATCCCCATTCCCCGATGACCGCACGGTGTGCAAGCTCGAATGGAGCCATCAGATCCTCATCGCGCGAATGAGCAATCACTAATTAGCACGACTTCGCAGACGCAACAATACCCTGAAAGCCGGACCGCGCGCAACGACGCCAAGGCCCAAAGAGAATTGCCCAGACAGCCCTTTGCGCCTTGGCGGCTTTGTCCGGGACGCGCGAGCGCAGCGCGCGTGTCCCGGATTCACGTGAGATCTCGTCGTTCCGTTTCGGTTGCGGCCCGGGGGCCGCGGTGCGTCCCCGGCACCTCTGTGTCCCTTTCGTCAGGGTGTTGTGTGCTGACCTGACTTGGACGCCCGCCTCAGTTGTCCAAGGCGCCCTGGTCGATCCAGTCCCGAATCAGCCCGAGCTGCCGCGAGGACAGCGGCGATCCGAATAGGGGCATGGTCGATCCAACCGGTGGGTCGGCGCGGCTGACCTTGAGCCACAGCAAGCTCGCCGACGAATCACCCGGCACAACCAGCGTCCAGTTCGCCGACTGAAAGCTGCGGCGATCGACCAGATTGGCGTGCGCGCGGCCCGACGTCAGGCGCAGCGGGTTGCCGAACGCCGACGAAATCGTGCCGTCGGCGTGGCACGAAACGCAGGCCGAATTGAAGATCGGTTGAATGTCGCCCGACAGCGAAACCGTCTCGCCGGTGGGTGGGGCGGGTGCATTCACGCCACCCCCCTGACAGCCCGCCAGCAAGCCGATGCCAATCGCACAAACGGCCCAGCGTCCAGGCCGCAACGCTTCAAAGATATGCACACGATCGTACGACACAGACTCTCTCCTCATACACAGCGGTTGACCATACTCCCGTCCCTGTTTATGTCGGGCCAAGGGTCAACGCTTGCGTTTGGCCAGACGTTCAGCCGCCTGCAGCAGCTCGGCACTGAGCACCTCAGAAACGGAGCGAGCGTTTATGCTGCCGCCAGCGCGACACCGAGCGGCCAATAGCAACCATCCCGCGGTCAAAGTACCATAAGGCTGTCTGTTGCTCTGTACCTCAGTGCCCGACTGGTTGCGACTGGCTCGCTTCACAGCTCAAAGCGAGTGGCCGGCTGTGACGCCAGCTTCTGGAGCGCCTCAGGTTCGACGTCGATGCCCCACCCCAGGCCCGGGAGGTCGCGTCCGCGGCCACCAAAGCCGAACCGTAGTGGCCGTGCGATCACGTCATCGGACAGCAGAAAGCTGCCAAACCAACCCTCGGCGAAGTTGACGCCCGGAACCATCTCGATGAACCGCCGGCCGGCGGCTGAGAGGATGCTGGTCTCGCCCACCATGCAGCCCAATTGGATCGCAACGCCATGGTGGCGGGCGAGCTCGGCCACTTTGAGCGACGGGATCAGCCCGCCGCATTTGCTCAGCCGGATGTTGAACCCACCCGCGACGCCCAGCTCGATTAGACGCCGGGCGTCATCGAGCGTGACCAGCGACTCGTCGTGAAACAGCGGCGCATGGCTGACGTCGGCCAGGAGCTTGAGCTGATCTTCGCGGCCCTTGGGCAGGGGTTGTTCAATGCCTGCGATGGGCATCTCGCGCCAATCGCCGAGTCGCTCGAGCGCCGCGTCGGGCGTCCAACCGCCGTTGGCGTCCAGCCGCAGCGTCGCCCGGCCGCGGTCGATGCCGCGCCGCAGGTAGCGCAGCACCAGCTCCAACCGCTCACACTCACCGGCATCGGCGACCTTGAGCTTGAAGTGGCGCAAACCGTACCACCACAGCATCCGCAACGTGCGCCGCGTCGACGTGAGCTTCTCGGAGGTCAACACTCCGCTGTAGCGAACGCGCGGACTGCTGCCCGGCGCGCCAAAACCGGCCATCCCCAGCCAGCCGGCCACGTCGTGGATCGGTCGTCGGAAATGACGGCTGTACACATCCAGCAGCGCCAATTCGACCGCGGCCCGCGCGGCCGGCATCGGCGCCCCCGCGCGCGTTCGCCACGGCAGCGCGTCGATCGCTTCCAGTGCGTGCGCGAAGCGCTCGGGATGAAGTTCCAGAAGTCGCGGCGCCAGCTCGTCACCAATCGCGGCCAGCGCCGAGCCATTGTCCTCGCCGGTCACGTAGGGCCGCGGCAGCGTCTCGCCGTAGCCGACGGCGCCACCGATCAGCTCGATGGCGACGACGATCGGCTCGGCCACGTCGCGCGTCGAAGCGGCGTGTGCGACCTTTCGGCGCATGGGAATGGCCAGCGAATGCAGCGTCAGACACTTGACGGCAGACTCGGCCACCCGGACCGCCATCATAGGAGTCGATCAAGCACAACGCCACGTTCCCCGCTCAAGGAGCGGGGGCGTGGCAAGAGTTTGTGGGATGCATGGATGCCACGGGGTGGCATGGGCAAGCGATCGTCGCGGTCTTTGGCGACGATCGCTTGCCCGTGCTGGTACGAGAGAATGTCGCCTGGTCAGCACGGGCAAGCAAACGGCCGCTTGCCCATGCCAGCCATGCCTCGATGCATCGTGGCCTGTGCCAACTTTTATGGCCACACCCAGTAGCGGACATTCACGGAATCGTCACGCTGGGCAGCGGCCGTGACTTCGGCCGCTAGGCGGAGACCGGATTCACATTCGAAGCGGCCACCGTGCGGTACGCACTTCTCTAGAGCGGCTCAGCGGAGTACAATTTCAGGGCAGCGCGCGATCGCCGGCACTGTCGACGCGAGACGCGGGTTCACGCCATAAGACGCAGTGAGCGCGTCGTGATGCGGCTTGCCCGCGGGGAAAGGGCACGAGTGATCGCCATGCTGTCTGCGGCGGCCATCACTGACGGCAAGGGCTATTTCGTCATCGACGAAGTCGAAGTCGGCGACCCGCAAGCGGGCGAAGTCAGGGTGCAGATCCGCGCCAGCGGCGTCTGCCACACCGACTGGAAGACGCTCTCACGCACAAGCCACATCATCATGGGTCACGAGGGCGCGGGCGTGGTCGAGCGGGTCGGCGACGGCGTGACACGCGTGCGCGAAGGCGATCGCGTCGTGCTCAACTGGGCCATCCCGTGCGGAACCTGCTTTCAGTGCCGCCGCGGGGCGGAGAACATCTGCGAGCAGCGCCCATCCGTTCCGCCCGAGCGGTTTAAGTTTCACGGCCGCGACATCATCCCTTCATTTCGGCTGGGAACGCTGTCGGCGTACACCGTCGTGCCGGAGGCGGCGGTTGTCCGAATCGACGATGACGTGCACATCCCGTTCGCGTCGGCCGGCATCCTCGGCTGCGGGGTGATGACCGGCGTCGGATCGGTGCTGAACGCCGCCCGTGTTCAGCCGGGCAGCTCGGTGGTCGTGCTCGGCGCCGGCGGCGTTGGGCTGAGCGTTGTTCAGGGTGCGGTCATCGCGGGAGCCGACGCCATCATCGCCGTCGATCTGTCGCTCGAGCGGTTGGAAATGGCCCGCCAGCTTGGTGCAACGCACGCACTCCGCGCTCAGCACGAAGACGAACACCTGGCAGCCGTCGCTCAGCTCGTCAAGGCGTTGACCGGCGGCCGCGGCGCCGACTTTGCTTTCGAATGCCTGGCCGCGCCTGACCTGGCGGCCGCGCCGCTGGCCATGATCCGCAACGGCGGAACGGCCGTCGGCATCAGCGGCATCGAGCGCAGCGTCCCGTTCAACATGGAACTGTTCGAATGGGACAAGACGTACATCAATCCGCTCTATGGTCAATGCCGCCCGTTGGTCGACTTTCCCAAGCTGTTCCAGTTCTACCAATCGGGCAAGCTAAAGCTGGACGAAATGGTCACGCAGACCTACTCGCTCGACGAGTTGGCGCAGGCCTTCGAGGACATGCACGAAGGCCGCAACGCCAAAGGCGTGATCGTCATGGGCATGCCGCCAGGACGTACCGGCGACATCCCTGTCGGCCGTCACGCTGGCCTTGAGGCCGCGCGTGCGACGCAGCATCCGCCGGCCCGCGGCCCACGCGCAGCACGTTAGGACGGGGCCGGCGCGCGAATCCGTTTCGTTAGCATCGAACGGCCCGCGAACGACTTCGGCTACAGCCGTGCAAGGCGCCGGTATGGCGGCGCTTGCGGGTGCACGCTGCGGTGAAGTAGGCTTCGGTCGCCGGGCGAGGATCGAACCATGTCACCCTACCAAAACGTCGAGCGATCGTTTCCGCGCTTCGAGCGGGACCATCTCCGCGTGATGACGTTCGGAAGTCCGGCCCTGGGCGGCCGCCGCGGCGACGTGACGGTATTCGTGCCCCCAGGTGGGGCGTGGCAGCACGATCTGCCGCTGGTCGTGCTGCTGCACGGCGTCTACGGCAGCCACTGGTCGTGGGCGCTCAACGGCGGCGCGCACGTCACCGCCCGTCAAATGATCGAGACCGGCCAGATCTGCCCCATCGTTCTGGCCATGCCGTCCGATGGTCTGTGGGGTCAGGGCACGGCTTACCTGCCGCTGGTCAGCGGCGACTACGAACGGTGGATCATCGACGACGTGGTCGGCTGCGTCATCGAGAACGTCCGCGGGCTGGGACCCGATTCGAAGCTCTTCCTGGCCGGCTTGTCGATGGGCGGATACGGGGCGATGCGCCTCGGCGCCAAGTACGCCCGCGGCGTCGGGGTGCCTCGGCCCGTCGCCGGCATCTCGGCCCACTCGGCGCCCAGCCACGTGGCGCAGATGACCGCCTTCGACGACAACCCGCTCGATTTGCCGCCGGGGACGGCTCCCGAAGAGCTCGACGCGCTTCACTGGATGCGCCGAAACCGCGAGCACCTGCCGCCGCTACGCTTCGACTGCGGGCGCGAAGACAAATTCATCGCTGCCAACCGCGCCCTGCACGACCAACTCGTGTCGGACTGCATCGCGCACGAGTTTGCGGAGTTCGACGGCGGTCACACCTGGGCGTATTGGGAGACCCACCTTCGCGACACGCTGCTGTTCTTCGACCGAATCGTGCGAGGGGCGTCGGCCTTCGCCCCGGACGTGCGAGCGTGACGGCTGTGCTGAACTAAACCCTCGTGCGCGATGCGTAGCCGTCCAAGCGGGTGGCATCCGCAAGCGGCCGCTCGCTCGCCCACGGGGTCTCCAACCGCGATCTGTGTGCAGTTGGGGTCCCCCATGCCATCCCAATCGCGCAGATTAGCTAGAACCGGCTGACTCATCGCAGAGCGTCCGTCGGCGGTTGACAGCACTCCGTGCGTAGGGTCAACTCGGGCGCTGGCCAGTCGTCGGTGGGGTGACCCTTTGGGCCGGCACCGGCGTATGGGAAGAGGAGTGCCCCCAGGGGACACTGCCGGGCCGTTGGAGGGGTGTTGGCGGGGCGTTTTGGGGCGGCGCCTCCTCAACTACGGCAAAGCCTAATGCCGATAAAAGCAAGGCTGGCGCGTTTGCGGCGAGGTCGCGCGCGGCGAACCGAGCATCGCCGTCGGCACGGGTGGCGCGCCGTGACGGGCGAGTTCATTGGTTTATTCGGGTGTGCAGGCGCTGCGAGGCCACCGGCCGCGCGCCGCACCACGAGGTTGCGATGCAAGACGGTCGACACAAACGAACGTGTATCGGGGCGCGGGCGTGCGCCGTGCGGAGATCGTCGGCATGCCTGTGCGGCGTGGCGGTGTTCGCCCTGCTCCCCGGCTGCGAGTCGATGCTGAACGGCTGGCTCGACCCGACGCAGGTCGGCTCGTTCTCGCGCGAGTCGACGGTTGACATCCGCAACTCGCTTAGCATCCAGGATCCGCCGTCGGATTTGGCGGCGGCTGAAGAGCCGACGCCCCAGGACCTCATTCCTTACCTGGATGAGTATCGCTTCACCAAAGGCGATTTCGTCGAGGTCGGCATCTACGAGCTGCGCCTGCGCGGCATCGAAGAGCGCGATCAGGTTCAGATCGATGAGCTTGGCCGCATCGCGCTTCCGATCATCGGTCGCGTTCCGGCCGCGGACTTGACGGCCCAAGAAGTCGAGGCGGAGATCGTTCGCACCCTGAACGAGCGCGAATTGATCCGTGATGCGCAGGTGCGGGTTAGCCCGCTCACGCGCCGCGGCGCCAGTTATGTCGTGATCGGGTTTTTCGGCGGGATCCAGACCGGAAATGCACGCTTTGGTCCCGGCGTCGCATTCATTCCGGCCCCTGATTTCAGGCTCCAAGAGGCTCTGGCCACGGCCGGTGGATTTGAAGAACGCGTCGAGGAAATCCGCGTTTTCCGAAAGACGAAGTCGGATCCGCCGCCCGATCTCGCGCCTTCGAGCGCTCCCGAGCCGTCGAGTCTCCGCTCGTCAGACGCGTCCTGGCCCCGCAGAGCGCAAACGCCGGTCCAGGCGACATCGTACGTGCCCGGTGCCCAGCAAGACCCGCAAACGGCGCCGCAGGACGACGAGGCACGCGCTCTCATCGAAGCCATCACCGGCCGGTCAGACACGCAGCCGTCGCAGGAGCCACCGTCCGGTGCGCCGGGGGGGCGATGGATGTTCATCGAGGCCGAAAACCGTTGGGTCGAGGTACCCATCGAGTCTGTGCCGGCCACCGCGCCGGCCACGCTGCCCGCCCCCATCCCAGGGATTCCGGACGAGCCGGGTGAGGCCGAGCCGGTCATCGACTGGGACGCCGTGGCCGGTTTTCCGGAATACCGCATCATTCGCGTCCCAATCAAGGCCATCCGTAACCTGGATCCGCAGTACAACATCGTCATCCGCCCCGGCGACGTGATCCAGCTCAAGGCCCAGATTGTCGGCCTATACTATATGGCGGGCCAGGTCGCTCGACCGGGCGCCTACGGCATCAACGCGCAGAAGATTACGCTCAAGGCGGCCATCGCGGCTGCGGGCGGTCTGGCGCCGTTGGCGTGGCCGGACCGCTGCACGGTGTATCGCCGCTACGGAGACCGCGAGGAGATGATCCAGGTCAACATCGACCGCATCTTTGCCGGCCGCGATCCGGATTTTTACGTCAAGCCGGACGATATCATCAACATCGGCTCGCATCCGGCAGCGGTGTTCCTGGCGACGGCCCGCAATGCGTTCCGTATGTTCTACGGGTTCGGCTTCGTCTACGACCGGAATTTCGCCGACATCGACTCGTTCGGCGGCCAGATCAACCCGGATGCGATCAACGAACTCGGCAACCGCTTCCCGGGTTTGTTCCAGAATCGATAGGTACGCATGGCAGCATCGGCGACGGCAGACTATCGCGAGCGGCACGCCTCGAACGGATGGGGCGCGTTCGTCGATGTCGCCGCAGTCGTCAAAATGGCGGTGCTCGCCGGCCTGTTCGTACTCGCCTTCTGGAGGCCCATCCGCGACGTGCTCGTCTATCGATGGGTCAACGACGACACTTGGACCTACTGCTGGCTAGTGCCGGTGTTCAGTTTGTACTTCATCGCTGGCCGCAGGGACGAGCTGCTCTGCGCTCGGCGGCGTACGAGTTTGCTCGGATTGGTCGCTCTGTCGGGCGCACTCGGGCTTTTCGCCCTCGGAATCATCAAGGGCATCGGGTACTTTCAGGGCGTCGCATTAGTTCTCACAATCATTGGACTGGCGTGGTTCCTTCTGGGCAACAGTTTCATGCGGATTCTGTGGTTCCCACTGGCATTCCTCATGCTGGCCGTGCCGTTGCCGTACAACATATATGTAGGTCTGACGCAGCCACTGCAAATGCTGGCTGCCCGGACGGCGTCGTTTTTCCTATCACTCATCATTCCTGGCCTGTCCGCCGAGCAAGCGGGCGTCCGGATCGATTATTTCTACAACGGCGAGTCCGGAAGCCTGCACGTCGATCAGGGATGCAGCGGGATGCGCACGCAAATGGCGCTGCTCACGCTGGCCCTCGTGGTTGCGTACACTGGCGAACGGCCGGTCTGGCAGCGGCTGGTGATGATCGCGGCGTGTGTGCCGATCGCCATTTTCGTGAATGTGCTCCGCGTCGCCGTGACCGGCTGGCTTCAGATTCACGGGTACCACGACCTGGCGAGCGGCACGCCGCACGCACTGCTGGGTATCGTGCTGTTCTTTGGCGTAGCCCTGAGCCTGCTCATGCTGGTCGGCTACGTGCTCAAGAACCTGTTTGTCGACGTTCCGGCCGAAGAATAGCGGCCGGAGGGTCGGGTTGGAGAGAAAAGTCGTGAACCGAGCCGCGTGTCTTGCAGTAGAAACGGGCGCAGACTCTGTCGGCGTTCGAGCCGGCGCCGTGCGCGATCCGGGCAGGCCCGTCGGCCTGCGCTGCTGTGGGTCGTGACGGGAGGAGAGGATTTTCCGATGAATACTTTGCCCGCAACGACGTCGGAGCGCATCGCACTGCCGCTGCCGCTCAACTTGCCGGCCGTGGGAGCGCCCACCGGCGGCGGCATCTCGATCGCCGACATCCTGGCGATCCTTCGCCGCTGGTTCGTCACGATCTTCCTGCTCTGGATTCTCTTCGGCGCCATCGCTACGGGCGCGTTCTTTCTGGCCTACAAGTACTATCCCGTCTGGTCGGCCGAGGCCTATGTCGAGGTTCGTTCCGACCAGCCCAAAGGCAGTATCGGGATTGAAGACCGGATCTACAGCAAGGATGAGTCGGATGCGCTGCTCCGCACGCAGGCCCTGTTCGTCAAGCTTCCGGCCGTTCTGTTGGACGCGCTGCGGACCGTCGAGGTGCGCAACACGAGCTGGTTCCGTACGCGCCGCGAGGAAGAGCGGCTCAAGGAGCTCGACGAAGACCTGGTGGCCACGCCGATCCGCGGCACGCAGTTCATCAAGATTTCGATGGGCGCACGGGACGCCAAGGACCCGAAGATCATCATCGACAAGGTGCTCGATTCGTACCTCGCGGAGGTGCAAAAGCGCACCAAGGACGAATACCGGACGCGGCTGGCCGATCTGACGAAGGAGCGCTCGAACGTCGGGGATTCGATCATCCGCCTGCAACAGCAGATTGCCGACTTCATCAAGGATCTGCCCGGCGGCGTGATCTCGGGCGGCACGACCACGGTGGGCCCGCAGATGATGCTGGCCGTCGAGCAGGTCTCGCAGTTCGAGCTGTTCACGACGCAGCTCCGCAAGCTGGTCGAGATCTACTCGACGACGGACGGCGCCGCCGCGCTCTCGCCCGACGACAAGCAACTGGTTGAAGACAGCCCGACGATTACGACTCTGGTCCAGCAGGAGTCGTCGCTGGAACTGAGCGTGAATTCGCTGCTCAAGCACTTCGGCGAAAAGCACGCACTGGTCCGTGAAACGCAGGCCGGGCTGGACACGGTGCGCGAAAAGCTGGCGGCCGAGCGCGCTGCCCGGCTGGGCGACATCCAGCGCTGGAAGCTCGATCAGGCCAGGACGCAATACTACGAGTATCAGGACGCCCTGCTGCACGCCAAGGAGCGTCTGGCCGACTTCGAAGCCGAACAGGCCGACCTGGACCGGAAGATCGCGCAATACGAGGACCTCAAGGAGAAGCTCGTTCTGGCGAGGATCCTGGAGGAGCGGCTGAACGAAGCCATCCGCGACGTCGAACGAGCCGTCGGTGAGCAGCGCACGGTCGACGTGCAGGCCGCGCAACGTCCAATCGACCCGAATCAGCGGAGTTGGCCGCGCTGGCCGCTTCTGGTCGGGGGGATTATCGGCGCGTTGCTGCTTTCGTGCGCTGTGGCGGTCGGGCTCGAGATGCTGGACAAGTCGGTGCGCACGCCCCAGGACATCGTGCGCCACCTGACCGTCCCGCTGCTGGGGACGGTTCCCGATGTGGACGACGAAGAGGTCGAGATCGAGCGGGTCGAGACCGCCGTGCGCGACGCCCCGCACTCGATGATTGCCGAGGCCTTCCGGACGATCCGGGCCAACCTGCAGTTCAGCGCCCCGGCCGACCGGCAGCGCAGCGTGGTCATCACCAGTCCGAGGCCCGAAGACGGCAAGACCACCATCGCCACGAACCTGGCCGCCGCCCTGGCCCAGAACGGCCGGCGCATCCTGCTGGTGGACGCCAACTTCCGCCGGCCCGGCCTGCATCGCACCTATCGCAACGGCAACGGGAACGGCAACGGCGACGTCAAGGGCCTCAGCAACATCCTGATCGGGGAAGCCAAGCTGGCCGACTGCGAGAGGCGCACTGACGTGGCCAACCTGGACATGCTCAGCACCGGTCCGCTGCCGCCCAGTCCGGCGGAGCTTATCAACAGCGAGCAGTTCCGCCGCTTCCTGCAGGACGCGACCAGCGAATACGACCAGGTCATCATCGACGCCCCCCCGGTATTGGTGGCCAGCGACGCGCTGGTGATCGCCACGCTGGTCGACGGCGCCATCCTGGTCTGCCGCGCCCGCGAGAACTCGCGCGGCGTCGCGCAGCGCGCGGTCGGCCTGCTGCAGCGGGTCAACGCCCACGTGTTCGGCGCGGTGCTCAACGCCGCCCAGAGCAGGCGCGGCGGCTACTTCCGCGAGCAGCTCCGCACCTACTACGACTATCAGAGCGACGAGCAGCCCAGCAACGGACGCCCGCCCGCCCTGCCCGGCGGCCGGTCCGCGGGCCGATAACACAAGGCTGGGGACTCGCCGACAGCATGTCGGCCCGACAGTCCCGGCGCGCCGGGAAAGCCGGCGGTACGTACCGCCGACATCCTTGTCGGCCGTCACGCCGGCTTCCCAGCCGGCGAGTGAGCCTGCGGTGCTGCGGTGCACCAGCACGACTCGTCGGTCTGGGGCGCAGCCTCGCTAGTCGCCGGTTTCACGGGTAGCCCCGGACAGCGCGTCGTCTGGCTCGAGCGCGCCTCTTGAAATGCGTTCAGACAGCGCGGTAGCCTTTTGCAGCCGTTCCTGCATGGTGCGATCCTGTGGGTCTGCTCGCATGAGGATCTGCCAGTGCCGGATCGCCTCGGCGATATGCTGCGCGGCCGCTGAAGCGTCGCCCTGCTTCTTGCGGACGACGGCTAGCCTTTGATTCAAACCAGCGAGGTACTCAATAAACTGAGCATCCTGCGGCCGGCGTTCATGCATTTCCTCGGCGAGGGCCAGGGCCACGAGCAGCTCATCTGCGGCCGCTTCAAAATCCCGGCGCAGCTCATGGGTCCACGCGATTTGCCGGTGGGTAAAGATCAACTCGTCCATGTAGCTCGGCCGATTGGCGATGCGGCGTACAACCGGCGGAGCCAGCGGAGCGGAGTCCGGGCCCGGTTCCCCGTAGACCGGTTCGCAGGCCGGATCATCGCGCAGCAGGCGCTCGATGATTTCCATGTTGACCCGATACAGGCGCTCCGCCTCGTCCAGGTCTCTCCTGTGCAAAGACTCATGGGCCAGTTGTCTTTGCTCCTCGATCTTTGCCCAGAGGTATTCCGCCGCCCTGGTGTAGTTGCGTGGCGCGCCATTGCCGCCCAGTCGCCAATTCTCGGGATCGGTCAGGTCGACGTCCTCGCGAGCTGCTTCAGATTGGAGTCGCCTGTGGCGATCCGCCTCCGCCGCGTATTCCTGGGCCAGCTCGCTATCGCCATTCCGCTGGGCGATGTTGGCGAGGTGTCGGTAGAACCTATGCAGAGAACGCAGCATTTCGGGATGATCCGGAAACTCGGCGAGCAGTTCGTTGGCCCGCGCGACTCCCATTTCGGCAACGACACGGCGGCGCTCGTCATCTCCTGCGGAGTCGGCCACCGTGGCAATGGCGGCAAGCGACAGCAGCCAATTGGCCTGAACCTCGGCGTCGTCGGGCAGCTCTTGCGCCAACCGCTGGTTATGTGCATAAGCAGCCTCGGACAGATGTCGCCATACCTCTCTGCCTCCGAGCAGGTTGTACAGCCGCACCCCGACGCCGGACACGAGATACTTGACCAGGTCGGTAGCCTGATCCAAGCGACGTTCGGCGGCGTCCCGCTGCTCGCGGGCGATCACCGCTTGGGAGATGGCGAGTGCGGTCGCCCCGATGAGCAACACAACCGATGCGGCCACGGTTCCAACGATCGCGCGATGGCGCCGCGCGAAGCGCGTGGCCGTATACCAGGCGCTGGCGGGGCGGGCGCTGACCGGCTGGTTATGCAGCAGACGCTGCAGGTCGTTGGCCAGCTCTGCCGCGCTGGCGTAGCGCCGATCGGGCTCCTTCTCCAACGCTTTCAACACCACCGCGTCGAGGTCACGCGCCAGCGACGCGTCGATCTGACTCGGCCGGCGCGGGGGCTGCTCGCAGATGGCGCGCAGCGCGTCGGGCACGGCGGCGCCGCGAACTTCGTGCGGCAACTCCCCTGTCAACAGCTCAAACAGGATCACGCCCAGGGCGTAGACGTCGCTGCGGACGTCAACGTCGGCACTGCGCCCGGACGCCTGTTCCGGACTCATGTAGGCCAGCGTGCCGACGAGCTGCCCGACGCTGGTGTGCAGGCTGGCACCGCAGGACTCGGCGTCGACCACGCGCGCCACGCTGAAATCCAGAATCCGCGGCCGGCCGTCGCCGGTGACCAGGATGTTGGCAGGCTTGAGGTCGCGGTGGATGACGCCTTTCTGGTGAGCGTGCACGATCGCCTGGCAGACCTCGAACATCAGCTCGAGGCATCGCCGCAATGGCAGCCGTCTTGAGCGAGCAAAACGCGTCAGCGGCTCACCGGCCACGTGCTCCATGGCGAAGAAGGGCTGCCGCACCGATAGGCCGGATGGCAATCTCACGTCGCCGACGCCGGCCTGATAGATTCGAGCGATCCCGGGATGCTGTAGCCGGCCCAGCAGCTCGGCTTCGTGCTCGAGCCGCCGCACGGTCCGCGATGACACTAAGCTCGGGCGGATCAGCTTGAGCGCCACCGTCCGGCGCGGGTGGGCTTGCTCGGCCTCGTAGACGACGCCCATGCCGCCGAAGCCGATGCGCCGCAGCACGCGATACGGGCCGACCTGCTGTGGCGTCTCGCCTTCCAAGTCTGGCTCGGGTGCGATGGGCGGCCCGCTGCCGATCTCGTCCGGAAAAAGCTCATCAGGCGTCGGTAAGTCGACCGGCTGGTCGAGGAACCCCTTCAGCTCATTCGAGTCCACGCATTCCAGCAACGAGGTGACTTCGCGGACGACTGCTTCGTCGCCGCCGGCGTGCGCGCGGAGCCAATCCAACCGCCGGTCGGGCGAGCGCTGCATGGCCGCCGCTGACAACGTGTCCACCAGACGGAGTTGGGCGGGAGAGAGACTGTCTCGATGGTCAGACTTCACGGTCCGGCTCCGTCGATCTCGCGCCGCAGCCAGGCTCGGGCGAGTTGCCAATCGGACTTCACCGTGGAGACGCCGACTTCGAGCAGACGGGCCGTCTCCTCGATGCTGCGGCCGGCGAAATAGCGGTGCATCACGACCTCGAACCAACGTTTGTTGTACCGCTCGAGCTCATCGAGGGTCTCATCGAGCGCCAAAAAGTCGATCTGCTCGAAGGCGCCGAACACCGGGTCGGCTGGGGGCGCTTGCTCCAGGTGCGCCGGTTGTCGCGCACCGCCGCGTTTCTTGGCGGTCTGCTGTCGCCAATGGTCACGCAGGATGGTCCGCGTGGCCCGGGTGACGGCGCGAAAGAAGGCCGCCTCGTCGGCTGGCTGACCGGCAGCCGGCAGCGGCAGCCGTCGAAACAGCAGCAGGAACGCCTCGTTCGCCAGCGCGGTCGGCTGCAGCGTATGGCCGTAGGCGCCGACGTAGCGCCGCTGCCGCGCGATGTCGCGCAAATGGTCATAGACCAACTCGAACAGCCGCTGCCGGGCCACGGCATCGCCCGCGCGGGTCGCCTCGATCAGTCCGGATACATCATTGGGCAACTCGTCGGTCACTGGCCGAAATTATATCCAATTTTGCACCTGCTGCCGAAGCGCGTCCGTTCATGGCGATCAGCGGCGTGTACGGTTTGGGCCGGCTGTGGCGGTTCGACCCGCCTGCGAGACTTTTTTTCGGCCAACCGGCCAGTCGCTTCCCAATAGCCAATGATGAGACCCCGTCGAGCTTTGAGAGGTTCGGAGATGGTTGGGTCGCGGCGGCGGTCACAGGAGGAGGTTCCGATGCCTTCGCATTACAGGTCGTCTCGGGCGGTAACTTCGAGTGGTCTCACGAGCCTTGCGTCGTCGTGTCGCGCGGTTGTCAGGCTGGCAGTGCCGCTCGGCATGATGGCAGCAGCGCAGCTCGGTTGCAAAGAGGAACCGTTGCCATACGAGACCCATTGCGCCGACGAAGTAGACAACGATGGCGATGGGGCCGAGGATGGCGCGGACGCCGAGTGCCAGGGTGGCGAACCCGAGGTTGGCGACGCGTGCAGCGACGGAATCGACAACAACGACAACGGCCTGACCGACTGCGAAGAGCCCGAGTGCTTGCCGCAGTGCACGTCGTACACCTTCGACTTTACCGGCAGCGCCGTTACGATGACCAGCCCGCCCTACCCATCCCAATTTGAGCAGGAATCCATCCAAGCGAACAGCCAGGGCTGCGCCAACTTGCCGTATGGACCGTTCTGCGGATACGTCCTTAGCCAACTGGTTCAGGGAACCTACGGGCAAAACTGCATGCTGTGTACTCCCGACACTTGGCACTTTATTGACGGCATGTGGGTCGATGGGATGGGCGGTGGCGGCCCCGTTAACTGCACACCATACGAAGACCTCGAGGATTTCTCCGATCCCCAAGATGGTCCCTGGACACCGTTGCCGGGTCAGAGCCTGTATTATTGCGAGGCGCTGGTGCCTCCAAGCCCGTTCGTCGTGAACCGAAACTACGCGCTCCAATTCCAGGTTCCGTCCGGGGATAGTCCCGACGGCGACCTGGCCATGTTTGTTCCCAGCGTGTTCCTGTTTTCCGCTTTTTCTGGAGGTTCCAAAAAAGTCGAGCCGATCGACGGCCTGTCACCCGACCTCAGTCAGTTCCCGCTCAGCCGGATCGCCGTCACCCGCACCCCGTCCGAAGGAAGCGACTTCGGAGTCTACCTGCAGCACTTTCCGACGGAAGTTGATGGTGGAGAGACCTATTCTGGTTACGTTGTCGTCGTCAACGAGGGCACCTCTGGAGGACAGGTCGTGGTGCAGGGTGTGCTCCCGGATCACGTTCAGTTCAGCAGCGATCTCTCCGACGAAGGGATCATCCACGACGGTGCACCGCAGGGGGGTACGTTCCAGATCAGCCTCGATATTGCACCTACCACGACCGCCCGTGTTTTCAGATTGGCGGTTACTGCCGGAGCAGTGTCGGAGCCGCTGGACGTTGCACAGATCTCTGTCCAGCTCACGCCGGCCGATGACGATGTCGACAACAACTCGGATGCGGTGTCAACGACCATCGCAGACTTGATCGATGTGCAGGCCTCCATCAGCTCGACGCAGTATCCGCTCATCGAGGACCGGCAGTATGAACTGACTCTCTTGCTCGAGAACTTGATCGAAACCTTTCCGGCCGACGTGGATTACACCATTCCGATCCCCGCAGAGGTTACTCTGGTCAGTGCCTCGGAGGGTCAGTTCGACGGTGAACAGGTCGCCGGATCGCTCAGCGACCTGACCCCATCCGGTCACGCAATCACACTCAGCTTGCGGCCCAATCTGGGAACGGCTGGAACGAGCGTGTTTCATTCCGTCACGGTCACGCCCACCGACCCGATCCAGGTCGATACTGACGAAGACAATAACACAGCGGTTTTTGAGATTGGCGTGCTGGCCAGCACAGCCGGGTTCCCGACGCCGATCGCGACCGAGCAGACCATCAAGAATCACATCGGTATCGACCTGCCCAGCGCCCATCCGCCGGGCCAGCCGAACACCCTCATCGTCGACATCAAACGGCCAAGTCCGCCCGCAGGACAACACGTGTTCAACTGGACTGCGATGTTTGATGAAATCACAGGCCTCACCGTCGGGCAAACGATGTATGCGTACCCGCCGCCGGAGCAGGCAGTTATTCAGGCGCCCCGGCGAGTTGTGGCTCAAGGCGACCTGATGACGATCGGCGCTCAAGTCGAGCCGCTCATCAATATCAGCCCCAAGTGTTCGATGCGCGAACTTGAGGTATATTTCGACGCACGTGCGGCCACTTCCAACCGCGAACTGATCGGGAAAGCAACGCTTGATCAAGAGTTAGTGATCCTGACACCGGTGGCGGTGCAGGGCGACCCGGTTCCGGGCACCGGCACATTCTACGGAGCGCCCATCGAGCAGCCGCAAGTAACGTCGGCGGGCCGGGTCTACTGGCTGGCCGATACGACGCTGGGCACGACGATTGACCAGCTCATTCTCTTCAGCGACGACGGCGGCCAGACCATCGGCACGTTTGCGCAGGAGGGCATCACCGTTCCCGGCCAGCAGGCCGGCGGGGCTACACTGCCCTGGGACAACTTCGATACGGACAACGGCCTCATCCAGCGAACCGGTTTGTTCGTGTCTGCCGACGAATCGACGGTGCTGCTGCGCGGCGACTTGGAAGGAACCGCGCTCACCGACGATATCCTGACCGTCAACAATAACGTTGTTATTCAGGAGGGGCACCCCCTGGACCCCATGTTCACCAGTCCCGTTAATGGGGTCATCTTCGGCAACCTCTACGTTGCCGCCAACGGCGACTGGTTCGCCCGAGGCGAGAATGGCGACGGCATTCAATGGGTGGTGCGTAACGGCGCCTTGGTGGCGTTCGAGGCGGGCGAGCTATTTCCCGGGGCCGGTGAGTTCTGGACGGACTTCAAATGGGCGGTCGGAGAACCGGATGGCCGCTATGCGATCTGCGGCGCAACCGATCTGCATTCGCGCGGCATTGTGGTTGTGTATCCACCCGCCGCCGACCCGCGCATCGTTTCGCGGCAGGACGATCCCATTGACTTCAGCGAGAACGGGCTGTTCGATAACGACACGTTTATCTCCAACTATCCCGACGACGGCGCCATCATGCATGCGGGCGGGGCGCTCACCTTTCTCGTGGACGTGAAGCCGTTTGCAGGCAGCACCATCGGCCAGGCGCTGGTGCAACTTAACGCCGATCAGCCGCCGGTACCGGGCGACCTCGACGGCGACGGCGATCCTGAACTGGAGCCTGGCCCGAGCGAGAAGCCCAGGGCCGAGTGGACCGACGACGACCATTATAATGAGGCGAAACGCAAGTATGGGCAGACTCCCCATGAAAAGATGAAGAAGCATTTCGAGGCACGCGAGAAACTGCCGGTCGTGCGCGAGAAGACATGGCTGGAGCGGATGTACGAAGAGGGGCCGCGTGATCCGGTATATCTGTTCTCGGGCGAATACTACTGTTCGCACGACGACATGCACATCTCCGGCCGCGGGCCCGGCTTCGTCTGGTCGCGAAAGTACCGCTCACGGTTCGGGCCGGATACCGAGATGGGCAACGGATGGGACTACACCTACAACATATTCATCGAGCAGGCCGGGCTGGATGTGCGGCTGCACGACGGCAATAGCCGAAGTGACCTCTATCTCCCGCAGCCGAATGGCACCTGGACGACCGCAGAGTTTTTCCGGGAACTGGCGGAGAATCCTGACGGAACGTACACGCTGACGTTTGCCCACAGCGTGCGCTGGAATTTCCACGCTTTCGTGGGCAGCCCGCAGGATGGCAAGCTGAGCAGCATCATCGACCGCAACGGCAACACGATGACGTTCGATTATGACGGGCTGGGACGCCTGATGACGATTCATGACACGCTGGACACCGAGGCGCACAACCGGGACATCACCATCGCGTACAACAGCGATGGGTTCATCCAATCGGTCACCGACTGGACTGGACGGCAGGTCACCTACGAGTACTACGATGACGGCGACGTGGGAGGCTCTTTCGGCGACTTGAAATCGGTGACCACGCCCGCTGTGGTCGGCACGCCGAACGGGAACGACTTCCCAGGTGGGAAGACCACGGTCTACACGTACACCAAGGGTTTTGCGGATGAGCGACTGAACCACGACCTGCTGACGGTCACCGATCCGAAGGGACAGACGTGGCTGATCAACGAATACGCCCACACCATCGACGCCGAAGATGTGCGTCATACCCAGGATCCGGCTGAGGTCCACTTCGACCGTATCGTGCGTCAGACGTGGGGCGATCCCGGCGACATCTACGACATGTTCTACGTGCCGCAGACCCCGAACGTCGACAACCACCTGGCTACGGTCAAGGCTATTTGCAACGACCGCATGGGCAACGTCAAGGAGTTCTTCTACGACAGCCGCAATCGCGGCGTCCTGTTCCGTGAGTTCACCGGCAGGGCGCCTGATCCGGATGCGGTGACGACCGAAACACTGAACCGGCCGGTCAATCCACTGCGGCCCAGCGACCCACCGCTGTTTGAAACGCGTTACGAGTACAACAACGACTCGCTCCTGACACGAGTCACGACGCCGAATGGCAACATCCATGAGACCACCTATGAGTCAGACGTCAATCCCAACGGTACGCGACGGTTGCAAGGCAACATCCGGCAAATACGAGATATTCCTGGGCCGTTGGGCGGCGACCAGGTTGAGATCGTACAGTCGTTCGAGTACGATGCTGGACTGGGCGGTTGCTGCGGAACGAACTTCGTGACCCGGCGCGTGGACGGACAGGGCCATGAGACGCTGCACACCTACGACAGCAACGGAAATCGGATGCAGACGGTGCACCGCATCCCCTCCATTGTCGAAGACTACGAGTACAACGAGTTCGGCCAGCTCACCGCCCACGTGCTTCCAGACAACGGCGGTGGCCACCGCCGGCGCGACGAGTTCGTCTACTTTGACGGCGGCACGCAGAACGGGTTCCTGCAGAGTCTGGTCATTGACGCAGATGGGTTAGCGCTGACGCACTCGTACGAGTATGACAGTCTGGGACGGCCGACGCGGATGGTCGATCCCCGCGGGCACGACACGCTCTACGTGTATAACGCTCTGGACCAGATCGTACGCGAATCCTCGAGAGAAGTGTCGCCGGGTAGCGGGCTGCGCTACACCCATGATTCGTTCTACGATGCCAACGATAATCTGGTTCGTCTCGATAGCGAGAATATTGACGAGGAGGGTGTCCAGCAGCCGAACACTCACTTCTCCAGTCTGTTCGAGTACGATATTCTCAACTATGAGACGATGCGATGCCGGGAAGCAGGTTCTGCCGACCTGGGGCCCGCCGATCTCGACTGTGCGGCGCTTCCGGCCGGTGAGTTCGTGCGAATCGACTTCACGTACGATGCGAATCGGCAATTGGCGCTCACGCGCTACGGTGAAGCGACCAACGGCAATCAGCCGACCAATACGATGCTGACGCTGTACGATGAGCGCGATCTGCCTTTCCAGCGTATCCGCGCCGCCGGCGATCCAGAGCAGTCCACGACGCAGTTCGATTACGACGGCAACGGGAATCGCACGGTGATTCGCGAAGGCCTGGAGGACACACCGCGGGTGACCGTTCTGGAATACGACGGATACAATCGGCCAACGCGCTCGACGGATCCGATGGGGAATCAGACGGCCTACGACTACGACGCCAACGGCAATCGCGTCGCGGAGCGCGTCGACGGAGAGCTCAATGACGTCGCGGGCAGCAGTGGCAACGTGCGCTTGTCGGAGACGTCGCACGTTTACGATCCCCAGGATCGCCGGATCACCACTGCGTTCGCGTTCTTCGATACGCAGACGCAGTCCGACCTGCCCGGCGGGCAGCAGGTAGGCCAATCCATCGCGTTGTTTGCCTACAGCGACAACTCGCAGGTAATCAGCGTGACCGACGACAACGGACACGCGGAAACCACCGTTTACGACACGGCCAACCGGCGGGGCGTGGTGACCGACGCGAAGGGCAACTCCGTCGCGTATGCCTATGACGCCAATTCCAATGTCGTCAGCCGGACGGAGGTCGACAAGTCAGACCTGGGCAACGCGGATGAAGTCTTCGTGAGCACACATTCGTACGACGGTCTTGATCGTCTGATCGAGACCGTCGACAACGACCAGAATACCGTGCAATTCAGGTATGACTCGCGCGACAATCTGACAAAAGTCGTCGACTCCATTCGGCCAATCAATCCGACGGATCCCGGTAACGTTACTCGACACACGTACGACGGCCTGAACCGCCGGACCGCAACTACACACATTCTGACCGACGACGGCACTGGGACGGGCAACCCAGCCGGCGTGATCGTCACGGCGCAGACCTGGGACGACAGCTCGCGTCTGACGGTCGTCGCTGATGACAACGGCAACGCCAGCGCGTATACCTACGACCCGCTGGATCGGCGCATCACCCAAACCTTCGCGGACGGCTCGGCCCACCAGAGGGAGTACGATGTCCACGGCAACCGTACGCAGCTCATCGATCCCAACGGCACGGTCGTCGATTACACTTATGATCTGCTGAACCGGCTCACCCAACGGGACATCGCTCCCGGCCCCGGGGTATCTGCCGACACAACGCAGGAGTCGTATCAGTACGACGGCCTGTCTCGACTGGTGCGCGCCGAGGACGATGATTCGGTCGTCACGCGACAGTACGATTCTCTCAATGGCGTGGTTCAGGAGATGCTCACGATCGCGCCCGGTGGGCCCAGCGAAACGAGTGGGATCGTTCTGGCCACGTACGATGGCGAACGCAATCGGCTGACCAGCACATACCCCAGCGGCCGCGTCGTCACCAGCACCTACGATGATCTGCACCGCGTTCAGGCGATCGCCGACGGTGCCGGCATCATTGGCAGCTTCGACTATGTTGGCACGTGCCGCGTCGAGCGCCGCTCGATCGTGGCCAACAATACGCGCACCGACTACGCCTACGATAACGTCAAGCGAATGGTCGGCACCACCCATACTTTCGATCCGGACGGCGCCGGAACGGTCATTGACGAACGCAGCTATGCTTGGGACCGAATGTCGAACAAGACCAGCCGGGCAGACCTTCGGCCGGGCGGCCCGCAGCTTGTGCATGACTATAAGTATGACAGCATCTACCGGCTGAGGGACGTGAACGTGACCGATCCTTCCCAGACGGTCGTACGGGCGACGACGTACCAGCTCGATGGAGTCGGCAACCGGGCGGATGTCATCGGAACGCCTGACGACGGAACGTCCGTCGGCACCTACACACTGGCCTCCGGCCCACCGCGTCACGACCTGGAGATGAATCAGTACACGGCCACGCCTCAGTCAGGCCGTACCTATGACACTCGGGGGAACCTGCTGACCATCGGGCTGGGTGACACGGCGTCGTTTGTTGCCTGCCTGACGGGTCCCGGCAGCGCAATTACGGTGGACGGATGTGCGGCGTTTGACACGAACCCAGACTTGCATGTAGACCTCAGAGACATCGCTGAGTTCCAGCGAACGTTTGTATCGTCGACCGGGCCGGCCGCCCGGCTGACCTACGATTACGCCGACCGGATGGTCGAGTATCTGGATATTGCAACGGGCCAACGGCACACCTACGCCTATGACGCGTTGGGCCGCCGCATCGCTCGAATCGCCGACGCCGACGGCGTGGCTGACCAGACGCGCTACTTCTACGACGGCTGGCAAGTGGTCGAAGAGCAGGACGGCGCCGGCGCGAGCCGGGCCACGTATGTTTACGGACGCGGGATCGACGACGTGCTCAACATGCAGCGAGACGGAGCGGACCGCTACTTCCATAACGACGATCTCTTCAGTGTCATGGCAGTGACCGATGCGGCCGGCGTTGTGGTCGAACGATACGACTACCTCGACTATGGGCAGCCGCAGATCACGGATGCCGACGGAACACCACTGGCTCAATCGGCGATTGGCAATGTGTATCTGTTCACTGGGAGGCGCTTCGACCCGGAGAGCGGACTTTACTACTACCGCAGACGTTATCTCGACCCACATGCCGGCCGGTTCACGACGCGCGACACAATTGGCATCTGGGGAGATGAAGCCAATCTCGGCAACGGCTACACTTATGGCGCCAGCAATCCGGCCACACATACGGATCCGATGGGTCAGGAGATCTACTGTGCGGGAGTCAGCGGCTTTATCGCAGCCGCACTGGGCATCTCCGGCTCTGCCATGAAGTGTACCGACGATTGCAAGCAACCGCCGGACGAAGCGCTGGTGATCTGTGCTGGAGGTGGATTCGGGATTGGAACCTCATGGGGAGTGGGCGATCTGAAGGGCTCAGGCTGTCTCTCAATTGGTGTGAACTCGCAGATCACGTTCCAGGCGGGGTTAGGGCCGGCCAGCGTATCGGTTTCGAACTACGGGCACAATGAAGTTGCCTTCGGCGGCAGCCTAAGCCCTGACCCGCGTAAATACAAGCCGAGGTGGTCGCTTGGTGCCGCCGTTTCGCTGGAGGGTTGCGTGACGGAAGATTGGCCACTTCCATTCTGACAACCAACGGCCAGGCGGCCGGCCGAGCGCGCCGTGACTGGCGAGTCCGCGGTGCGGGGTGCACCGCCGGTTCAGACTCAGCCCGTAAAGGCGTTCTGGAGAGCGTGGACGTCGCGCAAGTCGACGTCCTGATCGGCGTCGCTATCGAATGAAGCACACGTGCTGGCGGGCGGGCTTGCTTCGGGACCGGACAGGCAGCCGGCAAACGCCGCGACTTCGGCCAGATCGACGTCGAGGTCGCAGTCGATGTCGAACGGCGGCGCGGGCAGCAGCGCGACGGCGTACGAAACCGTCAGCCGCGCCGGATCGCCGGAAGCGAAGTTGCGCACGCAGCGCCAGGTCCCCGGCAACGATTCGAAGCCGTCCAGCACGATGCCGATTCGGTTGCCCGGCGTCCAGTCCGGACGGTTGACGACTTCCTGCATCAGAGCCGACAGATCAGGCGTGGCAAATGCGTCGCCATTGTCGAAGTCGGGGGGTGACCAACTCACGGCTGCATCGGTCAGCGCTGCATGCGCCGTCAGCGTGTGCGTGTGTGTGTTCACGAACAGCGGTGCGGTCGGCTCATCGTAGGCACGGATGGTGAAGTCGGGCTTGCCCGATTGATCGTTCGTGGCGGTCAGCTCGAGCGCTGCGCTCAAGATCACGCTGCCTTGCGGGACCGGCAGTTCGAACTGGAAGCCGGACTGGTAGACACCACCTTCGTCGCGTCCGATGCACAGGCCGAACGCATCGAAGAAATTGTTGAAACGCTCGCCCACCTGCGGCGAGTAGTCGGCGTTGCGATTGTTGGCCACAACCGTCAGCTCAACCATCGTCGTTCCGGCAGCCACGGCGTACGTCGCGGTCAGCGAGCCACCGCCTGGCGGCGCGACATACGTGTGCGTGGCCGCGCCGCCATCGGACCAGCAAGTGAATCCGTACGGCACGCCATCCAGGACGAAAGTGCTCTGCGCTTCAACCGCGTGCTCAAAACCAACCAGACTGGCCACGCTGGCCGGCGTCGCACGGGCCTCGCCATCCAGGAAGATCGGGATGCCGCTCGGGTCAGTGTCGAACACCAGTGGCGAGACGACCGGCAGGATGATCCGCGTCGCTGTGCCGGGCAGCCCTTCGTCATCGGTGACGGTCAGTTGGATTTCGTAGTGGGTGTTTTCCGGCGTGTGGCCGGTCGTCGGAATCACAAAACTGCCAGTGGCTACGCCGTCGTACGGCCCGGCAAACGGATGCACATGATCCGAGTGGACCAGCAACACTTCCCATGAAAGGGCCGATGCCGGAAGCGCGCCCGTAACCGGGTCTGTGCCGCTGCCGGCAAACTCGATCACGTCGCCGGCGATGTACGTCGTCCCTTCCGGCGGCTCCGTGATGGTGGCCGTCGGTGGGGTGCCCACCAAGATCGTGAGCGGACTCGAAACGACCGTGGCCTCGCCGTCGCTGACCGAGAGCTGTGCCGAGTACGGTCCCGCTTGCGTGTAGACGTGGCTGGGGTTCGCCAAGTTGGACGTTCCGCCGTCGCCGAACGTCCAGGCGTAGGTCAGCGCGGCCGGGCCATCGTCGGGGTCGACCGTGCCGGCGCTCGAAAACTGCACCGTCAGCGGCGGTAGGCCCTGTATCGGATCGGCCGTGGCCATCACGACGGGCGCTGCATTGCCCAGGCCGGTGTATTCGATGCGATGGACGGCCGGGGCGTCAGGGCTACCGCTCCAGGGTATGCCGATGGTGACGTAGTAGAGCGCCCCGTCCGGGCCAACGTCCAGGTCGACGATCGTGCCGGCCTCTGGGGGCGACACAAACAACGGATCGCCGACGACGTTGCCGGTCTCGTCGAACACCAACCGGCGAATCCAGCGGTTGGCGTAGTCGCCGACGAACAAGTTGCCATGATACACGGCTGGGAAGACGTTACCCCGGTACACCGGCCCCAGTGTGATCGAGGCCTGGAACGCAGTCGTGTAGTATTCGGGATCGTTCTGTTGATACGTGAACGCCGGCGTGGCGATCTCGGCGCAGTCCGAGACATAACAGACTCCGCCTTCCTGATTCGGCCACCCGTAGTTCGCACCGGCCACGCCGAGATTCACCTCTTCCCACGAATTCGAGTTGTTCCCGCCGACGTCACCGATCCAGATCTGGCCCGTCAGCGAGTCGACGCTGAGGCGGAACGGATTGCGCAATCCGAACGCCCAGATCGGCGCCTGGGCGCCGGGCACACCAACGAACGGATTGTCCGGCGGGATCGAGCCGTTCGGCATGACGCGCAGCAGCTTGCCGTGCTGCACGCCGAGGTTCTGCGCGTTGGCACTGTTGAACTGGTCGCCGGTGACGATGTACAGGTTGCCGTCCGAGCCAAACTGGATCGCGCCGCCGTGATGATAGTTGGCCGCCAGGGCCGGATTCTGCCAGACGAGCGTCTCCGATGCCGGATCGGCCGTGTTGCCGACGACTGTGAAGCGGCCCACCCGGTTGCGCGGCTCATCGGTCGTGTAATACGCGTACAGAAAGCCGTTGGAGGCAAAGCTCGGGTCGCGGGCCAAGCCGACCAAGCCGCGCTCGCCGTTAGTCGTGTTCACATCGATCTGGATGAGCGGCTGCGGCAGGAGCGTGTCGTCCTGGACGATCCAGATGCGGCCGCCGCGCTCGCCAATCAGCAGCCGCCCGTCCGGCAAGAACTCGATGACGGTCGGTTCGTCGAGCCCGGTGGCGATGGTTGTGCGCGTAAAGCCCGGCGGGAGCGGGCCGCTGGTGAGCGGGGCGGTGTTGATCGCACCGTCGGCGTACGAGACCCACTCGCCATTGCCGGACACACCGGCGATCAGCTCGCCACTGGGCGAGCCGGCGTCGCTGCTATCGGTCACGACGGTCCCGCTTCCGGATTCCAGGCGATAGTACGCCACCAGGCCCGGCGCATTGGCCGGGACGACCCGATCGAAAGTGGCCAGGATATCGGCCTGCGAACGCGCCACGCTCCAGATGCGCACCTCATCGAGATAGCCGGCGAACGACGGGTAGGCCGGTCCGGCATCGTGCTTCTCGGCCGCCAGCACGATGTACGGTCCCCACGGCGTGGCCTGGTCCGGAACGCCGTCGTTGGGATAACTGATGTCGTCGCGCGAAGCGTTCGGCGCGCTGGCGAAATCGAGCAGGCCATCGACGTAGATGCGCTTGATCCCGCTGACCGCGTCTCGCACGACGGCCACATGATGCCACGTGTTATCGAGGACGTTGACGCTGCCCTCGATCGTGTTCTCGCTGTCGAGTGGATTGACGTCGGCCCGGCCCGTGCCGAAGCGCACAAACCCGCCGGCGATGCTGATGCCCCAGTCGCGCTGGCTGCCGCCGAAGATGTCGCGATCGACGACGATGTTCCCGTCGATCCAGTTGAAGCTGGCCGTCTCGACTTCGCCGCCGGCGTTGTTCGTGGGGTTGTCGCTCAGGCTGCCGCGCAGCCAGAACTCGATGGTGAAGCTGCCGGCACCCACGTCGCACGGCGCGCTGGCGTCGAGGCCCGGCATGTTGTCATCGATCTGGATGCGGACGCGATCCTGCTGGTCCGTACCCGTGCCGTAGAAGCGAAGCGCGAACTGGGAAGCCTGAGCTAACGCAAGCTGACCACCCGCCGCCCACCCCAAGAGAACCGCACTGGTTCGCGCGGCCCGAACCATGCGCCGATCGTATCAAACGCGGCGCGCGACACAAAGGCATTCTCGCGGAATCTCGAGAATCGAGCGGGTTACGGCCGGTTGCCGTCACTGATTCGCGATAACAGTTTTTGAATGCGAGCGTGTCTTCATTTGGCCCGAAACGCAAGGCTGGCGAACTCGACTAAGTTGCGCCGCCACACCGGCCACTCGTGCCCGCCCGGAACCTCAACGGCGCTGAAGCGAACGTCTTTCGACTTCAGCCATTCCTGGAACGCGCGATTCGGTCCGATCAGGAAGTCTTCGCTGCCGCACGCGATCCACAGCAGGCGGACCGAAGCAATCACCTCGGCCGACAGCTTGGGAAAGAACGCGTCGAAGCGCCCGCCGAACATGATGTAGGCGCCGCTGAACGCCCCGATCCAGCCGAACTGCTCGGGATGATTCAAACCGAGGTAGGCTGCCTGGGCTCCGCCCATCGACAGGCCGGCGATGGCCCGCGCCTCGCGGTCCGCCTTGACGCGATACTCACGCTCGACGCGCACGACGACTTCGTTCAGCAGCACATCCGCGAACGTTTCGGATAGCGCACGCTGGTCGGTCATGGGGTGGAACAGCTCGCCCACGCGGTCGGCGGGTCTGGCGAAGCCGTAACCCAGCGGCATGACGACCAGCATCGGAACGGCTTCCTGGCGGGCGATGAGGTTGTCGAGAATGACGTTGGCCCGTCCGCCGGAGGACCAGGCCTGCGCATCGCCCATGACACCGTGAAGCAGGTACAACACCGGGTACTCGCGCTGCTTCCTCGCGTCGTACCCGGGCGGCGTGTACACGACGAACTCATTGTCGCTGTCAAGCACGCTCGATGCATACACGTGCCGGTGCAGCACGCCGCGTGGAACATCGGTGACTTCCCAGGCGAGCGAAGCCGGCCCGGGCACGTGCGCGAGGCTCTCGTGGCCGCCGGTCACGATCGGCTGGTTCAGCGGGTTGGCGGGGTCGGCCATGGCCACGCCGTCCACGTAGTATTGATAGGCGTAGAAGTCGGCCGGCAGCGGATCCGTCGTGATTTGCCACGTCCCCGCTTCGTCCTTGGTCATCGGCGCCGGCGGCTGGCCTGAGATTGCCAGAACCACCTGATCGGCATGCGGCGCGCGGAAGCGGAACGTGATCCGGCCGTCAGCGCTGACCTCTGGTGAGCGGACCGCCTTGCCAGACCGCGGCCGCGCCGGCTGCGAAGTCGGCACGTCCTCCACCGGCCGCGACTGGCCAGCGATCGCGAGAACCAGCGCTGGAAGAAACGCGACATTTCGGCTCATGGCGCGGCTCGAGATCATCGGGGTGTTGATCAGGCGACACGAGCGCGGGCCGGTCGCGATTCGCGCCGTCGGACAAGGGTGTGTCATTGAGTCGCAATCACTCTGGCCAGCGGCAGCTCGAAGCCAGGCAAGAGTGGCGTCGTCAGCGCGGCGTGCTCGTCGAGCACCTGTTCTGACCACGCATCGCCCTGGCGGGTCAGCACCGTGATCGTCCGGCGACGCGGGTCGACGATCCAGTACAGCCGGACACCCGCCGCGAGATAATCGTCCCGTTTCTCGTCGTAATCGCGCCGCTCGCCACCCTTCGAGACGACTTCGATGACGATATCCGGCGTCCAGAAGTCCCACGGCTGGTCGCTGTCGACCGGCGGTCGCAATAGATAGACGCTGACGTCGGGATGTCGCTCCGTTTGCATCTTCGGCATGCGGACCGCCGTATTGCTTCCGCCAGCGATGTAGTCGATCACCCCAGGATGGTCGGTGTCGTACGCTTCGAGCGACTTCATGAAGACGCGAACGTTCCTGCCATGCGGCATGCCGGGAACTCGGACCACGACCACCACTCCTCTGTTGAGCTCGTACACGTAGCCGGGTTCGCCTTCTGAACGGGCGAAGTCATCGAGCGACATGGGTTGTCCGTCGCTGTCGGGGCCGATTCGAAGTGAGTTGGCGGTTTCCAGCATCTGGCACCTGCCCACGACTGAGCCGTCGGAACCATCATATCGGCCGCGACGCGCGAGGCAAGCGCCACGGCCGACACGCTGATGCGTCAGACCCGCCGCGGTTGAACCGGCGGCAGGTGAGTGTATGGATACAGACAGCGGACATGCGGTATCCTGGTACGTGGGAGCGGCCGGGCAAAGCCCGCCGCGCGATCGCGAGCAGCCGACGGATGATTCGCGCGGTTCGGAAAGCAATCGGGCTGCGGCCGGCTGATCCCGTGACAAGCGGGTCAAACCGGTCGAAACGACGTCGGCGTCGCACCGAGTGAGGCACACGGGGGTCAACGAGATGCTCACCACTATTCGCGATGAACTGCAGGCCGAACTGCGCGACATACGCGCCGCCGGGCTTTACAAGGACGAGCGTGTCATCGTGTCGCCGCAAGGCGCCGGCATTGGTGTGAGCTTTCCGGCCGGCGAGCGGCCGCGCGAGGTGCTCAACTTCTGCGCCAACAACTACCTCGGGCTGTCGTCGCATCCCGAGGTGGTCGCGGCCGCCCGGGCCGGCCTGGAGTCGCGCGGCTACGGGCTGAGCAGCGTGCGCTTCATCTGCGGGACGCAGGACATCCACAAACAGCTCGAACGCAAGCTCAGCGAGTTTCTCGGCACCGATGACACGATCCTGTACAGCTCCTGCTTCGACGCCAACGGCGGGTTATTCGAGGTCTTGCTCAAGGAGCAGGACGCGGTCATTACCGACGCGCTCAACCACGCCTCGATCATCGACGGCATCCGGCTGTGCAAGGCCAAGCGGCTGATCTACGCCCACAATGACATGGCCGACCTGGAGGCCAAGCTCAAGGAGACGCAGAGCTGCCGCTACCGGATGATCGCGACTGACGGCGCGTTCAGCATGGATGGCGACGTGGCCGACCTGCGGACCATTTGTCATCTGGCCGAGAAGTACGACGCGCTGGTCATGGTCGACGACTCGCACTGTACCGGCTTCATGGGCCAGACCGGCCGCGGCTCGCACGAGCACTGCGGCGTCCTGGGCCGCGTCGATATCATCACGACCACGCTGGGTAAGGCGCTGGGCGGCGCTTCGGGCGGCTGCACCAGCGGCCGCAAGGAGATCATCGAGCTGTTGCGGCAGCGCTCGCGGCCGTATCTCTTCTCGAACACGCTGCCGCCGGTCATCGTCTCGGCGGCGCTGAAGGCCGTCGAATTGTGCTGCGGATCGACGGCGCTGCGTGACAAGCTCGAAGTTAACACGAAGCGGTTCCGCGCGGGCATGACCCAGGCCGGCTTCGACATCCGGCCCGGCACGCACCCGATTGTCCCGATCATGCTCTACAACGCCAAACTGGCCCAGACGGTGGCCCGCGACCTGTACGACGAGGGCATCTACGCCATCGGCTTCTACTTCCCGGTCGTGCCGAAGGGCCAGGCCCGCATCCGCGTGCAGCTTTCGGCCGCCCACGAGGCGGCCCACGTCGATCGGGCCATCGAAGCTTTCACCCGCGTCGGCCAGCGGCACGGCCTGCTGGGCCAGTCGCGCGAGCAGATCGTGTCCCGATACGGCGAGTGACGGTCGAAAGTGTCGTGCCCCGGTCCCGGATTCGCCGATAGTCCAGAGGTGCGCTCGTCGTTCGAACGGGCGCGCCAGGCCGGATGGAGGTGGCTGTGAACGTCTACGTTGACGATCAACAGATCGGCATCGATGACATGCCTGACGCGACCGTCGGCCAGGTCGTTGAGCGCATTCGCCAGACCGCCAGCAACCGGCAGCAAGTGATCGTCGAACTGCGCTGCGACGGGCTGGACGTGACGGGTCCAGACTTGAACGAGATGCTGGCCCGGCCGTCGTGCCAGGTCGAGCGGCTGGACGTGCAGACGGGTTCGCCGTCAACGCTGGTGATCGACGCCCTCGATCAGGCCGTCGCGGTGCTCGATCAGGCCGGATCGGCCCTGGCCGCCATCGTCGATGACCTGAACGCCGGACGGACCGGTGACGGGATGAACAAGCTGGCCGAGGCGTTCCGCGACTGGTTGATGGTGCACGACGCTATCGGCAAGTCGCTGGCCATGCTGAACCTCGACGCGGACAAGCTCACCGTCGAGGGTCAGTCGGCCACGCAAGCCATCCTCGCGCCGCGCGACCTGCTCCTGCAGATCCGCGAGGTTGTGCAGAACCGCGACCATGTCCAGCTCGCGGACATTCTCCAATACGAGTTCGACAACGCCATCCGCACATGGCGTACGCTGGTTCAGGCGATTCTCGGCGAAGCACGCGGCGGTCAGTGAGCCGACTGAGCGGCCGAGGACTGCGCGGAAGGACGCAGAGGCGCTGAGAGCGCTGAGTCGAGCCGATTGGAACCTTCAGGGCGCGCGCGTCCACACCCGCGCCAATTTGGGTCCACGTCCCCAATTCCGGGTTGAATTGTTGGTGCGATTCCTGCTACCATGCTGGGCGCACGTGGAAGCGGGAACGGCGCTTCCGGTTCACGATGGTTTTGGCGCTAAGTGTTTGGAACGGCGAATGGCGCTGGCACGCGGAGTGACCCGCTCGGTTCGCCGCCAGACAGCGGAGATTCCCCAATGTTCCTGACGATCCGAAGGCCCGGTTGGATGCTGTCGGCCGTGTTATCGCTGTGTGCAACGACGTTTGCACAGGGCCCGGTCGGCACGGCGTTTACGTATCAGGGCCGCGTCAAGCTGAACGGCAATCTGGTCGGCAACCCGACGGCGTCGGATTGCGAGTTCCAGTTCGGGCTGTTCGACGTGCCCAGTGGTGGCACGGCGCTGGCGACACTGACGCAGACGCTGCCCGTGTCCAACGGGTTGTTCACCGCCACGCTCGACTACGGCGGGATGGCCTTCACCGGCCAGCAGCGCTGGATCGAAGTTTCGCTGCGCTGTCCGCCGGGCGTGGGGAGCTTGGTGACGGTGCTTCCCCGTCAACGTGTCGACAACTCGCCCAACGCGCTTCGCTCGCAGATCGCGCCGTGGAGCGGTCTGACCGGTGTGCCGGCGGGGTTCGCTGACAATGTTGACAACGACACGCAGTACGCAGCGGGCGCGGGGCTGCAACTGAGCGGGACAACGTTCTCGATTCCGACCGGCGGAGTCACGTTGGGGATGCTGGCGGCGAGCACGCTGAACTGGGCCAATTTCTCGGGAATACCTGCCGGCTTCGCGGATAACGTCGACAACGATACGACGTACGCCGCTGGAACCGGCCTGCAACAGAACGGCACAACCTTCTTCATTCCGACGGGCGCGATCACGAACTCCCTACTTGGCGGCGGTAGCGTGACATCCACGAAGCTGGCCAGCGATGCCGGATCGCTCGGACAGGTCTCCGGCGGCGTTCTCTTCAGCAGCGGTGCGAAGATCGGGGTCGGCAGCTCGATCGTCAGCGCCGGCACGAATGCGCGGCTGACCGTGGAGGACGGAGACAACCAATTGGTCCTTCGCCAGACAAGCGCCGGCGGGGCCGACGCGGCAGGGATGGTGTTCAATACCGTGCTGGGCTTTCCAGGTTTCCACATTCAGCGGCGAAGCTCGGCGGGAGACTTCGAGTTCACCGCCGTAACCGTCAACCTGACCACCGGACAGATGACGGTCGCCGGCAACGTCTGTGCGAGCAACGTCACGTGCCCCTCTGACGCGCGATTCAAGACCGATATCACGCCGCTGCCAGATGCGTTGGCTCGCCTGACCGCCATTCGTCCAGTGACGTTTCGCTGGCAGACCGAGGAATTTCGCGATCGAGGGTTTGATCAAGGGCGTCACGTCGGGTTTGTCGCGCAGGATCTGCTGCAGGTGCTGCCCGACGCGGTGGTGCGGGGCGATGACGGATACTACGGCGTCGACTACGGCCGGCTGACCCCGGTTCTGACCGCGGCAATCCAAGAGCTGCACACGCAGCTCGGTGAAAAGGAGAACCGAGTGGCAGAACTAGAGGCCCGCGTGGCCGAGCAGGATCGCCGGCTGGGGGCGCAGAACGGACGGATTATGGCGCAGGAGCAGCGTTTGGCGGCGATCGAGGACAGATTGCGGTCGATCGGCGCCGCGCCGGTTACTCCTTGAGGTTCTGGGGACGCGCTACGGTTGGCGGACGATTGGAGGAGTTCAACATGACGAGGCGGATGTGCGTGCTGCCTGCACTGGCGGCAGCTTGGTTCTATGTTCCATTGATACGATTTGAACACGAGCGCTCCTGCCGCGGCGGAAATCCACGGGTTTGACCGCGCCGAGGTCCGCACGCGTGGCGACAGCCCTCGGCCCCCCAGGGCCGGCGAAGGATGATCGAAACATGAAACGCACCATTTGGACTGGCGGTCTGGCGAGCCTCGCGATCACGGCCGCGAGCGTGCATGGGCAGCCGGAAGGCGAGTCGGGATACGTGATCGACTGGGTCACGATCGACGCCGGCGGCATCGCGAGTGCCACTGGCGGCGGGTTCGAGGTGACGGGCACGATCGGCCAGATCGACGCCGGCGTGGAAATGACGCCCATGCCGCCTGTGCCGGGGCGGGCGTTCAGCATGGTGGGTGGATACTGGGCGGCGCCCGATCGCGAGGACGATTGCAACGACAATGGCATCAACGATTTGCAGGAGTTCATGGACGGGGCGATCGCAGACTGCAACTGCAACACGATTCCGGACGAGTGCGATATTAGCAACGGTACGAGTTTTGACAGCAACCCCGTTCCCGATGCAATGCCAGATGAATGCATCCGGTGGATCGCCGGGACCGGGAGCTGGACGGATGCGCCAAATTGGTTCCCTCCGGTCGTTCCGGGCGGTGTTCCGACGGCCGACCATTTCGTGACCATCGCACCGGTTGGGATCGCGACCGTGGCCGGTCCGCTCGCGCTGCAGACGGGCATGGTCAAGCTCATCGTTGGCGCCGTGGCCGGTGGACTGGACACGCTCGATGTGCGCAACAATCTGTTCGTTGAACTGTCGACGGCTATCCAGCCCACCGGTCGAGTCCGTCTGGTCGGACAAACGATGCCCAGCCCGGTCACCGGCAGCATCTCGGGCGGTCCGGTCACGATTGCCGCAGGCGGTCAACTGAACACGTTCGGGGCGGGTGGGCTCGTTCGGCAGGTGGTGGCCGACGTTGACAACAGCGGCACGATCAATGTGGCCACAGGCCACACGTTCGATATGGGCGATCCGCTTGACCTGGAGCCGTTTGAATTCATCAACCGAGCTGGTGCGCAACTGGTCGCTACATCGGGCGCCAACGTGAAGGTCCATAGTCTTTCGGTCACGCAGCAGGGCACGATTACTGCTCAGGGTTTCGCCACGATCGAGTTCACCGAGGCGGCGCTGGTCAACGCCGGGCAGATGGTCATTCAGGGCGGCTCGCTGATCGTGCCCAACGGCCTGCTCAACTTGGCGGGCGCCACGATCACCAACGGTGGCGGAACGGCCCCGCTCACTATCGACGGCGACGTGACGAACGAGGGCCAGATCGTATTCCTGCCGGGTGTGCCCTTCATCCTGAACGGTACGCTCACGACGCGGAGTGTGTGTCAGGCGAATGGGACGGCCAACCTGACGTTCAACGACGTATTCATGATCGGTCCGGGTGGAGAATACACGGGCGGCGGCTCGCTGGCGGCGGTGTTGGATGCGGCTTATGTGACCGTCATGTGCCGCGGCGAGCTCAGGCTCGAAGGAACCATGGCGCTCGACGTCGCCGGCGACCTGTTTCTGGATGGCACGCCGCTGCCCGACTCGGCGTGCGACGCCGAGGGCGGACCGACCGAGCCGGTCCTGAATCTGCTCGTGAACGCAGGTCTGACCGTCAGCGGTGATTTCGCGCTGATCGGCTGTGCCACCGTCCATCACAGCTCCTCCACGCCCGTCACGCTCTACGGCGATTTCGTGAATACCGCGACGGCCGTCTGTTCGGGATCCGCGGTGTTTGATTGGGACGGCTCGCTGGTGATGGCCGGCAGCTCGCAGCAGACGATCGAAGCGGCTGGGGCCGACGTCGGTCCGGCGGGAGGCGGGCTGCCGGGAAGCTTCAAGATCGGCACGGTCGATGTGTCGGCCAATGCCAACGTTCGCATCCGCGACATGGCAGATAACCAGGCCGATGGAGCGTCGGCGTGTGACGAGGCGCTGTACGTCGACCAGTTCATCCTTCGGGCGGGGTCAATGCTCACGCTCGAGAACTGCCGCGTCTACGCCGGGCAGATCACGAACAACGGCGGCACGGTCAACACGATCGGCTGCGGCGCGCTCGTGCCGATCAGCGGGCTGGACTTGGCCGACTTCTGCAACTTCCAGGCGTGCTGGTATGGCCAGCCGCCGTGCACACCCGGCACGCCTTGCAGCGCGTTCGACTACAACGCCAGCGGGACGATCAACCTGGCCGACTTCGCCCTGTTCCAACAGGCATTCGGCCTGTAATTCTCGTAATCGGCAGCGCCCTCCTGCTTGGCGCCGTGGCATCTTTGCGCGAGACATCTGTTCAACGGCATCGAATCAACGAAATGCGGGGCCGTGTCATCGGCGCGGCGGAAGGCCCAGCTTGGCCATGACCTTCTGCAAGTCGTCCCAGGCCTTGCCCTTCTCGCCTGGGCTACGGAGCAGATACGCCGGGTGGTACGTCGGCATGAGCGGGACCGGGGTGCCGCTGCCGAGCGGACCGGAGATGTAGAAGTCGTGAAAGCGGCCGCGCAGGCGGCCGATTGACTCGCGCGTGTTGAGCAGCGTCTGCGCCGCCGGCGCGCCAAGGGCGATGATCACCTCGGGTGCGATGATGGCGAGCTGCTCAAAGAGGTACGGGCGGCAAGCGATGATCTCGTCCGGGGCCGGCGCTCGATTGTCCGGCGGCCGGCACTTCAACACGTTGCAGATGAACACGTCGTCGCGAGTCAACCCCATCGCCTCGATCATTCGCGTCAGAAGCTGGCCGGCCTTGCCGACAAATGCCAAGCCGCTCTGGTCCTCGTCGAAACCCGGCGCCTCGCCGACAAACACCAGGCGGGCGCCGACGTGGCCTTGTCCGAAGACCGTGTGGGTGCGCGTGTGTCCAAGCCCGCACTTGGTACACCCTTTCACGCGCGTCTCGTCGATCGTGCGCAGCCGGATCACGCGCTCGTCATCCGAAGCGCCGATCAGCGGCGTGGGCCCGACGGCCGCACGTGTGCCTGGCGCAGGCTTCGGAGCGGGCCGCTGCGGCAACGTTTCGGGGCCGGGCTGCAGCAGTCGCGCGTGACTCGCGTCGGCGCTCGCGGCGGCGCCTGCACGGGTCGCCTCGACAATCCCGCGCGCCACGCCTCCTGATCTACGGGCGACCGGAACCTCCCGCACCCCAAAGAGACGCTCGGTCTCGAGCAACTGAATCAACGTGCCTCGAATCGAATCAATCGACATGCGCGACGCTCCTTCGTCCGTCCGCTCTCCGTTCCGGCGCATTCTAGGCGTGACGACCACCGCTGTTAAGCGTGCAGATCCGTGTGGGCCGCACGGCTTTCAGATCGTGCGCCCTCGATAGGGTTGGTGAGACGGATCGAGGCCGACGGGATTCGAACCCGCAACCACCGGCGTGACAAGCCGGTACTCTAACCAATTGAGCTACGGCCCCTCCGGCGGCCGACACGCGGTCGCCGCCAAGGACGGGTAACTGTAGTCGGCTCGGTCCGGGTGTCAAGTCCGGATGCCAGTCTGTACACCCGGCTACCCGGTTCGGATAATCCCGCGGGTTCGGGCGCGGCTCACGCGACGTCGGGTGCGTTGGTGGTCCGCTTCCATCGATCTGAGAGCACGGAGCCCCCATGCCTACTCGCCTTGCCGCCATATTGGCCGTTGCGATCGCTACGAATTCTGGCGTCGCCGATCAGGACGATTCCAAACCGAGCCGCGAGTGGGAGGCAGAGGTGAAGCAGCTGGCCCAGCCGCTGATCGACGCCAAAATCGTGCCGGGCCTGGCGATTGGCGTGTACGACGCCGGCCGCCTCGAGACGTACGGACTGGGCGTGATCGATCCGGCTGCTAAGACCAAGGCCGCGCCCAGCGCTGACACGATTTACGAGATCGGGTCAGTCACCAAGGTCTTCACGGCCCTGCTGCTGGCGGACGCGGCCGCCCGCGGCGAGCTCAAGATCGACGACTCGCTCTGCACGCTGCTGCCGAAGGACGTCGAGTGCCCCAAACGCGACGGCCAGGAGATCACGCTCGAGCACTTGGCCACACACTTTTCCGGACTGCCGCGCCTGCCCGACAACATGGGGGCCGACTCGCTTGATAACCCGTACGCCGACTACACGCGCAATAAGCTCTTCGCCTTCCTGGGCCAGCATCGGCTGCGGCGCACGCCGGGCGAGGAACACGAATACTCGAACCTCGGTGCGGGGCTGCTCGGCACGCTGCTGGCCGACAAAAGCAAGAGCGATTACGGAACGCTGCTGCGCGACCGGATCGCCAAGCCGCTCGACATGAAGGACACGTGCGTGCGGCTCTCGGAGCAGCAGAAGCGCCGCCTGGCGCCGCCGCACCGGGGCGGCGTGCGCGTGTCGAACTGGGAGTTCGACGCGCTGACCGGCTGCGGCGGCATCCGCTCGACCGTGACCGACATGCTCAAGTTCGTGGCCGCCCACATCGACCCGGGCTCGACGCCGTTCAAGGAGGCGGTCACGAATGCCTCGCGGCGCCGCCGCGACGTGCCGGAGTCGCCGCTCGGCGTGGCGCTGGGGTGGATGATCGCCGGCGACCGATCGACGCTGTGGCATAACGGCCAGACCGGCGGATACTCCGCCATGCTGCTCGTGAACCCGGGCGGCAAGAAAGGCGTCATCGTGCTGGCCAACGGCGCCGACTCGACGGTCGACGCGCTGGGCGAGCGCATCATCCAGGCCATCTTCGGCATGAAGGTCGACCCGCCCAAAGTGCGGCCGTCGGTGGCGCTGACCGAGGCCCAGCTCGACCAGCTCGTCGGTGAGTATCCGTCGGCGCTGGGATTCACGATCACCGTCACTCGCCAGGGCGACGCGCTGATGGCCCAGCTCACCGGCCAGCAGGCGCTGCGCATCTACCCGGAGTCTGCGACGCGCTTTTTCTACCGCGAGGTCGAGGCCGAGATCGAGTTCGAGCTCGACGCCAAGTCGAAGCGGGCCTCGGCGCTCACGCTATTTCAGCACGGACGCGAGATGCGCTGCGAGCGCAAGCCGTGACCGCGCCGAGTCCATGACGCCGCGACGCGCGATCCCCTTCGATCGCCGGTGCGACATCCGCTGGTAAGAATCCGCTGGTGCGAATCCGCTGGTGCGAATCCGCTGGTGCGAGAATCCTTTCTCGCACCCATCTTCGCGAGAATCCCTTCCCGCGACCGCTCCGCTGGTGCGAATCCGCTGGTGCGAGAATCCCTTCTCGCACCGATCTTTGTGGGCACCCCTTCCCACAACGGCACGGATGCGCTTCGGGCCGCACCGTTGCATCAACCGGACTGAACGTAGACGTCATAACGCGTGCTCTGGTCGTCGTGGCTGTGTGACGGGCTGGGGCCCAAGGGTTCGGCGTGGCGGGGCCGCTTGACGACCACGCGCTGCCGCGCGACGGCGCGGGCCAACCGGAACAGCTCGGGGGCGTCGGGATCGTCACCGACGATCTGGCGCAGGATGCGCAGCTCGATCTTGGCCAGCGCGGACTTTTTCCGGGGCGGATACATCGGGTCGATGTAGACCACGTCCGGCGCAGCCGTTGCCGGCAAGCGTGATCTGCTTGCGGTTGTCCGGGACACGCGCGCGCCTGCCAGCGAGTCCCGGATTGGGGTTCCTTCGTGTGGGGCCAGTTGCCGGAGGATGTCGCGCGCGTCGGCGTGTACCAGCGTCAGCCGATCCTGGAGTTGGACCTGGACTTCAGGCACGCCCAGCGCTCGTCGTAGCCCATCTTCCAGCAGCTTGAAGACGATTTCCGAGCGCTCGATGGCCGTCACGCGGCAGCCGTGGTAGGCCAGTCGGAAGGCATCCGCCCCTAACCCGGCCGTGACGTCAAACACCGTCGGCCGACCGCGACGGAACCCTATCGCGTCGAACAACGAACCGAAGCGGTTCACGCGGCGGGCGTAGCCGAGCGGCCCGTTCACGAAGTCGACGTAGAGCGGACGCGGGCCGCCCGGCGCTTCGAAGCGCAGCTCCAACCGGTCATCGGTCACGGTCAGAAAACCGTGATCGCCATCGGATTGCGGGCCGGATCCTGTCCGCACGGGGTCGGCCATACGGCAAGTGTGGATGGGCGCATTACGCATGAGTCGTCCCGATATAGGCGGGGCGCTGCCCGGTTGTAACGTGGCCCGGTTCGGCGCGTCAAACTCGCGGGTGAATCCTGTTGTGCGCGCCGGAACGCGTGCCCATGGGGATCCCAACCGCGCACGTGGGAATGGATTCCCGCAGAGATGGGTGCGAGAAAGGATTCTCGCACGAGCCGAGGTGCGAGAAAGGATTCTCGCACCAGCCGAGATGGGTGCGAGAAAGGATTCTCGCACCAGCCGAGGTGCGAGAAGGGATTCTCGCACCAGCCGATTCTCGCACCAGCCGATTCTCGCACCAGCCGATTCGCGCACCAGCCGAGTGAGGTCGTTCGTTGCGGGTTGAAGACTTCGGTTGGTCGAATAAGATGCGCAGGGGTTTCACGGAGGAGCAGTCATCGTGCCGAGCCGCAACACTATTGTCGCGCTTCTGATTGCAGCATTGGCTTTCTCGTCCGGCGTGGCGGCCGATCCGCCGGGAGGCCGCCGGTCACGGCCGCGGACGCTTGACCAGCTCATTCGCGAGAAGGTTCCGGATGGCGTTCGCTGCGGAGTTCGCGTGGTCGACCTGCACGACGGGCGGGTCGTGTTCGAACGCGACGCGACGCGGCCGCTGATTCCTGCCAGCAATCAGAAAATCTTTGCGCTGGCGGCGGCCCTTGACCTGCTCGGTCCGGATTTCGTCTTCAAGACGCGCCTGGCTCGCTGCGGCAACGACCTGGTGGTGGTGGGCGACGGCGATCCGGCCATCGGCGATAGCCGGCTGTGCGAACAGGCCGGCGAGCCGATCACCGCGACGTTTGAACGCTGGGCCGTGGCCCTGAGCGAGCGCGGCGTCAAGACCATTGCCGGCGACCTGGTCATCGACGAGACCAGCTTCGATTCGACGCTGGTCCACCCGACCTGGTCCGTCGACGACCTGCAGAAGTGGTATGCGGCGCCAGTCGGCGGGCTGAATTTCCACGACAACGTCATCGAGGTGACCGTCTGGCCGGACGAAAAGGCCGGCGAGCCGGTGCGCTGGGCCGTGACGCCAAAGACCGGGCTGGTCCAGATCGACAACCGGGCCCGCTCGGGCGGGTCAGGGGCAACCGTTATCGCACGGCCGTCGAGCGACTTTCGCTACGTGCTCAGCGGCGCCTGCCAGAAGCGCGGCACGCTGGCGGAGGTGACCGTGCCCGATCCCGGCCTGTTTTTCGCCGATGCGCTGCGGACCGTTCTGTCAGCGAAGGGTATCGCCATCGACGGCGACATCGTCCGCCGGCGCGTTCGCACCGAGCGCGGCGAGCTGCGGACCGGCTGTGAGATGATCGCCACACACGCCACGCCGCTGACGGCGGTGCTGGCGCGGATCGGCAAGAACAGCCAAAACATGTTTGCCGAGTGCCTGCTCAAGCGGCTCGGTTACGCCCGCGCCCTGGCCGAGGGCGACGCGCATCCGGTGGGAAGCTGGGACACCGGGCGTGCCGCCATCGAGGCTTTTCTGCGCAAGGTCGATCCGTCCGGCGGACAGGTCACGATCGCGGATGCCTCGGGACTGAGCCGTGAAAACAGTGCCTCGGCCGCGGACTTCACGCGTGTTCTGGCCTACATGTATGCCAGCCCGCACCGCCAGGCGTTTGTCGACAGTCTGTCCGACGCGGGCACCGACGGCTCGCTCGCCAAGCGCATGAAGCACGTGCCCGGCAGCGTGCACGCCAAGACCGGCTACATCCGCGGCGTGCGGACGCTCAGCGGCTATGTCATCACGCCACGCGGCGATTGGCTGGCCTTTTCTGTGCTGTTCAACGGTCCCGGCTCGTTCAACGAGATTCACGACGAGTTCTGCGGCATCCTGAGCGGGTACTCGCGCGGCTGATGGCCGGGTGTCGCGAGCCTCATCAACTTGTGCGATCGGCCGCCACTCTGATGTTGCATGGCTAATCCCGACGTGGCCGGAACGGCCCGGGTTCGGCGCACACGTGATCTCGACCGCCGCGCGACCCTCGGGCACAATGTGGTATGGCTGCAAGACTGGCGAAGGGCATCACTCTCGGCGAGACCGATTACCGCCTGGGTGCGCTCGAACGGCTGCACGACGCGCGCATCCTGCTGGAACATGACCAATTCGCGGGTAGTATCTATCTGGCCGGACGGGCGGTCGAAGGAATGCTCCGGGCGCTGCTCTGCCGCGGCGACCCGCTGATCCGGCGCGGCAAGAAACCGTTGGAAAGCGCTCATGACTTGCGCGAACTGCTTAAGCTGGTCCGCGATCTGGGGCTGCTGCGAAGCATCCCCGCCGATGAGCAGTTTGAGGCTCGAGTTCACAAGGTGGCGCGGCTCTGGTTCAATAACATGCGATTCATTTCGAGCCAAAGCGTCACTCGCTGGTGGGTGAGCGTCGGCGCAGTTCGGCGGAACGTGACGTTGAAACGGGCCGCGTCGGAGTACGTCGACACGTGCTTGGCCATCGTTCGACGCTGTGAGGCCAGATGCGGACGCTTAGCAAGACAAGGCTTCAAGAGATTCTGACCCGACGCCTTAGGCTCAAGGCTCCCGGATTCAGGTTGGAGTGGTCCGGGGCCTGGTGGATTGGATCGATCATCTCCGAGACATTCCGAGGCAAAGGTGACCTTCAACGGGTGCGCATGATCCGTCGCGCGTTGGAAGCCGAGTTGGGGACGGCCGCCGATCGAGCTGTTGGCATGTTGCTGGCGTACACGCCCGACGAGTGGGATATTGACTTGGAGTTCGACCTCATGCGGGCCGGCACGTTCTGGAACGGGGGGAATGGCGCATCATCCAACGACTCAGCGGTCGCACGCGCACAACCTGCGCCGAAGGCTCGCCAGCGCGGCAAACGGCGTAGCCCATCCGGCCGTCGCCGACCTTAACGTGCTCACCGAACGCCCCAGCATGGACACATAGCCGTGCGGTTCGAGCAGCGGCCGGCTTGTCGTGCGTCGGTGATTCCTGCACCATATGCACCGGGCGGTTGTGGCCGGAGCGCGGACGTCCCGTCCGCTCACCGCGTCTAATCTGGCAAGTACGCAGGCCCGGAGATCCGGGACAGGGCGTGTTGTCCCGGAAGACCTGCGGTACACCGGCGCCGGCTGCCCACGGAGCCATGAACATGGAAGAGCCGCGCCTCGGCCCGACGAGCACCGGGCTGTTTCAGACGCGCTACCGCGAAGTCACGCTCAGCGCCGTGATCTTCGCCATCATCACCGGTGTGGTGATGAACGCGTCGATTACGTACGCCGGGCTGAAGATCGGGTTCACGATCAGCGGCAGCGCCATCGCGGCCGTGCTGGGCTTCGGCGTGCTGCGCGGTATCCTTCGCAAGGGGTCGATTCTCGAGGTCAACATCGCCCAGACCATCGCGTCGTCCGTCAACATCCCCAACTCGGGCATCATCTTCACCGTGCCCGTCCTGTTCCTGATCGGCGAAGAGTTGAGCGCCGGCGACGTCGATTTCTGGCTGATCACGCTGGCCTGTATGGCGGGGGTCACGCTCGGCTGCTCATTCATCATCCCGCTGCGCAAGCAGATGATCGACATTGAGCGGCTGCGGTTCCCCAGCGCGGTCGGCGTCGCGGCCATCTTGAAGTCGCCGGGCGCCGGTGCGGCCAAAGCTGTCGTGCTGGTGGTTGGCATCGTCTTGGGCGCGCTGATCTACGTGCCGGCCGGCCTGCCCAGCATCAAGACCGCGGCACGGCTCGACGAGCTCGACGGGTTGTTCAAGGCCGGCGTCATCTCCCACGCCGATCGGGTGCGCACGCGGCGCGTGGCTGAATGGATCCAGCAGCAGTCGGCGCCGCCCGAGATCGTCGAGCGGGGAACGGTGCTTCGTGACGTTCGCGATGCCCGTGACAAGCTGGCCGAGTCTCCCGACGACCCATCGCTCAAGGCCAGGGTGAAGGAGTTGGATGGCAAGGCGAAGGCGTTGGCCGACGTGGGCGGCGTGCCGGATCCGACGGCGCTGGCCGTGGCCGATGCCGTGGCCGGCGACCTGCGCTGGGACGACTTGCGCTCCGGTGCGTTCGGCTGGGCCGAACGGCCGCTGTTTGGCTACCGCGATCTTGGTCTGCGGATGAAGGCAGAGGTCGACACCGACGAGCAGCCCAAGGACCGGGATGGCGATGGTGCGCCCGACACGCCGCTGACGGTGCGCGTCGACCGCGATCAGGACGGCCGGCCGGACTTGATCGTCGAGAACGATCGAATCCACGTCGGTCGGATCATCGGCTTACCCGATCAGATCGAGCTCATGTTTGCCATCGCGCCGTTCGCGCTCGGCGCCGGCTACATTACCGGCCGGGCGGGTCTGTTCGTGCTGGCGGGCGGGATTCTGGCCTATTTCGTAATTAACCCGATTGCGTTCGCGCTGGGCTGGATGCCGCAGATCGTTACAGCGCAGCAGGCGCCCGGCTACGCGTTCCAGGCGTTCAATCGCCCGCTGGGCATCGGGCTGCTCCTGGGCGGGGCCATGATGGGCGTGTTGTTTGCGCTGCCCGCGATCAAGGAGGCGCTCAAGAGCATCGCCGGGGCTGGGCGGGGAGGGAAGGCGGCCAGCGACGAGATGGGCCTGACGCCGCTGGTCATCACCGTGCTGGTGGCGCTGGTGCTGCTCTTCGTAGCGGCCGACTACGAGGGCAATCGGCCGATCAATCGGGTTTGTCCGGTTACGGCCGAGCCGGTTACGCGGACGGATGCGACCGATTCGCTCGATGGCTACACGATCGCATTTCTGGACGAGTCCGCCCGGCAGGTCTGGTCGCAGGAATGGACCGCGGAAAAGCGGGCCGCCTACATGCAGTCGCAGAGCGCTCGGCCCGGGCTGCTCGCCAATCTATCGCCGCACGTACGGGCGGCCATCATCGCCCTGGTCGGGGCGGCCTGGATCTGGTTTGCCGGCATCATCATCGCCCAGTGCAGCGGTATGACCGATTGGTCGCCCATCTCCGGCATGGCCCTGCTGACCGTCGTGCTGATTCTGCTGCTGGCCGGGGCCGGGTCGGTGATCGGGGCGGTGCTGATCGGGGCGGCCCTGTGTGCGGCCGTAACGATCGCGGCCGACATGATGGGCGATCTGAAGACCGGCTACCTGGTGGGCGGGTCGCCGCGCCGCCAGCAGATTCTCGAACTATCGACCGCCTGGATTGGCCCGGTTGCAGCGATGCTGACGCTGCTGCTGATCGTCCAGTTCAACCTGCGGACGGTGGGGATTCCGATCGGCCCGGGCACGCCGACGGTTGCGCCGCAGGCCCAGGCCCTGCAGTCGGTCATCACCGGCGTGCAAGGCGGCGAACTGCCGTACGCGCTCTATGGATTCGGCGCACTCCTCGGGGCGCTGCTCGGACTGGGCGCGTTCCCGGGCCTGGGCGTGCTGGTCGGTCTGTCGATGTACCTGCCGTTCTTCTACATCGCCACGTACGGCATCGGCTGCGTCATCAACATTTTGTTGGGCAAGATCAAGGGCCGGACGTGGGCCGAGGAATGGGGCGTGCCGCTGGCGGCGGGGCTGATCGTCGGGGAGTCGATGCTGCAGCTCCTGATCAATCTGTACGTGGTCCTGCTCGGATGATGACGCCTGTGCACGCGCATGACGAGGACTGAGCCATGAAGCTACTCGCAAGCTTGCTGATTACCGCGTCGCTGGTGCTGGGCGTTCTCGCGGCGGCCACGGCGTATTTGCCGAAGGTGAGCCTGCCCGATGAGGCGTTCGAGGCCAACGACGGCTTCGTCACGCTCAACGCCCCTGCCGGAGTCAAGTTCGACGACGAGGGTAAGCCGCAGCCGCTGTACAAGGCCGGGACCGAAGTCACGCCGGAAGTGCTCAAGGAACTGCGCGACAACCGTGCGACCGTCGCCGGGAAAGAAACGGTTGTTAACCGAATCCGCGTCAAGGAATTCTCACTGAAGCGCTGGCCGGGCAAGTGGTTCCTGGGGCTGGCAGTGGCGGGGCTGCTGGCCGGGGCAGCCTTGATCCGATCCAAGTCGCAGCCAGCCAGCGCCGTCGCGAACGGCGATCGGGCGGGCGAGGAATCGCCCGATACGGCCCTGGACGAGCTGAGACGCATGCTGACCGGCCTGCGCTCGGACCTGGACCGCTTGCCCAGCGAGCGCAGCCGCCTCGACCTGATCATCGAGCTGCTCAACCGGGCGCAAAAGACGCACATGCCGGCCTTCATCGACGCCCGCCCGCTGCTGATCGCCCGCCTGGGCCTGTCCGGCTTCGCCGCTCTGATGGACCGTTACGCGGCAGCCGAACGCCAGATCAACCGGGCCTGGTCGGCCGCGGCCGACGGCGTCTACGAAGAATCGGTCGAATGCCTCGAGCTCGCCATCGAGCTGCTGGCCGCCGCGATCGAAAAGTTGACCCGCTAGGCTGAGCCGACCTGTTCGCCGTTCAGAGCCGCGATCCGGGACGCGCGCGGCAGCCGGCCTAGCGCGTCCCGGATCGCGGCTCTGAACGGCGCGACGGCGGTCTGGCATCGTCGTGTATGCCAGGCGCGCTTCCGCCAGCGGCGCGCTGCAGCTAGACGCCTTGGGTCGTCAGACTTGTTGTGAATGAGTCAAGTTTTTGGATCGCATCTGCCAGCCCCGCAGGGGCGATGGTTTGTCGCCACGGGTGCACACACTCGTTGTTCTACACAACTCGCGCGCCTCCTAATTGCCCCAACGGGGCGGCGACCTCCAGCCCAGGGTTGCGCCGCAGGGCTACCCTGGGTCAACCGGGCCGGACCACCACCAACCCCAACGGGGTTGCGTCGTCTCTGGTCGCGATCGCTTCGTCGGTCGTAGGCCAAAGGACACAACCCCTTTGGGGTTGGCATCGACGTGGCGCCGCGATCCCAGGGTAGCCGCTGCGCGGCAACCCTGGGCTTTGGGCCACAACGCC
>Ga0187892_10000926_pt1 | contig 72766 bp, 66 predicted proteins | sample MA1701073metaG_FD_139345 | JGI IMG/M metagenome (GOLD analysis project Ga0187892, IMG submission 139345) | Bio-ooze microbial communities from a basaltic lava cave in the Kipuka Kanohina Cave System on the Island of Hawaii, USA - MA170107-3 metaG ...
CCAGCTGCGCGGGCGCGTGGGCCGCAGCCACCACCAGGCCTATGCCTACCTGATGGTGCCCGACACCGAGGGCCTGACCAAGCAGGCGGCCCAGCGGCTCGAAGCCATCCAGCAGATGGAAGAACTGGGCTCGGGCTTCTACCTCGCCATGCACGACCTGGAAATCCGCGGCGCCGGCGAAGTGCTGGGCGAGAGCCAGAGCGGCAACATGCTCGAAGTGGGCTTTCAGCTCTACAACGAGATGCTGAGCGAGGCCGTGCGCTCCCTCAAAGCCGGCAAGGAGCCCGACCTGCTGGCCCCCTTGAGTGTCACGACCGACATCAACCTGCATGCCCCCGCCCTGCTGCCCGACGACTACTGCGGCGACGTGCACCTGCGCCTTTCCTTCTACAAGAAACTGGCGACCGCCAGGACGCCCGAGCAGATCGACACCCTGCTGGAGGAGATCATCGACCGCTTCGGCAAGCTGCCGGCCCAGGCCCAGACCCTGATCGACGTGCACCGCCTGCGCGTGCTGGCCAAGCCCTACGGCGTGGTCAAGGTCGATGCCGCGCCCGGCGTGATCCACATCAGCTTCAAGCCCAATCCGCCGATTGACGCCATGCGCATCATCGATCTGGTCCAGAAGAACAAGCACATCCGATTGGCCGGCAACGAGAAGCTGCGCATCGAACGCGAACTCAAGGAACCCAAGGACCGCGCCCAGATGGTGCGCGATGTGCTGCGCAGTCTGGGACAACCCAAAACACAGGAAGCCTTCCCCGCATGAACGCCAAAGAAATCTCCCCCGGCCTCGTCGTCCAGGGCTTGACACCTCCGCTGAAGCTGAGCGACTTCAAGCTCATCGCCTTCGACATGGACTCCACCCTGATCAACATCGAGTGCGTGGACGAAATTGCCGACGCGGCTGGCCGCAAGGCCGAGGTGGCCGCCATCACGGAAGCCGCGATGCAGGGCCTGATCACCGACTACAAGGAAAGCCTGCGCCAGCGCGTGGCCCTGCTCAAGGGCGTGAGTGTCGCCAGCATGGACGAGGTTTACAAGCAGCGCCTGCAACTCAACCCCGGCGCCGCCGATCTGGTGGCCGCCTGCAAGGCCGCCGGCCTGAAAGTGCTGCTGGTCTCGGGCGGCTTCACCTTCTTCACCGACCGCATCCGCGATCGGTTGGGCATCGACCACACGCGCTCCAATGTGCTGGAAGTGCAGGACGGCCTGCTGACCGGCAGGATGGTCGACCAGCCCTGGGGCGACATCTGCGACGGCGCCGAGAAGCGCAAGATGCTGCTGGAGACCTGCGAGAAGCTGGGCATCAGCCCGAAGCAGGCGATTGCGATGGGCGACGGCGCGAACGACCTGCCCATGATGGGCGAAGCGGGCCTCTCGGTGGCCTACCACGCCAAGCCGAAGGTGCGCGAGCAGGCGATGGTGGCGATCAACGAGGGTGGCTTGAATCGGCTGCTCGAGCTTGTGCGCTGAGGGTCTCACGCCAGATTGTGCGACGCCCCCGGCGCGGACGGCGCCAGCGCACGCAGCTGCCAGCCACGGGGCTGCCGCTCGAAGTGCAGCGGGTGTGCATTGGCCAGCAGCGCGGCCGACAGGCTGACCCCCAGCAGCCCGGCCAGCGCGTACAGGGTACCGCCGTGGGCCACGACCAGCACCGGCCCTGGCTGCTCCAGCGCCCAGCGCAGGCCTTCACGCGCGCGGGCGATGAACGCGTCAAGCGTTTCTCCGCCCTCGGGCGCACAGGCCCAGTCGATCTGCGCCGACGAGCTGCCGATCAGCGCGCCGAAATGGCGCTCACGCAGGCCGTCGTGCACCTGCGGCGCCAAGCCGTGCGCCGCGGCCACGATGTCGGCCGTGCTGCGCGCCCGCGGCAACGGGCTGCACGCGATGGCCGCGAGCGACTCTTGTGCCAGGTAATCAGCCGCGCGACGCGCCTGCGCCAGGCCCGTCGCGTCCAGCGGTTCGTCGGGCCCCTGAAAAATCCGTTGCGCATTGCGCGCCGTCTGGCCGTGACGCAGGAAGTAGAAGCTGTCGCACACCGCCTCCAGCGGCCGAGCGGCGGCCAGCTGCATCAAGAGGTCGATGCCGCGGTGCGATGCAGATACAGGTGTGTGCGAAGTGCTCATGGATGGACAAACGCAAGATTCAAAGCCTCAAGCCTGCCACACTCCGTAGCCGGCCTCGCGCAGCGCAATGCCCAGCTCCACCTCCATGTCGCGCGCGGCCTCGTAGGGCATGGGGTTGTACATGGTGTAGAGCTGGGGCAGCAGGCGCAGGCCGTAGGTGTGCACGAATGTGTTGGCCTGAATGCCTGCCTTGTGCTTGTCGAACCGCACATCGGGGTCCAGCCCCGTCATGCCCACGTAGACAAAGGGCTTGCCGAGTTGGTAATCGGGATTGGCGCGGCGAAAGCGCGGGATGTTCCAGACCCGGTCATCCAGCTCGACCACATAGACATGGTAGTGGTGGCTGCGCGGCGGGTGCTCGAGCCTGCTTTTGGGCTCAGGCAGGGCCATCGCGGCGCCATCGCCGGCTGTGCCCGCCCTGCTCTTGATGATCTTGCGCTGTGCGGTGGCCATAAGAGAGCAGCTTAGCGCTTGCGCAGCGGCTCCAGCAAGGACTTCAGCCCGTTGTGGTCGATCTCGTGCATCAGTGCCAGCAGGCGACCGATCTCGCCCGTCGGAAATCCCTCGCGCGCAAACCAGTTGAGGTAGTTGCCGGGCAGGTCGGCGATCAGGCGGCCCTTGTACTTGCCGTAGGGCATTTCGCGGGTGACCAAGAGCTGCAGGTCTTCAGGGCTCATGCGCATCAGCCCCCGGCCCGCTTGACGACCCAGCCCTGCTGCTTGAGCGTTTCGATCACCCGCTCGCAATGGTCGCCCTGCACTTCAATGACCCCGTCCTTCACCGTGCCGCCGCTTCCACAGGCTGCCTTGAGCTGTTTGCCCAACTGCGCCAGCGCGGCTGCGTCGAGCGCCAGGCCCTTGACCACGGTCACAGCCTTGCCACCGCGGCCCTTGGTCTCGCGGGAGACGCGCACGATGCCGCCAGAGGCTGGCACTGCAGTCTTGACGCCGCAAACACATTGGGCAATGGGTCGCCGGCACGCAGGACACATTCTTCCGCCCTCGGTGGAATAGACGAGCCCACCGCTTGCTTTGCTCGTGATCGTCCGTGAAGCCATCGTGTCCTGGGCTATAAAGTGAAGGGTGAAAGAATGGTAGCGAATCACGCAGACGCCGCGCAATCGTCAGACACACATCCCCTTGGAGAACGCCATGATCGTCGAACGCATCTGGACCGGCAACGCCTACCGCAACTTCAACTATCTTGTCGCCTGCCCCGAAACCGGGGAGGCGCTTGCGATCGACCCGCTGGACCACGAAAAGACGCTCGCGACCGCCAAGGTCAAGGGCTGGCAGATCACCCAGGTGCTCAACACCCACGAGCACCGCGACCACACCGGCGGCAACGAGGCCGTGGTCGCGGCCACCGGCGCGAAGCTCATCGCCCATTACCGCGCTGGCGCACGCATCGCCGGCGTGGACCGAGGCGTGAAGGCCGGCGACGTGATCAAGGTCGGCAAGACCGTCGAGCTCGAGTGCCTGGACACGCCCGGCCACACCCTGTGCCACATCTGCCTGCGCTCCCACACTGAACAACCTGCGCTGTTCGCGGGCGATACGCTGTTCAACGCGGGCGCCGGCAACTGCTACAACGGCGGCGACGTCAACGAGCTGTATGCGACCTTTGTGGATCAGCTGGCCAGGCTGCCCGACAACACGCAGGTCTATCCTGGCCACGACTACATCGAGAACAACCTCAGGTTCACCCTGGCGCGCGAACCGGACAACGCCGCCGCCAAGGCCCTGCTGCCCAGCGTGACCGACCATGACCCCGCGAAATCGGTCGTCACCACGCTCAAGGACGAAAAACAGTTCAACACCTTCTTCCGCCTGACCAGCGCGAGCGTGATCGCCAAGCTGCGCGAAAGCTTTCCGGACCTGCCCGACGAGCCCGATGCCAAGACGGTGTTCATCAAGCTGCGGGAACTGCGCAACCAGTGGTGACAGGCACGGTCCGCATCATGCAGCGAGACCTTCAGCTCAGAACGCTGATCGAGGAAAGGCTGCGTGCCTTCAGCGTACAGGCTGCGCTCCACGACCAGCAACATGCGGCGGCGGTGGCCGTGGCCATCGTCGACGAAGGCCATGGCGCCGATCTGCCGGGCTTGCCGCAGCATGCGGACTGGAGCACGCAGGCGGCCCTGCTGCTGACGCGGCGCTCGCGCCAGCTGCGCAAGCATGCGGGCCAGTGGGCGCTGCCGGGTGGGCGCATCGATGGCGGCGAAACGGCGGAACAGGCCGCGCTGCGCGAGATGGCCGAGGAGGTCAACCTGCAACTCGATGCCAGCGCCATACTGGGCCGCCTCGATGATTTCGTGACCCGCTCGGGATTCGTGATCACCCCGGTGGTCGTCTGGGCCGGCGCGGCGCGGCACATCGCGCCCAATCCGGCCGAAGTGGACACGATTCACCGCATTCCCGTCGCCGAGTTCCTGCGCGCGGACGCGCCCATGCTGGCGCGCGAATCGCACAGCGAGCACCAGGTACTGCGCATGCCCGTCGGCCGCCACTGGATCGCGGCGCCGACGGCGGCGATCCTGTACCAGTTTCGTGAGGTCTGCATCGAGGGCCGGTCCACCCGTGTGGCGCACTTCGAGCAGCCTGCGTTTGCATGGAGATGAGAACCGGCCTGTAGCCCAGGCAGATCGGTCGCCACATGCTATCTTTTTAATAGCAACCCGAATCACCGGCTACGGCGACACGCTGAGGATCACCTAGCGCAGCATGTGAAAGTTCAGCAGCCGCGTGGCGACCACCGTCTCGGCCAGGAAGCACAGCAGCGCCAGCAGGAAACAGCCCACACCGGCGAGGAAGCTGTAGACGGCGAAGCGGTCGATCTGGAAGGCCGTGGTCTCGCCAAGGAACAGCACGATGATGGTCAGGCCGATCAGGAACGCGCAGGTCGTCAGCAGCGCGATGCAGCCATTGGCCAGCCGGCCGCGAAACCGCAGGTCACCCAGCTCTGCATAGGCGCGCTTCAGGAGCTCCTCGTCGGTCGATCCGCGGGTGCGATCCTCCACGGTGCGGGCCCGATCGATGATGCGCGCCAGCCGGCCGGCGACGGCGCCGATCATTCCTGAGACGGCCGTCAACAGGAACACCGGCGCAACGGCGAGCTGGATGCCGTGGGTGACGGTGGTGGCGTCGGCAGGAAGGTTCATGATGCGGTCCCCAACAAAGAACGGGACCGATTATTGACTGCCCGCTTGCAAGAATGCCGGCCGATCGCGCCCCGCTCAAGCCCGCGGGCGCCGTCACCGGCGCCAGCCCGGCGGCTACGCAGCCTGACACGATGGGGAGCCATCGCGATGATCGGATTCATCGGCGCCGGCGCTGAACCTGATCAATCTGTCGTGAGGAGGTCGGCGTTGCGGTCTACAGCCTGGCCTGCGCTGCCTTGCGATCCGCCGCGACCTTTTGGGCCGCGGGCCGCTCGCCGACGAACTTGACGTAGCTCCTGTGGTCCACGCCCGCGGCCAGCAGCAGGTCTTCACCGTACACGGCCTTGGTCGCCAGGCCGACCAGCGGCAGGCTGGCGAACGCGGCGCAGTCGGCCTGGGTGAAGGCCTCGCCCGCCACATAGGGCGCGAACTTCGCGAGCCGCTTGAAGCCCTCGATGTTCTTGATCAGGAGCTTGCGGATGCGCGCCTGGTTGCCCTCGCTCAGCGGCGCACCACCGAAGAAAGCCTGGCCGTACAGCTCGCGCGCGACCATTTCCAGGTGCCAGTCAATGAAGGTGATCAGCTCACGCACCTTGGCCTGGCCAAAGGCATCGATGGGCATCAGCGCCGGCTGCGGCCAGCTGGATTCGATGTAGTCCAGGATGACCTGGCTTTCGCACAGCGCGCCCTGTATGGTGCGGATGAAGGGAATCTTGGCCAGCGGCGAGCAGCTGATCACCGCCTCGTCGGTGCTGTGCGTGTCCACCTTTTCCTCGGCAAACGGCACGCCCTTTTCGAGCAGCGCGAGCTTGACTTTGTTGTAGTAGTTGGAGATCGGGGAGCCGCAGAGGGTGAGCATGGGGAAGGTCTCCTGGGTTGTCGTGCCGGCAGTCTATGCCATGCGACCTGGCGGAACTGGCACGAGGGAGACAAGCCAGCTAGGATTTGCCCATGCTCTATGACCCCCACCGTCATGAACCCCTGTCCGCCCTGCCCTGGGACGAAGACCGCGCCCGCGCGACCATCGAGCTGATCGTTCGCGATGCCGAGCAGCGCTTCGCGCCCGACACGCTATGGCCCACGCACCCGCGCGACTCCAGCGATGCAGCACCGCAGTACGCGCTCTACTGGGGCGCTTGCGGGGTCTTATGGGCGCTGCACTACCTGCAGGCCGTGGGAGCAGCGCGACTGCAGCGCAGCTACGAACCGCAGGTCGACGCCCTGCTGCTGCCCAACCGCATCGCCATGGGGCACGCCGGCGACACGGCGTTCGGTGCTTACCTGATGGGTGACACAAGCATCCGCATGCTCAGCTATGGGGACGACCCGTCGCCCGAAACCGCCGACGAACTTGCGAGACTCATTCAAGCGACCATCGACCATCCAAGCCGCGAATTGATGTGGGGTGCGCCCGGCACTCTTCTTGCCGCATGGTTTCTGCACCAGAGAACCGGCGAGGCGCGCTGGGCTGACCTGTATCGTGCCACCGCGCGCAAGCTCTGGTCGCAGCTCGAGTGGTCATCCGAGTTCGCCTGCCACTACTGGACCCAGGACATGTATGGCCAGCGGTCCACCTACCTGGATGCGATACACGGATTTGTAGGGACCGCGCTGCCCTTGATCCAGGGGCACCAACTGCTGGATGCCGCCGATTGGCAGGCATGGGCCAAATGCATTGCCAATACCGTTCGGCAGACCGCGGAGTGGGACGGATCACTGGTCAATTGGCGCGCCGAGCTGAGCTCGGCACCGGGCGGCCTGAAGCTGGTCCAGTTTTGCCATGGCGCGCCTGGTTTCGTGATTTGCCTGGCTGATTTTCCCGATGCTTCGCTCGACGATCTGCTGATCGCCGGCGGCGAGACCACCTGGCAGGCAGGCCCGCTGGTCAAGGGATCGAACCTGTGCCATGGCACGGGCGGCAACGGCTACGCCTTCCTCAAGCTGTACCGGCGCTTTGGCGACCTGAAATGGCTGAAGCGCGCCCGCGCCTTCGCCATGCACGGCATCGGCCAGACCGAAGCAGATCTCGCGCGATACGGCCAGATGCGCTACTCGCTGTGGACCGGCGACCTGGGCTTGGCGATCTATCTCTGGCACTGCATCCAGGAAACTGACCGGTTCCCGACTCTTGATTTGTTCTATCCCGGGTGAGCCAACGCGCGCTGTCTGAACGCCAGGCAAGCGCAAACCAGAAGAGAAATTGGAATCTGACCCCAATTTCTCAAAGGCGCTACAGTTGCCCCTCCCCGCTTGCCACCGCCTGATGCCTCGCCGATGAAACTGGCTCTCGACCGGATCCGAACCCTTGTCGCCCCCCTGCTGCGCCGCCTGCCGCCCCTGAGCCGGCGCGGCCTGGCCCAGGCCCTGGTCGCGCTGCTGCCGGTGCTGTTCCTGCTCTATGTGCTGGTGCTGATCCCCTTCACCCCGGGCATCAGCGACATCCGCAAGGCCAAGTCCGAGCAGCCGGCCCAGGTGCTCTCGGCCGACGGCAAGCTGCTCGCCGAGTTCAAGCGTGCCAACCGCGAGTGGGTCAAGCTGGCCGAGATCTCGCCCCATGTGGTGACCGCATTGATCGCCACCGAGGACCACCGCTTCTATCAGCACTGGGGCCTGGACTGGCGGCGCATCGGCTCGGCCGCTCTCAGGACGCTCTCGGGCGAGCGCCAGGGCGGCTCCACGATCACGCAGCAGCTCGCGCGCAACCTCTATCCCGAGGAAATCGGCCGTGCCCCCAACCTCACGCGCAAGATCAAGGAAGCCATCACGGCGCTCAAGATCGAGGCGCTCTACACCAAGGACGAGATCCTCGAGACCTACCTCAACACCGTGCCCTTTCTCTACAACGCCTGCGGCATCGAGATGGCGGGACGCACCTACTTCGACAAATCGGCCGACCGGCTGGACCTGCTGGAAAGCGCCACCCTGATCGGCATGCTCAAGGGCACGAGCTACTACAACCCCGTGCTCAACCCCGAGCGCGCGCTACAGCGCCGCAACACCGTGCTCGCGCAGATGGTCAAGCGCAAGCGCCTGGAGCCCGCGCGCTTCGAGGCCCTCAAAAGACGGCCGCTGCGCCTGGACTTCGAGCGCCAGAGCGAGCCGCCGGGGCCGGCGCCGCATTTCGCCCAGCAGCTGCGCCGCTGGCTGATCGCCTGGGCCGACCGCAACGACTACAACGTTTACGCCGACGGCCTGGTCGTGCGCACCACGATTGATTCGCGGCTGCAGGCCTGGGCCAACCAGGCCGTGGCGCGCCAGGGCCGGCTGCTGCAGTCCGTGGCCGACGCCGCCTGGGCGCCGGGCGGCGGCTGGAGCGCGCGCCAGCCCCTGGTCCAGGCCCTGCTGCGCGAGACCCCCGAATACCGCGCGGCGCGTGAGGCAGGGCTCTCGCACGAGCAGGCCTTGAAGAAGCTGGGTGCCGATCGCGCCTTGATGCGCGCCCTGCGCGCACAGAAGACGCGCATCCAGGCCGGCTTCCTCGCGCTCGATCCGCGCAGCGGCCAGGTGCGGGCCTGGGTCGGCAGCCGCGACTTCGAGCAGGACGCTTTCGACCATGTGCAGCAGGCGCGGCGCCAGCCGGGCTCGACCTTCAAGCCCTTCGTCTACGGCGCAGCCTTCCTGCAGGGCGCGAGTCCCGACGACAGCTTCGTCGATCAGGCCGTGGAGATGACGCTCAGCGGCGGCGAGGTCTGGCGCCCGGCCGACGACCAGCCGCCCAGCGGGCGCGAGATGAGCCTGCGCGACGCCTTGGTCTACTCCAAGAACACCATCACGGCCCAGCTCATGCAGACGGTGGGCCCAGCCGAGGTCGCGCGGCTGGCGCGCGCGATGGGCGTGCGCGAGAGCCGGCTCGAGCTCGTGCCCTCGCTCGCGCTGGGCACCAGTCCCGTGACGCTGAAGGAAATGGTCTCGGCCTACGGCACGCTGGCCAATGGCGGCGCGCATGTGGAGCCCATGCTGGTGACCCGCATCGAGGACCGCGAGGGCCGCCTGCTGGCGACCTTCGCCCCGGCCCCGCCCGAGGCCGCGCTGCCGCCCCAGGTCGCGTACACGCTGCTCGACGTGCTGCGCGGCGTGGTCGACCGCGGCACCGGCGCGGCCATTCGCAGCCGCTTCGGCCTGCGCGCCGACCTGGCCGGCAAGACCGGCACCACGCAGGACTCTGCGGACGGCTGGTTCATCCTCATGCACCCGCAGCTCGTGGCCGGCGCCTGGGTGGGCTTCAACGACGGCCGCATCACGCTGCGCAGCGACTACTGGGGCCAGGGCGCCCACAGCGCCCTGCCCATCGTGGGCGAGTTCTTCCAGCAGGCCCTGCGCTCGCGCGCGGTCGACCCCCAGGCCCGCTTCGCCGCGCCCGACGAGACGGGCATGCTGGCGCGCCTGTGGCGCTCGCTCAAGCGCGGCTGGGACAGGCTGTTCGCCGCGGAGCCGGCGCCCGAGGCCAAGCTCCGGCGCCCCGCCCGCCCGGCGCCGCCGCCCGAGCCTGCGGCCCCGGCGCCCCAGGAAGCCCCGGCCTTGCCGCCTGAGGCGCCCACCGCCCCGCCGCTCGAGCCCCTCACACCGGTGGACATCGCCCCGCAGGGCCCGGCGGCCGAGGGGCCCGTGCTGCCGGCCCCGCCTGCCATCGCGCCGCTCCCGGCCCTGCCGCCACCCGTCGGTCCGCGCTGAACGAGGCTCCGGGGGCGCGCACCCCGGCGCCAGCGCGAAACGGCGCGGGGCCGCACAATCACGGCCCATGAAAACACTTCAAGACATTGCGCTGTCCATGCTCGACCTCGTCGCGGTGCGCGAGGGCGGCACGGTCGCCGACGCCCTGGCCATCGCGCTGCGCACGGCCCAGCATGCCGAGTCGCTGGGCTTCACGCGCTACTGGCTGGCCGAACACCACAACATGCCCGGCATCGCGAGCTCGGCCACGGCCGTGCTGGTCGGCCATGTGGCGGGCGGCACCCGGCGCATCCGCGTGGGCTCGGGCGGCATCATGCTGCCCAACCACGCGCCGCTCGTGGTCGCCGAGGCCTTCGGCACCCTGGCCGAGCTCTACCCCGGCCGCATCGACCTGGGCCTGGGCCGCGCGCCCGGCACCGACCCCATGACCATGCGCGCCCTGCGCCGCGACCGCGTCGAGACCGAGGGGGATTTCCCCCAGGACGTGGCCGAGCTGCTGCTGCTGCTGGCCCCGGCCCAGCCGGGCCAGCGCCTGGTCGCCATGCCCGGTGCCGGCACCGAGGTGCCGATCTGGCTGCTGGGCTCCAGCCTGTTTTCCGCGCGGCTCGCGGCCGAGCGCGGCCTGCCCTACGCCTTCGCCTCGCATTTCGCGCCGCGCCTACTGATGCCCGCGCTGGATCTCTACCGCAGCCAGTTCCGCCCCTCGGAAAAGCTGGCCCGGCCCTACGTGGTGGTCGGCGTGCCGCTGATTGCGGCGCCCAGCGACGAGGAGGCCGAGTTTCTCGCCAGCAGCACCTACCAGCGCGTGCTGGGCATCCTCACCGGCCGCCGCGGGCGGCTGCAGCCGCCCATCGAGGGCTTCATGGCCGGCCTGCAGCCGCAGGAATGCGCCGCCATCGCCGACTTCCTCGCCGTGTCCGTGATCGGCGGGCCGCCCAAGGTCCGCGCCGGCCTGGCCGCCCTCGCCGAGGCCACGCAGGCCGACGAGTTCATGCTGGTCTGCGACGTCTTCGACCCGGCCCTGCGACTGCGCTCGCTGGACATCGCCGCAGCCGCGCGCCAGGGCTGACGGGCGCCGCGGCGAGCCCGCAGGTCACGCCGACCCTGCGCGTGGATGCTGATGTCGTGGACGCGCTCAAAAAGTTTTCAGCAAAGCAGTCATTCAACTATCGAACTGCTCACCCGTGATCCAACAGGCCGCGTGATGACCGTATGCCCCTTCTTCAAACGCGAGCGCCAGCGTGCCGGCACCCAGACGAGCAGAGCGCCGCCGGTCGCGTAGCCGAGCCAGTGCCCCGCAGGGACAGTCTGTTCGCACAGTACGAACAGCGCGAGGCCCGCAATCCAGTAGAGGTTCATCACGCCGCCGAAAAACATCAGCCCCATCAGGAACCCGCAGCAGCCGACGCAGAAAGCGCCGTGCAAAAGACCCATGCGTAGCGCGCCACGGCCAGCAACGCGTCCCGATCGTCGGTCGAGACTTGCATTGACTGGATGAAAGCCATGCTTCAGCTCCCGTTCGCCGGAGCAATGTTCTGGTTGATGTGGAAGAGGTTGTCCGGGTCATAGGTCGCCTTCACTGCTGCGAGCCGCTCGTAGTTGGCGCCATAGTTTGCCGGCGCACGGTGATCATCGTCGCCGGACATGAAGTTGACGTAGCCCCCTTGGCTGCCCGAGTGGGGATGAATAGCGGCGTAATAGTCCTTCACCCACTTGATGTTGGCCTCGTTGTCGGCAGGGTCCGACCAGACTCCCACGATCACCGGGGCAAAGCTCTTGTCCCGGTGACCGAAGGCCGTCTCGTTGGCGCCGACCCGTTGCGCCGCACCGTTGATCGGATGGAGATGCATGCTCGAGCTGATGTGCGGTGTCCTCTTGCCATGCTTGACGTGAGCAGCGATCGCCTCGTCGGTGAGCTCGGTGATGAAGTCTGCCTTCCAGTAATGCTGCATGCCCTTCGGGACCAGGCTGTCGAAGGCGCTTTGCAGGGCCGGGAAGGGCATGACGCCGACCTGCTCCGCCTTCACTTCCGCAGCGTCGCGCAGGGGCTTGAGAACTCGCTCGGCCTCCTGGTGTGGACCGTTCCAGCATGTGACCAGTACACAGAACAGATCCCCGACCCGGTCCGCGGGGATAAACGGCAGAGGAGGAGCGATCTGCCAGCCGAAAAAGCATCCGAGCTGTTCGGGCGCATGCGCAATGTATTCGCGGTAGCACTGCAGGACCGCCGCGGCATCGTCGAACTCGTAGAACAACGGGCCGCCCACGATGTCACCGACCTCGTGGAGCTGAAACACGAAGCTGGTGACGACGCCGAAATTGCCGCCGCCGCCGCGCAAGGCCCAGAACAAATCTTCGTTCTGGTAATCGCTCGCGGTGACCTGCCGGCCATCGGCGAGAACGACATCGGCCGCCAGCAGGTTGTCGATGGACAGACCGACGCCGCGGGTCAGGTAGCCGATGCCGCCGCCCAGCGTCAGGCCACCCACCCCGGTCGTCGAGATGATCCCGCCGGGCGCTGCCAGGCCGAACGGGTAGGTCGCATGGTCGACATCACCCCAGGTCGCGCCGCCCCCAACCCGGGCGACCTTCTTGACCGGGTCGACCTGCACGTTGTTCATCCTCGACAGGTCGATGACCAGGCCGTTGTCCACTGTGCCGAATCCGGGAACGCTGTGGCCCCCACCACGAATGGCCAGGTCGAGGCCGGCGTCGCGGCCAGCCGCGACCACGGCCATCACGTCGGCCGAATCCACGCACTGGATGACGGCGCGGGGTTTGCGGTCGTGCATGGCGTTGTAGACAGCGCGAGCGTCGTCGTAGTCAGAATCCGAGGGGGTGATGACGCGACCCCGTACCGCTTCGGTCAATGCCTTGATCGTGTCGCTCATGGCGTGCTCCTCTGCTGCGTTTCAAAGGATGAGCAAAGGCTGCGCCCTCGGGCGTTCCAAAAGCGTTCCCTCTGAACCGGACTCGCTCAGAAGGCCGGCGGCTGCCCGGAACGCCGGGAGATCATGGCCCGACGGGATGGTATCGAGGAGTTAACCGATCCAGCGATCTGAACAGGAAGATCGACGATCATGATCAGCGGCGGCAGCCGGCCAGTTCCAGTCGCTGACAAACGGCAGCTTTCTAGCGTCGCCATCGCCTGTCTCCCACCGATAGCGACTGCCTGATGGCTCTTGGAGTGACATGCGAAGCGCCTATCCAAGTCTTGCTACAGCATTGATGAGTGCTGCCTTAGCTGCGTCGAGCTTGTCCGGGTCCGTCTTTGCCGACAACTCAGAGCGCGGCTTTTGGCTGAGGAAATACTTGATGCGCTCGGCGTTAGCGCCGCTCGGGTGGGGAAGGCCCTCGAGAACCCGGCGCGTGTCTAAAGCACCTTGGGTAGCCAACCAAGCCAGCACCTTGGATGGCACAGGACCGAGCGGGACGAAGACAGCGTTGGGGAGTTGAGCGCACATCTTCCCGAAGTGCTGGGCAACCATCTCCCGAAGCATCGGATGCTTAGTTGGGTCAGGTGTCCCGTTGTAGTTCTCGCCGCCGACGAAGACGGGGAACTGGAGGACAGATGCGGTCTGTAGAAGCGTCGCGGCACTTCCGAAGAGGTCGCTGCAGGAGGACAGTCCGAGCCATCTCTGCAGCCCCACCGCATCAAGCATAGAGACCAGGTTCGGGCGCATTGCGCCAGAGAACGCCCCGGTCGCCTTCGCTCTTCGCAGCACCTCTGTGTCACGGGCGCCCTCTTGCATGGCGCGCTTGGCCTCGCTGAGGGCGTTCGCTGCCTGGGTTCTCCCAGGGGTGATGCCGACGAGAACAACCCGTGCTTGCGGGTTGACCCACTCGAAGGGCGCATAGTAGACCGACACGGAGCCATCCCCTGCCATCATCAGGTTCGAGGCGCAGGGGTCTCCTGCGTAGCCCTTGATGGCTGACTGGTACTTGGCGAAGGCCGAACTCGTCAAAGTGGAACTCCTGAAGGGTTTGGTTGGAGACCGCTTCTCATCAGCGGTCGATACGGCCGAGGGCTTGAGCGTCTATAAACTATGCTAGTATACTTTTTGTACGAATGCAACCGAGGCCAAGCTCATGACTCGCGAACTCGTCAAGCCAGCAGCTGGGGTGCGGCGCCGCGCCTCTGGTCCATGGGGCCCGGAGCGTCGCATGGAGTTCATTGACTTCCGGCTCCAGTGGGACGGTCGGTTCAACCGCTCGGACCTGATGGAGCACTTCGGCATCTCGGTGCCCCAGGCCTCAGCTGATATCGCCGCCTACACCGAACTGGCCCCGGGCAACCTGTTGTATGACCGGAGCGCCCGTGTCTACGTTGCCTCGTCCGCCTTTGAGCCTGTGTTCCCAACAACCTCCGCGGAGCACTATCTCAACGACCTGCTGGCACTTAACGCCAAGGTTCTGCCGCCGGAGGGCAGCTTTGTCGGCTGGGCGCCATCGGTAGCGATGGCTGTGTCCCCTGCGAGGTCTGTGCCCCCGCCAATCCTCGTAAGCGTGGTTCGCGCCATTCGCGGGCGTTGTGCTATTCAGTTGCTCTACCAGTCCATGTCGAGACCGGAACCTTCTTGGCGAGAAGTCTCCCCGCACGCGTTGGGTCACGACGGCTTCCGCTGGCATGTTCGAGCCTTCTGCCATGCGCGAGGTGCGTTTCGTGACTTCGTCTTCGCTCGGGCCCTGGAGGTTCGCGAAGCCGGGCCAACGACGGTGCAACCCGAAGACGACGTCGCGTGGCACACACCTGTCAAGTTGGTTCTCGTGCCAAATGCTGGCTTGAGCGCATCGAAGAGAAAGGTCGTCGAGTTGGACTACGCCATGACCAACGGTCAGGTCGTCTTGGAAACGGGGCAAGCGATGCTTTACTACGTGCTGCAGCGTCTCGGGCTCAGCCGAGATGGAGAAGTGCGACCGGAGGCTCAGCAGATTCAGCTCAAGAACGCATCCGAGGTCAAGGCAATCTTGGAGGGGCTGGCAAAGAGCTATGACTAGACAAGAAGAACAAGATGAATCAGGGAGACCCATGTTCGAAGTTCATGAAGAGCGCCTTCAGGCGCTGGTGAAGCGCGCTGAGACACCAGTGCTCGGCCTGCTTGGAACGCTGCTACCGGCTGATGCTCGGGATGCCATCCGCAAGGACCTGGCCGTCATGCCAAGCGCGAAGGCCTATTCCCAGCGGCTTGAGAAGTACCCAGCTTTGTTCGGGGTTTGGCTGGCCGAGCACGTCATGCTGGGTCTTGGCCAAGACGGCCATTTCAGCCTGTACCCGCATCTTCAGAAGGCCATCGGCGTACCGACCGAACTGACTTCTGGTGAGAAGGAACTCCTCTGGAGAGCCTTCCGACGCGCAATGTTCAAGCTCGGCATCCAGCCGCTATCCCGGGTCTCCGGTCCCCACTTCATGGCGGACGAGTATGTGCGGCAAGCGGGAGTGCCCATTGCTTTCGCCGACGACCTCGCTCTGCGCATGCTCCAGGTTGCGAAGCGAGTTGGTCTTCCTGACGAGGACGACCAGGAGGGGCTGCTCACCTGGCAGTCCACGCTTCTAAACAAGCTTGTTCCGCCGTTCAGCGTGACGGCACGCAAGGCCGTGGAGCGTGACTCCATCGGCTACTACACGCGCGCCTTTGTGCGTGTTCATCTGAACGGCGGCCAGGCGGCCGGCAAAGACCCGCTAGAGCAGGCACTTGCAAAGGCTTTCGCCGCTGGCGGTTCGTCGCATCTCCGGAGGGCTGCGATACCGCAGCTGCTCTACCGGGATGGCGCACTTGGGGTTCTCTTCCCGCCCGCCGACAGAGCGGTCAGCTACAAAGTTGAATGTGGTGGGCACGCCGCATCCGTGCGTCTCGATGCAGAAGGAGGCTTCAGACCGCTACCAACGGGCCTCCATCGGGAGGTTGTAATCCAACGCGACGACGAAGAGCGAGTTCTCTCTGTGCGTCTGTGGCCGGACTCACTGCCCAACCGTCTGCTTATCTTCAATGCTGAAGGGCGCCTGAGGGCTTCCGCGCAGCTTGCGCAGGAGGACTCGGTCGAACTCGCCCCGGGCCGATATCTCGTGCTTTGTCGCTTCGAGCCGAGCAATCTGGACGACTGTTATGAGGTAAACGAGTTGCCGCTTTTGGTAGAGGTGCCCCTCGAGGTCAGGCCCGGAGCCGAAGTGCTCATCAAGAACGGGCCTGCAGCTGTCACCGTTGTCGGACAGAACCAGCCGTCGCTGTCCCTGAGCGGGCGGGTCAAGGGGAGCCTTGAGGGGCTGGAGTTCTGGTACGGGGACGTTGAGGCGCACATCGAGGTGCCAGTCGAATGGTTCATTCAGAACACCTCAGGCCAGTTTGAGGTCAGGGTGGTGCAAGGCGACTGCAGAGCCGCAGTCCCAGTGAGGGTTGACGAGACCCGTCGCGCGGTCGTGAAGCTCTCGGACGCCATCGCCCAACTCGGCTTGGGTATTGGACTCTGGCGACTGGTTCTGGAGCTCGGACGTGCCGGCGAAGCTCGGGCAGTGCAGCGGCAATCCGTTCTGTACTGGACCGGACTGAAGGGCGTTTCCTATGGCCTCAGGTTCACCTACGAGCACCCACCAAAGAACTTGATTGCCTCATCGTGCGCGGGTCTTAAGGTGGGGTCCACCCAGATGGACCCGTCAGATGACCACAGCCGTCTCATCCGTATGGCATTTGACGTGGGTGGCGGACGGCTTATTCACTTGAGCTGGCACCGACCAGGGGTCTTTGTTGAGGTTCAGGTGCCAGGCGCCAATGGCACGACTGCCTCTATCCCTCGCCCGCTTGGCGTGGCGGAGACGGTCTCGCTGACCAGTACCAAGACGATTGTGGTCAGCGCGTCCGAGCCTGGGTACATCTCCTTGGGACGCATGCGGACCTTCGTCGACTTCTCGCAGAAGGCGAGCAAGGCCTTTCCAGCGAGCTTCTTGGCCAGCCAACTCGAGCCCGGCGCTCGTACGCTGAAGTACGAGACAGCCTCCGGCAATGCCGCCATTGACCTGCTGGTTCTCTCTCAGCCCCATGTAGCGACTGACGTCAAGACAGAGCGGCGGGCAAACCTGTTCGAGGTTCGGGTGGTTGTCACTGGCGAGCCGACTGACGTCGCTGTGACCGGCCGAGAGCTGTCATCCGGTCGCGAGGCCCGCGCCGAGCAAGAGCTGATGGCGGGGACCTGGCACACCAACGGCCTTGCGCGCATGCAGGTCTACGCTGCCCCTGCAGGAAACAGCCATGTAGTTCACGTCCTCATCGACGTCGAGACGCTGAAGCCGGGCATCTGGATTCTCGGATTTGGGGCCCGCATTGGTGGCGTATGGGGCCGGTTGCAGGATGCAGACGAAGGACGCATTGCGGTCGCTTTCGCAGTCGACGCCCTGGGTAAGGAAATACCCGGCAAGGAGGTCGTCGCTGCGGCGACCGAACTGGAGCTGTCTGATGTGGCGACGCAGCTGGTTCGGCTAAACGAGCACTTCCGTCAGTGCTGGTCGCCGGTTTGCTGGGAGCAGCAGCAGTGGTTGACCCCGTACTTTTCAGCGCTCGTTGACCGGCTCAGGGACAACGAGACTGATTACGTGACCGAGCTCATCGGCATGGCCATGTGCCGGCCCGCGGAAGATGGCCGCCCGGGCTACCTGTCGATGCAGTTCGCTCCGGCCTGGCTCAACCAGGCCTTCAGTCAGCAGCGGGCCACCTACAAGCGAGTTAATGTCAAGCCGCATCCTCTGTCGATTAGCCTTCGGGCGATGGTGGAACTGAAGGGCGCGGTCGCTCCAGCCTTCGGCGTTGTGCTCCACCAGACCGCGGCCTTATCGTTCTCGAACGTCGCCGAGATGATGCAGGGCCGGCGTCCCAAGGGCTTCAATCTGGCCACGTATCGGCTGGCCCTGCAGCAAACCAAACTTGAGGGCGTCTACCAACTGGAAGATGAACTCTTTCTGCCAAAGGAGGGCGAGCTTCTTGGGCCGCTCCACCTCGCGCACGCCTGGAGAGACCTTGAGCGAGGCTTTGTCTTCAGCCAGCTGATGCCGAACAACCGCAAGAGCGCTGCGTTGGCGCTTGCAAAGAAGCTGGCGCTGCATCGCAGCAACTTTGACCAAAGCGCCTTCAATGGCTTGAAGGGTCAGCCACTGCTTATCAGGCTCGGAGAGCCTCATGACGACCAGCTTGACGAGGGCGAGCAGCTCAAGTGGGAGCACATGGAGCACGTCGCGCTCGCGTGCGCCTGGCTTGCCTGGTTCTGTCGCCTTGAGCATCGCCGGGCCGGGGTACTGAGTGACTTTCACAGTCTCCTCGGTAATCTACGCAAGCAAGTCGAGGTTCCGGGAGGAACAATCGCTGACTGCATCGCCTACTACCTTCAGGTGGCCCCCGCGATGTTCGCCTTCTACCTGCTCCTGTGGGAGTTGGTCCAGACCGTAGAACTTGACCCGGTTGTCCAAAATGTCTGACACGAATCCGATTTCCTTCTCGCAGGACCTCAAGACGGTCCTCGCCAGGTACATCGCGACCACGCTGCCTATCTCGCGTCGGTACTCCAAGCTTGGCCGGGAGTTCCGTCTGCTGCTTGAGCAAGAGCAGTTGGTTCAGGGCCCCTATGTCGAGGCGCTCCCCGACTTCGAGAAGGGCAAGCCTATCGCGCAGCTGCTCAAGAAGGCTGGGGGCTTCCTCCATGACGGACTGGGCTTGCTGCCGACAGCCAGTCGGCCGCTCCACCTCCACCAGGAGAAGGCACTCCGTCACGCCATCGTCGACCAAGAGAGCTTCCTGACCGCGACGGGTACCGGCAGCGGTAAGACCGAGACATTCCTGTACCCCATTGCTCACGACCTCCTGTCCGACCCCGCCCCCAAGCGGCCTGGCGTTCGAGCGCTTCTGGTCTATCCAATGAACGCGCTGGCCAATGACCAGCTGTACTACCGGGTGGCACCGCTATTCGCTCGCTACCTGAAGGACTACGGCATCACTTTCGGGCGATACACCGGGCAGGTGAAGTCCTCGGCAAAGCGAGACGAGGAAGAGGCTCGCATCTGGAACAACCCGAAGCTGATGGAAGCTTTGGGGAACCCTTCCAGCATCCCGAAGAACTGGCTTCTGACGCGCGATGAGATGCTGGCTGACCCGCCGAAGGTTCTCATCACCAACTACGCCATGCTGGAGCACATGCTTCTGCTGCCGCGTAACGCAGGCCTGTTTGCTACCAACTCGCTGCGGTTCATCGTCCTGGATGAGATTCACACGTACCACGGTGCGCAAGCCACAGAGGTCGCTTTCCTCCTTCGTAAGCTGAAGACACGCCTCGGAGTCGAGAAGGGAATCAGGGTCTTTGGAACGAGTGCGAGCTTGTCTGACTCCGAGACCGCTGACGACGAGCTGAAGAAGTTCGCCTCTGACCTGTTGGGTGAGCCGGTCAACCGCGTCATCCGAGGCAAGCGAATTCCCCATGCGGCGTTGGCACAGCCTGTCAGTAAAGCCTTCTCGATGAGCCCCGGTCAGTGGGTGACTCTCGGGGGAATGCTCCGTGAGTTCCTCCAGCTCGACCGCGAAGAGCAGACGGTGGACTGCTGGAACCGCTTCATCCAATCCCAGGACGGCTTGCCGCCTGAGCTCGTCCTCGGGAGCAACCCGGAAAGCCCGGCAAGCGAGGCCTTGGTCGACACCTTTGCCCGTAGCACGCAGGTGCGCCGAGTTGCTGAGGCGCTCGAAGGTGGACGTGTGGTGGCCTACGCGCAGCTCGCGCAGCAGGTCTTCGAGACCTACGACCTCGCTCCAGAGGAGGCGCAAAGCGCCCTGAGTACCGTGATTCAGTGCGGGATGGTGGCCCGTCGTGCCCAGGGGGATTTCCCCCTGCTGCCAGGGCGCTACCACCTTGCGGTGAACAGCATCGAAGGTGTCGTCGTGCGACCCGACACCAGCGACGAGGGGTGGGCGAAGGCGAAGGTCGGACGTAACTTCAAAGACGATGCAGGACACTACTACCCACTGCTGACATGCCGTAAGTGCGGTCAGCCGTTCCTGGAGGGCTGGAAAGACCAGTCTCATGTACACCCGCACCGCCCAGATACCGGTGAGAACGGTGCCGAACGAGTTGTGTTCTGGCTCGGGGCTCCATTTGTCGGGACTGAAGACGAAGAGGACGAGGGTAGCGACGGCGAGGTAGGGGAGTCAGCGCACGAGCGCATCTTCGTCCAGCTGAAGACGGGCGAGATTGTTGCTTCCGAAGATGCCGTCCCGCTGTATCCGATCCACACCGAACAGGACGACGTAGAGAGGGCTCGCTATGTCAAGCGCTGCCCAGCGTGCGGTGGTCGGTCCACAGGTGCTGATGCCGAGGTCGTGACCCGCATGCACCCCGGCAACGAGGCACTCGGTGCAGTCGTTGCTCAACGAGTCCTTGAGGCGCTTCCGCCTGGCGTCGTTGATCATGCAGACCCGCGGCCGTCGTTCGGCCGGAACTTGCTGACCTTCTCCGACAACCGCCAGGACGCTGCGTTCTTTGCTCCGTACTTTGAGCGAACTTCCGCCAATGTGGCTCTTCGAGCAGCCGTTCGCGCCGTGCTGGCCGACTCATCGGCGCCTATGGGTATGCCACAGCTTGCGGAGCGTGTCTTTGAGCACTGGCGGCGCAACGGTGGCCAGCCTCTGCTTCTGAACGAGGCCGGTGAAATCCGGACAGACAAGCAAGATGTATCTCAACTGCTTCTTGGGGCACTGGGCTACGAATTCTGTACGCCTGGAGGCCGTCGAAACTCTCTGGAGAGCCTGGGTGTAGCCTTGGTCACCTACGACGAAGCCAAGCTCAAAGCGCTGTACCAGCAGGTCAAGAACTTCTGGCCGAAGCAGTTGCCAAGCGACTCGGCGGCGGTCGAAGCGCTGTGCCACATCCTCCTGGAGACTGTGCGCCGCGAGCGGGCGCTGGAGAGCCTGTCCGGTCTCGCGATGAATGACCAGGCGGTCTGGGGCGACTACAACCAGCATCGGACATTCGATATCGAGACTGGCGACAACGGCGTCCGGTTCAAGTGGCTTCCCAGCCAGCAGGCAAACCGGCACAACCGGCGGTCGTGGTACCTGGTGGAGCGCCTGGGTCTCAGTAAGGGCGAAGCGGCAGACTTCTTGCGAAACTTCTGGGGCGCAATGACCAAGCCCCCGGCTACGATTCTCAAGAAGTACCCGCCCGGATTTGGAATGGATGGCGGGCTCATCCGTGTTCGTAGCGGTCTCACCGTCCCGCTTTACCAGTGCAGGAGTTGTGGCCTCCTGCAGCGGCATGTTGTGGCAGACAAGTGCACTGCCTTCGGATGCCGGGGTGACGTCTTGATGCTCGATGGAGAAGAGCGCGCGAGGCTTCACCGAGAGAACCATTACCTGGCCTCCTACGAGGAGACCAACCACCTGACGCTACGCGCCCGAGAGCACACGGCTTCCCTGTCGACCGAGCTCCGTGAGGAAATCGAGCGCGAGTTTGCGGAGCGGCGCATCAACTTGCTGAGCTGTACGACCACCATGGAGATGGGGGTCGACTTGGGTGACCTCGAGGCGGTGGTGAACCTGAACGTACCGCCGGGCATCGCCAACTACCAGCAGCGAACAGGCCGAGCCGGACGCCGCGCTCAGGCTGCGCCGTTCTGTGTGACTGTTGCCAGGAACACGAACTACGACCAGATTGTTTTCCGGGAGCTCAAGGACTACCTGTCGTCCTCGCCCACGACGCCATTCATCAACCTAGGCAATGCCGAGCTGTTCCTGCGGCACCAAATGTCCGTGGTCTTGTCTGCCTTCCTTCGGCACGCGCTGAGCAAGACTGATGTGAACGCTCCGTCGTTGAAGCACCTTTTCGGCGAGGTGCTGCATGACAAGGCCAAGGAGGAGTTCTACGACAAGCTGAACGCCTGGGTCGAAGGGGAGGCCGGCGCGAAGGCGTTCGCAGAGGCAGAGGCACTGGGCGACAAGCTGCCGGCGGACTTGCGCTCCATCGTTTGTCGCGGGGCATACCTGAGGAGTGCCATCGTCGGCAGGTTGAAGGAGTTCGCTGAGGACGTGTCCGAGCGATGCAAGTCCTACGTGGCGAAGAAGACGGCGGCCGCCGAAGGCGATGAACTGAAGAAGGCGCTCTACTGGAAGGAGCAGCTCGAGAAGTACATGGATCAGTTCCTGGTCAACGAGCTTTCGCGCCGAGGGCTGATTCCGACCTACAGCTTCCCGGTCCACTCCCTCACACTGGAGGTTCAGGACGGCAGCACGTTCAATCGCTTCCAGAATCAGGCGGAAGTCTCGTTGAACCGGGACGCAAGCCTTGGCATCAGCGAGTACGCCCCTGGAGCTGAAGTGGTGGCCAACGGCCGTATCTGGGAGAGTGCTGGCTTGGCGAGCTATCCCAAGGCGTTCATGCCAACTCGTTGGTATGCCGCCTGCCCAGAATGCTTCCACGTTGACGTAGCGGACTCCCATCAGGACCTTCCCGACGGTTGCAGCAACTGCGGCGATGCCGAGCCAACGCGCCGCAAGCGAATGTTCTTGGAGCCCAAGGGGTTTGTTACGAGCGTCGCGGACAACAAGGGCAAGGACCCCGGTACGGCACGGCGGCGCGTAAAGCCAGCTGATGAAGCCAGGTTGATTGCTGCTCCTCGACCGGAGAACTTCCAGGAGACCGAACTTCCCTTCTTGAGCACGGCACTACTGCTGGCTCGCGGCTCTGAAGACAGTGACCTCCGCGGTAGCCTGTTTGTGACCAACCGGGGTACTTATGGGGAGGGGTACTACAGGTGCCTCTTCTGCAACTACTGCCAGCCGGCTTCAAAGCCGAAGAAGGCCAAGACAGGGCCGAAGAAGGCTGCGACTCCAGGGGATGCCGCCACTCGGAAGTTTGTCCACAAGGACCCGAGCACGGGGTCGACGTGCAAGTCCGACGTAATGCCAAAGATGGGCGTTGACTTCGCACACATGTTCAACACGGACGTGCAACTCCTGCGCTTCCTGGCGCCTCTCCCTGAAGCACCGGAAGACGTGTCGGACGAACGGCGTTTCCAAGAGCACGTTGCCCGTACCGTCGCCGAGGCCTGCCGACTGGCAGCCTCGGACATGCTGCATCTCTACCCCGGGGAACTGCGTTCGACCTACCGCCTGTACGCCACCGCAGGATGCATTGCAGAAGTCGTTCTCTACGACGGTGTGCCAGGGGGAGCGGGGTACAGCGCGAGGCTGGGTACGCCTCAGTTCAGCTTCCGCGAGTTGATGGCTGGCGCCCTTCGCCGACTGGAGTGCCCACAAGGCTGCGAGTCGGCGTGCCGGGCTTGCCTTTGCGACTACGGGAACCAACGGCACTGGGACAGCTTCCGCCGCAAGGAGGCTCTCGCGTGGCTCAAGGCGTTGTTGGACGGACGACCGACGGCAGAGGGTCCCGGAAGCTACGTGCCGTGGCCCAAGCCGAGCTTGAGCGGACTGTCCGAGCGCCTGGCAACGTCTTCGTCTGTCTCCATCATCGCGACCTCACTTTCCGGGGCCGCTGGTTACCGCGAGACGGAGCTCAATCAACTGCTGACGTGGCTGCAGTCCGGGAAGGAGGTGCAGCTGTACATCGTCAACAAGCTCATCCAGCACCCGTCTGACTACCAGACTCTGATGCTCTACCGGCATCTGTATCCCTGGATGCAGGCCGGTAAGCTTCGTATCCATGCGCTGCCTGAGCTAGACGGCCGTCTCGCTGGCCAACTTCCGCGGGTGTTCGCTTCGCTTGAAGATGGTGCGTTGATGGTCCGGCAGGCATTCCCCGTGCAAGCTCTTCTCGATGGGCTGGTCAGCGCGCCTGCCGAGCTTGGTGCCATGGATGCCGGTACGCGAGAGCTTCTAGAGGCTTCATTTGCAGCGGCCGTCGCCTACGCCCCTGAGCACTTCGCTGAGGGACAGAAGATGGGTATGTGGGAGTTCGCTGTCGGTGCGCCGCGCCAGCTGGCTGAAGTCTTCGCAGCCATCAAGGGGCAGCACGTCAAGAGCCTCGTTGTCCGCGACCCCTACTGCGGAACGGAGCGCAATCGCCAGCGTCTAAAGCAGCTGCTGTCGTTCCTCAAGGGGCACGTGTCGGAGCTTGAACGGACCGACGTCTACTGCTCGGAAGTGAAAGAGCGGCAGCGCGACGGGACCGAGTACGTGGCGAATCGCTTAGAGGTTGCCTACCAAGTCGAGAGAGTCTTGGGCGAGGCTGGCATACCGAAGGGCGAGGCCTTTGTTAAAGAGCTGGGCCGCAACCGCACATTCCACGACAGGGAGTTGACGTTCGAGGCGGTGGACCAGAGCGGGTGCAGCGCTACCCACCGCTACTTCCTGACGGGCGGCGTCGACTACCTTCTTGATGAGCGCAGCGATACACGCGTCTTCCATGCCGTCGTCACAAGGTGAGTTTCCGCCATGGGGCCTACGTTCAGTGCCAGGGCTCGAGTGGCAGCTTCAGGGAAAATAAGTAAAGATCGCAGGTGTCTCTTCTGGGTCGGTTACTGCCACTCATCTGTCACGGCGTCGGACTGACCGATCGCGACGAAGCGGATTCACTAATCACGTCGATTTGGCGCGGGTGGTCATGAGCGACCGGAATCAGCGCCACGTTGCTCACCCAATGTCGTATCGGGAAATCGACTGGCGAAGGAGTGCAGCGCCCGAAGCTCCAGCCAGCCCGCCCCTTGAGCGCGGGCGATCTCGACGGCACTGCGCAGAGAAGCGGCGGCGGCTTCGGTTTCCCCGCTGCGATAAGCCAGCTCACCGTCGACTCGCCACAGCTCGGCCTCGAGATAGCGCTGGTTGCACCTGTGTGACCACGCGAGCCCTTCGCGTGTGGCGGCGCGTCCCTGGCGGAACTCGCCGACCATGCCGCGAGCCCGGGCGAGGAGCAGGAGTGTGTAGCTCAGATGAAGGGTCTCCCCTTCGGTACGCGAGCGTGCCACCGACCGCACGATCTTCTCGATGCCGCCAGCCGATCCCCCGCACACGTCCAGCCAGCCACGAAGGGCCTCCAGGACGACCATGAGGTAGCGGTCCGAAAAACGCTTCCATAGACGGTCGGCATCCCCGAGCAGCTCGGCGAGGCGGGCGAGATCTTCGGATTCGGCCGCGATGATCGCTGCGTAGGTGATGACGTAGCCCAAGGTCATCAGATGATCGAGATCGACGGCGATCTCGAGAGCCGATCGGGCTGTCTCGTCGGCCCGGCCGGCATCTCCGGCCCACAGCTCGACCCAGGCCAGCCGCACGAGGCAAACCGCCTTCGGGTCCTGGGCGTACAAGGCCAGATGCTCGTCGCGATGGGATGGGTCATAGGCTTCGATAGCGCCATCGAGATAGTGGCAGGCTCTGGCCAGATCGCCCCGCCAGAACGCGCTCACGCCGAGGAGATATCGGCCCTCTGTCCTGGCGATCGGATCATGACTCTCATGCTCGAGAAGGGCCCGGGCGAGTTCATCGCAATCGTCGAAGCGGCAGCCCTGCAGCCGGGCCAGGCCGAGTCCACGGAGGATCGGCGGCTCCACGGGTCGGTGAAGCTTGCGGCAAAGCGAAAGGGCTCGCTCGTAGAGTTGGTGCGCACCCTTGGAGCCGTAACCGTCGAGCGCAACAAGCGGGGATCCGAGGGCGATCCGGACATCGAGTTCGAGTGCATCGCGGCCAGGCGACGGTGGCAGGTCGGCGAGCAGTGCGAGCGCTCGCTGAAACATGGTGACCGCTTCTTCGAGGGCCGACACGGCCACAGCTCGGCCCCCCGCCACGCGGTAGGCATCGATGGCCGGTTCGACCATGCCGGCCTGGTCGTAGTGTGCGGCCAGCTGCGGGCTGGCCGCGTCGATGTCGCTGTGGCGCTCGACCGCAATCGCCTCGGCGACGGCCCGGTGGAGTTGGCGTCGACGAGCCGGACTGAGCATCTCCAGCGCGACCGCCCGAAGCTTGTCGTGACTGAAATCGTACGTGAGCCCCTGATCGCGAATGATCCGACGACGCCAAAGTTCGTCGACATGATCAACGAGCTCTTGCTCATCGGTCCCAGTGGCCGAGACCATCAGACCGACAGAGAAGGGCCGACCGATGACGGCCGCCACCTCGGCTAGTCGCCGAGCGTCGTCAGTGAGCTGGCCCAGTCGGGCGCGCAGCACCGCCCGCATCGTCGGTGTGAGGACTGCCTGACTTCCATCAGAGGAGATCCCGGCTCGAAGAGCTTCGATGACAAAGAGTGGATTGCCTTCGGTTTCGCTCCAGAGTCGTGCCGCCAGTTTCGCATCAATCGTGTCCTCAGCGCGTAGCCGGGCAGCGAGCGTCGCAGTGGTGGCTTCATCGAGTCGGTCGAGTGGCACGGTGGTCACTGCCTGGTCGTGGCCCAAGGCGTCGACGAGTCCAACGAGGGGATGATGCAGTGGGATCTCCTCCCAGCGGACAGTACCGACGATGAGGACCGGTGCCGTCCGTCCGGAACGAACAACGAAACCGATCAACTCGATGGTCTCGGCGTCACACCACTGCAGATCGTCGATGATCAACAAGCGCGGGCGATCGCCGGCGACAATGGCTCGGCTCACCGCATCGAACAACCGATGACGCTGAGCCAGGTCGCCCGACTGGCTCCGTTCAGATGGCTGGGAAACCTCGCGGAGTTCGGGCAGGAGACGAGCGAGCTCAGCCCTCCAGACCGTGTCGAGCGTGTCGATGTGGCTTCGGAGAGCATCCGATCGGAGCAGGTCGACGACGGGACCCCACGGCAGTCTGCCCGCAGCCTCGTACGCACGAGCCGATGCCACCACGTGTCCTTCTGCTCGAACGCGGCGGCCGAGTTCCAGTGCGAGACGGGACTTTCCGATCCCCGGTTCCCCGGTCACCAACAGGAGATGTGCCCCACCCTCCTGCGCGGTGTTCCATGCGTCGTAGAGCTGGTTCCGTTCGAGGTCGCGGCCGACGAAAGGCGATTCGGCGACGGGCAGGTCCTTGCCCAGCACTTCGTCGCGATTGAGCGTGCCAGCCCGGAGCTGCTGGTACATGGCCCCGATCGCCTCGCCCGGTGCCACCGCGAGGTCGCGCTCGAGCACCTCCGCGTACCGGTGGTAGGAGCGCAGCGCCGCGGCTCTATCGCCAAGCGCGAGATGTGCTTCCATCTGAATTCGAACGGCCGCTTCGTCGGTCGGCTCCAGGTCGATGATGCGTTGGGTATGGCTGATCGCGGCTTTGTGGTCGTCGCGCCTCGCAGCCTCTTCTGCCAGCCGCACGAGGGCCCCATACACCTGCGCTCGAAGTTTCGCTCGCTCGTCCAGGACCCAGTCGTCATAGCAAGCCGGAAGGAGATCGCCCGAATAGAGGCGCGCGGCGAGCTCGAAATCACCGGCCGCCATGGCATCCAGGAACCTCAGCACGTCGACCTCGCTCGGCCCACTCGGAATCCACCGCACAGTCTCGTTGTCGATGTCGACGAACTCACCGATGTCGGGAAGGGAATGTCGGAAGTCGTGGAGCAGCTTTCTGAGGTTGGTGCGCGCCTGACGTTCGTCGGAGTCGGGCCAGAGCTCGAACGCGAGTCGTGAGCGGTGCTGCGGGTCTCTCCGTAACGCGATCAACCCCAGAAACCGTTGCAAGCGAAGAGAGTTGAAGGCGCGAAGACGCCGGCCGTCCAAAATGATCTCGACTGCACCAAGAAGTCGGACCTGTAACCGCGTCGGCCGTTCGCCACCGACCCCGCTCGTGTCACTCGGCATATGGCTCCTCGGGTTGCGGTCCAGCTCTGCAAGTCCGCTGTCTCCCCCGCCTGTGTCGATCACAAGCCGATCAGCAGCTTGATGAGTGTCGACTGCGAGTTTCCGGACCGGAACCGCGGTATGGTGTTGTGGTGTTCATATCCCACCTGCCAGACTTGACGACATGACTTCGCTTTATCTCCCCCGGTCCGACCCCCGGTGGCCTCCTCAGGTGTGAGAGAGTTATTACACAAATTCTAGGCCACCAGATGGCCCAAGACCAGCTGAAATCTCTCACTGACACCGGCGAGTTCAAACGATGAACGCCGCCGTGCGCCCATGCCGGGTCACGACAACAGGCTCGCGCTGGACCGAGTCCAGCAACTGGCCAAAGCGGTTTTGCGCCTCCACGGAGGTAACGGTGATCATTGCGACCCCTTGTCGGACTAGCTAACTTGTACAGTATGGCCAGATTTCCAGCCATGCTTCACGGGCTCTGAACCGCCCTGCCCAGCCGTCCGACCCCCTCCTCGATCTTGCCCACATCCGCCGTCGCAAAGCTCAGCCGCAGGGTCGAGGTATCAGGGTTGGTCGCATAGAACGGCGCACCCGGAACGAAGGCCACGAGCTTTTCAATCGCGCGCTTGGCCAGCTCGTTGCCGTCATTCACCTTGCCGCCCGCGCCCGTGAGCCGGGCCCACACAAACAACCCGCCTTGCGGCTGCACGAACTCAATCGCGCCGCCCAATTCCTTGCGCAGCGCGTTGCCCATGGCCTGGGCGCGCTCGGCATAGACCTTGCGCACACGGGACAGAGTTGCGGGCATGCGGCCGGCCTTCAGGTACTGCGCGGCCGTGGCCTGGGCGAAGGTGCTGGTGTGGGCGTCGCTGAACTGTTTGCACATCGTGGCCTTGGCCAGCAGCTCGGACTGGGCGATCAGCCAGCCGATGCGCAGGCCCGGGCTCAGCACCTTGCTCAGGCTGCCGCAATGCGCGATCAGTTCGCGGCTGCCGGGCACGTCCTTGCTGAGCGCCAGGATGCTGGACGGCGGCGCCTCGTTGAAGTACAGGTCGCCATAGGGGTCGTCCTCGACGATCAGGGTCTGGTACTTCACGGCGAGCTCCAGCACCTTCTTGCGGCGCTCCAGGCTCAGCATCGCGCCGCTGGGGTTGCCGAAGGTCGGGATCAGGTAGACGAACTTCGGCTTGTGCTCGGCGATCAGTTGTTCGAGTTCGTCGGTCTTCACGCCGTTGGCGTCGATCGGCGCGGTGATCAGCTGCGCGCCGTAGAGGCGGAAGCACTGGATCGTGGCCAGAAACGTGGGCGCTTCGACGATGACCTTGTCGCCGGGGCTGATCATGGTTTTGCCGATCAGGTCCAGCGCCTGCTGGCTGCCGGTGGTGACGATCAGGCCTTCGGGCGTGACCTGCGAGCCTTTGCCGGCCATGAAGGCGGCCAGCTGTTCGCGCAGCGGGTCGTAGCCCTCGGTCGCACCGTATTGCAGGGCCGCGCCGGGCTCTTCGGCCAGGGCGCGGGCGCTGGCTTCCTTGAGGCCCTCCACGTCAAACATGGCGGCGTCGGGAAAACCGCCGGCAAAGCTGATGATGCCGGGCTTGCCCAGCAGCTTGAAGAGTTCGCGGATGGCGGAGGTTTCGACGTTGTTGAGGCGGTCGGCAAATTGCATGGTGGTTCTCGCTTTCTGGACTGCATTGTCGCCAATCTGCGCGCAGATTTCCTGCGCCGCTAGACTTGGCAGCCATGAAACGCGAACAGATCGAACCCTTTTTCGCCACGCTCAAGGCCGCCAACCCGCAGCCCGTCAGCGAACTCGAATACACCAGCGTGTTCGAGCTGTTGACCGCGGTACTGCTGTCGGCCCAGGCCACCGACGCGGGCGTGAACAAGGCCACGCGCCGGCTGTTTCCGGTGGCGAACACGCCTCAGGCGATGCTCGATCTTGGGCTGCAAGGACTGGAGAGCTACATCAAGACCATAGGCCTGTACCGCAACAAGGCCAAAAACCTGCTGCAGACCTGCCGCATCCTCGTGGACCAGCATGGCGGCGAGGTGCCGCGCACGCGTGAGGCGCTCGAAGCCCTGCCCGGCGTGGGCCGCAAGACGGCCAACGTGGTGCTCAACGTGGCCTTTGGCGAGCCCACGATGGCGGTGGACACGCACATCTTTCGCGTCGCCAACCGCACGGGCCTCGCGCCCGGCAAGACGCCGCACGACGTGGAGGCCAAGCTGCTGCAGCGCGTGCCGCCGGCCTACCTGGTCGATGCGCACCACTGGCTGATCCTGCATGGCCGCTATGTGTGTCAGGCACGCAAGCCGCTGTGCTGGCAGTGCGGCGTGGCACAGTTCTGCGCTTTCGAGCCCAAGACCCCCGCGCCCTGAAGGCGCTACCATTTTGATAGCACGTCGCGCCTACGCCATGAGGACTTGGACCGCCGCTCAGAAACCTGCGGCCAGGCCGTCGCGCCGCGCATCGCTGGCGGCGAGGTAGCCCTCGACCTTCGGGTCGCCCATGCGCCAGATGAACTGGCCGGCGCCAAAGTCCTGGTACGAGTCTTCGATCACCTCCACGCGGTGGCCGCGCTCGGCCAGGCCTTGCACCATGGCCTTGTCCATGGCGGCCTCGACGTTGATCTCCAGGCCCGCGTTGAAGCGCCAGCGCGGGGCGTCGCAGGCGGCCTGCGGGCTTTGGCCGTAGTCGAGCATGCGCACCAGGGTCTGCATGTGGCCCTGCGGCTGCATGTTGCCGCCCATCACGCCAAAGCTCATGACCGGCTGGCCGCCCTTGGTGAGGAAGGCCGGGATGATGGTGTGGAACGGCCGCTTGCCCGGCGCGACCAGGTTGGCCCGGTTCGCCCCGGCCGGGTCGACGCTGAAGCCATGGCCGCGGTTTTGCAGGCTGATGCCGAACTCGGGCTCGACGCAGCCCGAGCCGAAGCCCATGTAGTTGCTCTGGATGAAGCTGACCATCATGCCGTTCTCGTCGGCCGCCGTGAGGTAGATCGTGCCGCCCTTGACCGGGTTGCCGGCGCCGAAGTCCTGCGCCTTCTTCAGGTCGATGAGCCTGGCGCGCGACGCGAGGTAGGACGCGTCGAGCAGCCGCTCGGGGCCGAACTCCATGAAGCGCGGATCGGCGACGTAGCGATAGACATCGGCAAACGCGAGCTTCATGGCCTCGATCTGCAGGTGCTGCGAATCGACGCCGTCGACCGCGTGCCTGGCGAGGTCGAAGTTTTTGAGGATGCCCAGCGCGATCAGCGCGGCAATGCCCTGCCCGTTCGGCGGTATCTCGTGCAGCGTATGGCCGCAATAGTCCTGCGCGATCGGCGTGACCCACTCGGGCTGGTAGCTGGCCATGTCGGCTGCCGTGAGGCTGCCGCCCTGCGCGGCGCTAAAACGGGCGATCGCCTCGGCGATCTCGCCGCGGTAAAAGGCCTCGCCCTTGCTCTGGGCAATCAGGCGCAGCGCGCGCGCGGCCGCGGGGAAACGGAACAGCTCGCCCACCCGGGGTGCGCGCCCCCAGGGCAGGAAGGCCTGCGCAAATCCCGGCAGCGACTGGAGCTCGGGCGTGGCTGCGGCCCATTTCTGCTGCACCACCGGCGGCAGCAGGTAGCCGCGCTCGGCGATCTCGATTGCGGGCTCCATCAGGTCGGCAAACGGCAGCTTGCCGAAACGCTCCGACAGCGCCATCCAGCCCGCCACCGCGCCGGGCACGGTCACACTGTCGATGCCGCGCTTGGGCGGCGTCTTGGCGTCGCTGCCGTATCGTATGCGGAAGTACTCGGACGTCCAGGCCTGCGGCGCATGGCCGCTCGCGTTCAGGCCGTGCAACTGCTGGCCGTCCCACAGGATGCAGAAAGCGTCACTGCCCAGGCCGTTGCTCACGGGCTCGGTCAGCGTGATGGCGGCGGCCGCCGCAATGGCCGCATCCACCGCGTTGCCGCCCTGGTGGAGCATGCGCAGGCCCGCCTGCGCTGCCAGCGGGTGCGAGGTCGAAACCACATTGCGCGCGAACACGGGAATGCGGGTGGAGGTGTAGGGATTGACGTAGTTGAATGGCATGGTGGTCGTCCAGTGCAGGCGCTGCCGGCCTGCGGTGGGTAAGGGATGAAACTCAGTCCGCCGTGATCTTGCGCTCGGCGATGATGCGCCGCCACTTGGCCGCATCGGCCGCTGCCATCTGCATGAACTGTGCGGGCGTGCCGCCCACGGGTTCGATCCCCAGGCGCGCGAGCTTGTCCTTGACCTCCCCGTCGGCGAACGACTGGTTCACGGCGGTGTTGATGCGGGCAACGAGGTCGGCCGGCAGCCCCTTGGGGCCGTAGAGGCCGAACCAGGTGCTGGATTCATAGCCGGGCAGCACCTCGGCCACGGCCGGCAGGTCCGGGGCCATGGGCGTGCGTTTGGCCGAGGTCACGGCCAGCGCGCGCAGGCGGCCGTCGCGCACATGGGGCAGGCCGGTGGGCAGGGCGTCGAACAGCACGTCGACCTTGCCGCTGACGAGATCGGGAATGGCCAGCGCCGTGCCCTTGTAGGGAATGTGCACGATGAACAGGCCGGCCTGCTCCTTGAACAGCTCGGTCGTCAGCTGCACGATGGTGCCACCGCCGCTGGACGCATAGTTGAGCCGGCCCGGGTTCTTCTTCGCGTGGTCCATCCATTCCCTGAGCGTCTTGGCGGGCGAGCTGTTGGGCACCAGCATGATGCTGGGCGCATTGCCGACATGAGCGATCGGCGCGAAGTCGCGCACAGCGTCGTACGGCATGCGCGGGTTCAGGCTCGGGGCGATCGAATGGGTGCTCGAGGTGGCCAGCAGCAGCGTGTAGCCGTCGGGCGCTGCCTTGGCGACGAGGTCGGAGCCTATGGTGCCGCCCGCGCCCGGGCGGTTCTCCACGACCAGCGACGTGCCCAGCTTCTCACCGAGCTTTTGCGACAGCACGCGCGCGAAGATGTCGGTCGCGCCGCCGGCCGGGAATGGCACGACCAGTTTCACGGGCCTTGCGGGATAGGCCTGCGCGAGGGCCGCGGCACCGGTCAGCGCGACCGCGGCGGCAACGAGCAGTCTGCTCAGGAATTTCATGCTTTGTCCTTCAACGATGGAGCCGCCCCGGCCGCTGTGGCCCGGGCTGCGGCGGCCGCACGCAAGCGCGCCGCCACGCTGCATTATCGAAAGCGCAGGCCACAGGGAAAAGCGAAAAATGCTTTACCATGGCTAAAGAAAAACTTTATTTTTGCCACCGAAAACGCATCGTTTTCTTTCTTGCATGCCGATCGCGCCATGAGCAGCGTACGCCTCCTCAAGACCTTCATCACGGTGGCCTCCGAAGGATCGTTTGCCGCCGCTGCCCAGCGCGTGGCCCTGACGCAGGCCGCCGTGGGCCTGCAGATGCGCACGCTGGAGGGCGAGCTGCGCCGCCCGCTGTTCGATCGCGAGGGCAAGACCGTGCGGCTGAACCAGGCCGGCCGCGAGCTGCTGCCGCAGGCCGAGCGCATGGTCGAGCTGTACCGGCAGATGCTTGCGGGCGATCCTGCGGCGCAGCCGATGTCCGGCACGCTGCATGTGGGCGCGGTGGTGTCCGCGCTGCGCCCCCTGCTGCAGGCCACGCTCGCGCTCAAGCGCCGCTACCCGGCGCTGGAGCTGCATGTGAGCGCGGCCAAGTCGGCCGAACTGGTCGCGCGCGTCGCGGCCGGCGAACTGGACGCCGCGATCGCCGTGCGCGAGCCCGGCTCCCCGCAGCCGCGCACCGGCCTGGCCTGGACCGAGCTCTACGCCGAGCCGATGGTGGTGCTGGCGCACCGGCGCGCGGCCGACCTGCCGATCCGCGCCCTGGTGCAAAGCGAGCCCTTCATCCGCTTCGACCGCGGCGAGCACACCGGGCAACTGGTCGAGCGCACGCTGCGCCGGCTGCGCGCGAGGCCGCGCGAGTTCCTCGAGCTCAACGCCATCGAGACCATGGTCGATCTGGTGCGCGCGGGCCTGGGCGTGACCATGGTGCCGCTGCTGCGCGACAGCCGCTGGCGAGGCGATCCGAAGCTGCGCGTGCTCGAGATCCCGCATGCGCTGGAGGCGCGCCGCATGGCGCTGGTGCAGCCGCGCGTCACGCCCAAGGCCGGCCTGATCGGCGCGGTGATCCGTCAGTTCGGTCACAAGAAGCCCGGCGCGCCCTCATCGGCCTGAGCCGGTCACGCCCTCGCGACGCCGCAACATTGATAGTGAACTGCCCCCAACATCAAGGGCTGCAGCCTGGTCTGGTCGCACAAGCGCTCAGCCCTGCTTCTGCGACACGCCCGCCGACTCGAAGCTCGCCATCTCGCGCAACACGGTACAGGCCGACTGCAGCAGCGGCCAGGCCAGCGCCGCGCCCGAGCCTTCACCGAGGCGCAGGCCCAGGTCCAGCAAGGGCTCGGCCCCCAAGTGCGCCAGCATCAGCGCATGGCCGCGTTCGCCCGAGCGGTGGGCGAACACGCAGCGCTGCAGCACCAGGGGCTGCAGGCCTTGAGCCACCAGCACGGCCGCGGTGGCGATGAAGCCGTCGACCACAATCACGCGGCGCTGGGCAGCGGCCTGCAGCACGGCGCCAACCATGGTCGCGATCTCGAAGCCGCCAAAGGCTGCGAGCGCGTCCAGCGGCGCCGTGGCCTCGGCGTGGCGCTGCAGCACCTCGCGCAGCACGGCCGTCTTGCGCGCTATGGCCGCGGCGTCCAGGCCGGTGCCGGCGCCCGTGCAGTCGGCGATGTCCTGCCCTGCCAGGCGCGCGAGCAGCAGCGAGGCGGCCGAGGTGTTGCCTATGCCCATCTCGCCCAGCAGCACGGCATTGCCGGGCAGCTCGGCCACGAGGGCCTGGCCGTTGGCGATCGCCTGCTGGCATTGCCCAGCTGTCATCGCGGGGCCGTTCGATGCATCGGCCGTGCCGTGCGCGATCTTGCGCACGACAAGACCGTCGCGCGGCGCAAACTCGTGCCGCACGCCGCAGTCCACCACAGTCAGCGCCACGCCATGCTGGCGCGCCAGCACGCTGACCGCGGCGCCGCCGGCCAGAAAGTTCTCGACCATCTGCCAGGTCACGTCGCTGGGGTAGGCCGAGACGCCGCGCGCGGCCAGGCCGTGGTCGGCGGCGAACACCATCAGCTGCGGGTGGCGCAGTTCAGGGGATTCGGTGCCGAGAATCAGGCCCAGCTGCAAGGCCAGGGATTCGAGACGGCCCAAAGAGCCCAGGGGTTTGGTTTTGTGGTCGATCTTGTGTTGCAAGGCCTGCATGAGTGCGGCGTTCGACAGGTCGGCAATGGTAGGCAGGTTGTGGTTCATGAAGTCATGCGATCAGGGAATTCAGCACGCCCGGCTGGAAGTGCTGGTCTATGTAGTCGGCCAGACCGTCGAACACGGCGTCCAGCGTGGGAACGGTGGCGCCAAACAGGGCTTGCAGCGCGGCCGGGTCTTCGAACAGGCCGTGCAGATACAGGCCCAGCACATGGCCCGCCACGTTCTGCCAAGCCAGGCCGCCGGGCATGACGGCACGCGCGATGTCGCCCTTCGCGCCCATGGCGGGATGCTGCGCCGTCTGGCCATGGTGGATTTCGTAGCCCTGCACGGCGACGCCCGAGAGCGCTTCCCAAGGGCCGCCGAGGGTCTCGAACCGGGCCTGCGTGCGCTGCACGGTCTTGGCTTCTTCAAACACCGTGACCAGCGGCAGCAGGCCCAGGCCGGGGGCATTGCCGTCGATGCCATGCGGATCGATCAGCGCCTCGCCCAGCATCTGCAGGCCACCGCAAATGCCCAGCACGGCCCCACCCTGCGCGGCGTGCGCCGCAATCGCGCGGTCCAGCCCCTGGGCGCGCAACCAGGCCAGGTCTGAGCTCGTGTGCTTGGAGCCGGGCAGGATGATCCAGTCGGCATCCGCCAGCTCCGCGGCGCTGCGCACCCATTTCAGGCGCAGGCCGGGAACGTTCTTGAGCGGCTGGAATTCATCGAGGTTGCTGATGCGCGGGTAGGCGACGACGGCGACGGTTTTGTTCACGGCCCCGGTGGCGCGCGTTCGGTCATCGAAAACGCCGTCCTCCTCGGGTAACCCGTGCTGCCACCACATCGGCAGCGTGGCGACCGTGGGCACGACGGTCAGCTCCTCCAGCCTCTGCGGCGCGGGCTCGAGCAGTGACGCGTCGCCGCGGAACTTGTTGAGCACGAAGCCGCGGACCAGCGAGCGTTCGGCGGCGTCGAGCAATTGGTAGGTGCCGTAGAGATGGGCGAAGGCGCCACCGCGGTCGATGTCGGTCACCAGCAGGCAGGCGGCCTGGGCGTGCTGCGCCACGCGCATGTTGACGATGTCGCTGTCTTTGAGATTGATCTCGGCCGGCGAGCCCGCGCCCTCGATCACGACCACATCGTTTTCTTCGCGCAGCTGGTCGAGCGCTTTCGCGATCACGGGCCAGACGCTGGCGCTGCGGCCGCGCCAGGCCATGCGCGACAAGGCCTCGTCGACCTGGCCCAGCAGCACGACCTGGCTGTGCGTGTCGCGCTCGGGCTTGAGCAGCAGCGGGTTCATGCGCACCTCGGGCACGGCGCGCGCCGCCAGGGCCTGGAAGTACTGGGCGCTGCCGATTTCGCCTGCGTCCACGACGCGAGCGTTGTTGCTCATGTTCTGCGCCTTGAACGGCGCGACCTTCAGGCCCTGGCGCGCGTACCAGCGGCACAGCGCCGTCGCCAGCCAGCTCTTGCCGGCGCCGCTGGTCGTGCCCAGCACCATCACGCACTTGGCGGTCATGGTCGCCAACCCTTCTGATGTCCTGTGGTCATTCGGATGTCCTTATGAGTTCTTGCCATGCCTGTTGCAACGCATCCTGCACCGGCGGCGGCTGCACGCTCAGGCGGACATGGCCGCTCAGGCCGAAGGAAGCCGTGTCGCGCAGCTTGATGCCTTGCGCGCGCAACAGGCTCAAGGCTCGTCCAAGATCTTGTATATCGGGCCGGGCGCAGAAAAAATTGGCGTCGCTGGGCAGGCAGGCCCAGCCCAGTGCTTCGCACAGGCCGAGTTGCCGCGCCTTCCATTGGCGCAGGGTCGGCAGTCTCGCGGCGAGCCAGGCCTGGACCGCAGGCTCGCACCAGGCCTTCAGCAAGGCCACGCCGTGCACGCCCACGGGCCAGGAGGAGCCCAGGCGTTCCAGCGCGGCCACGGCCCCGTCCGAGCGGAGCGGCGCGATCGCATAGGCCGCGCGCACGCCTGTGAGCCCCAGCGCCTTGTTCGGCGTCCAGAGTTGCCAGACCTGCTGCAAGGCTTCGGCGTCTAGGGCCAGGGCGCCCTGCAGCCGCAGCGGCTCATAGGCCAGGTCCAGCACCACCGTGGCCGATGCTGCAGGTAGCGAGCCCAGACCAGGCTGTGCGCCGCCCAGCGGACTCGATGGCTCGCAGGCCCAGATCAGCTGCGCGGCCTGTGCGGGCCCGACCTGCTGCAGGCCCCAGGCTTGTGCCGCCTGCGCGTATTCGCCATAGCTGTGTTCGGGCAGCCAGACCTTGCGCCCGCCCTGCTGCGCGACCCGGGCCGTGATGCGGAAGATGAATTCGCTGGCGCTCGCGGCGAGCACGATGCGCCGCGGCGCGACGCCATGGAAGGCCGCGAGCTGTTCGCGCAGCGCGGTGTAGCGCGGATCGGGATAGCGGCTCGCGTCGGCCTGCCGCACGGCAGCCAGTGCCTGCGGGCAGGGGCCGCAGGCATGGCTGTTGGTCGAGAAATCGTGCAGCAGCACGCCCAGGCCGTCGGGGCCGCCATGGGGGCGTTGAACGTCGCAAAGCTTCATCAGGCGCTCCGATACGCTATCAATGTAATAGCGGCACACGCCCCAATGATGAGGGCCAGCACCGCTTTGGATGCCAGGGACGCAGCCCCTGGCGTGTCGGCCGCCTGCGCTGGCCGCCCCGCCGCGTGCAGGGTGTAGACGCCCGGCTTGCGCAGGCTCACGCCGAGTGCCAGGGCCATCGCGGCCATGGGCCAGCCGCTGTTGGGCGAGGGCGTGCGGCGCGCTTCCTGGCGCAGGGTGTTCCAGCGCGAGCCACCTGCCGCGACGGCCAGCAACAGCGCGGTCAACCGCGCGGGAATCCAGGACAGCAGGTCGTCGGCGCGCGCGGCCCACTTGCCGGCCCATTCCCAGTGTTGACCGTTGCGAACGCCGCGGTAGCCCCACATGGCGTCGGCCGTGTTGGCAAATCGGTAGAGGGCCGCGCCCGGCAGGCCCAGCAGCACAAACCAGAAGATGGGCGCGACCACCGAGTCGTTAAGGTTTTCGGCCAGCGACTCGATGGCGCTTTCGCGCACCTCCAGCGCACTGAGCCGGCTGACATCGCGGCTGACCAGGCGCGCGAGCTGCGCGCGCCCGGCATCGAGCGACTGTGCCAAGGCGCCCTCGACCGCCAGGACCTCGTCGCGCAGCAGCGCCCAGGCCAGCAGGGGCTTGAGCGCCAGCCCGAGCAGTGCCGCCGCAGCGACGGCCGGCAGTTGCCACGCCAACGCCTGAAGTCTGAAGGCCACTATCAAAACAATAGCAGCCCCTGCCCACCACGCCAAGGCTCCCAGCCCAAAAGCCCTGAGGTCCGGACTGGAGGGCGGCGCGTCAACTCCGAGGCGCTGGCCCGCCCAGCCCAGGTAGCGCCCCATCCACACCACAGGATGCCAGCGCGCGGGCGGCTCGCCCAGCCAGCGGTCCACCGCCAGGGCCAGCAGCAACGCGCCCAACGCCACCATGGCGTACTCGCCGTGCATCAATCTCAGTTGCTCCACCATGCTACTCACGACCCGCCACGCATGAAAGCAGACGGCACAGGCGGGGGCCACCGCGGAACCGGCTCCGCCGGGCCGCTGGTGGCGCCCCCTTGAGGGGGGAGGTGGCTACACGCAGTGAGCCAGCAACGGGGGTGGGTTTCATCCTAATCCTCGATGCCGCGCTGCGCCGGAACGCCGGCGTTGAACGCGTGCTTGATCTTGGTCATCTCGGTGACCGTGTCGGCCAGCTCGATGATCTCGCCCGGGCAGCGTCGGCCGGTGAGGACCACATGTACGTCCTTGGGCCGCTCGCGCAGGGTTTGCAGCACCTCGTCGAGCGGCAGCCAGCCGTAGATCAGCGGGTAGGTGATCTCGTCGAGCACGACCATGAAGTACTCGCCGCCGAGGATCGCGGCCCTGGCCTTTTGCCAGCCATCGCGCGCGAGCTGGGCCGAATGCTCGAGGTCCTGGCTTTTCCAGCTGAAACCGTCGCCCAGGCCTTCGATGGGGATGCCCAACTGCTCGAACATGCGGTGCTCGCCAAAGCGTGCGCTCGGCACCTTCATGAACTGATAGATCTTCACCGCCTTGCCGCGCCCGTGCGCGCGCAAGGCCAGGCCGAAGGCCGCCGTGCTCTTGCCCTTGCCGTCGCCGGTGTTGACGATCACGAGGCCGCGGCGCTCGCCCTCGGGTTTGTCGTAGGGCTTGGCTGTAGGGGGTGTTTCGATCTGCATGGTTTCTTTCTCGTTTCAGGGTCGCTCACAACATCCAGCCCGCGCCATGACTGCCACGCTTCATGAGTTGCTACAGTTTTGGAAGCGCGACCCAACGACCCGACAGGGGCTGGACGACGATCCTGTGGTCAAACACCTGTTCCAGCGCGCGGTGCGTGGCGGCTTCGCTGCAGCGGCCCTGGTGAGTCACGCGCCCTTGCGCCATGACCACCATCTCGTCGGCCTGCAGCGCCAGTGATATTTCATGCAGCACGCTGACCACAGTCTTGCCCGCAGCCACCAGCTCGCGCACCAGCAGCAGCCAGTCGGCCTGGTGCGGCGGATCGAGGTTGGCAAGCGGCTCATCCATCAGCAGCACCTGCGCCTGCACGGCCAGCGCGCGCGCCAGCAGCACGCGCTGGCGCTCGCCGCCCGAGAGCTGGCCCAGGGCGCGGCCGCGCCAGTCCCAGGCCTGGGTCGCGCGCAGCGCCTGCTCGACCGCGGCGCGGTCCGCAGCGCTCGGCGAGCCGAGCCAGGGCTGATGCGGCAATCGGCCCAGCATGGCCACGTCATAGGCGGTCAGGTCGTCGGCCGTGGCCTGGTTCTGGCCCAGCCAGGACAGCTGTCGGGCACGGGCGCGGCCCGACAGCGAGGCCGGCGGCCGGCCCAGCAGCCTGACCTCGCCCTGGTGGTGCAGCAGGCCGGCCAGCACCTTGAGCAGCGTGGACTTGCCCGCGCCATTGGGGCCGACGATGCTGGTCCAGCGAGCGGCCGGCAGGCTCAGCTCGATGCCGTGCAAGACCTCGGCAAATCCAAGCCTGGCCCGGATCGAACGGGCGTCAAGTGCTACCGAATTCATAGCATCCGGCTCCGCCCCGTACGCCTGTGCATCAGCCACAGCAGATAGCTGCCGCCGAGCACGGCGGTCAGTACACCGACCGGTAGTTCCTGCGGCGCGATCAGCCAGCGCGCCAGCATGTCGGCCGTCATCAGCAGCACCGCGCCCATCAGGCAGCTCAGGAAAATCAGACGGCCATGCGTGGTCTTGACGACCGAGCGCACCAGGTGCGGCGCGGCCAGGCCGACAAAGGCAATCAGGCCCGTCTGCGCAACGGCCGTCCCGGTGGCCAGGGCCAGCACGGCCACCAGCGCGGCACGCAGCGGCGCCAGCGGCAGCCCCAGGCTGTGCGCCGTGGCCTCGCCGAGGGCCAGGCCGTCGAGCACGCGGCTGAGCATCCAGGCCACGACCATGCAGACCAGCCAGACCGCGGCCATCAGCAGGCAGGCGGTCCAGCCGACAAAACCGGTGCTGCCCAGCATGAAGGCCTGCATGGCCTGCAGGATCTCGGGCGCCAACAGCGTGACGAGCGAATGCACCGCGCCCAGCACGACGCCGACGATCACCCCGGCCAGCAGCAGGCGCAGCGTGTGCTGCACGCCGCGCGCCAGCAGCAGCGTCAGCAGCACGGCCGCCACGGCGCCGACAAAGGCCGCACCGGTCAGGCCCAGGCGCACCAGCCACTGCGTGGCAACAGGCGAGACCCCGAACAGCGCCAGCGCCGCGGCCACGCCGAGCGACGCGCCCGAAGCGCTGCCCAGCAGATACGGATCGGCCAGCGGGTTGCGAAACAGCCCCTGAGCCACGGCGCCGGCCAGCCCCAGCAGGGCGCCGGCCATCCAGGCCCCCAGCGTGCGCGGCAGCCGGATGTCCCAGACGATCTGCCAGGCCACGGGGTCGCTCCAGGCCCTCCACGCGCTCTCGAAGCCGGTGCTGCCCACGCCCGCGCCGATCACGGCCAGGGCGGCGCTGAGCAGCAGCAGCCCCAGCCCCAGCACCCAGGCGAGGCGGTGCTGGTGCGTCACGTCGGTCATGGACGCGGTCATGGCAACGCTCATGTCCGCCCCCACGCTCGGCACTGCGTGTCCTCGCTGCCCCCCAAGGGGGCCCTCGCGCCTTGGGACGGCCCGGCGGCGCTCATGGCGCCTTGTCCCCTGCTGTGTCGACCAGGCACTGCGCCATGATGCGCGCCGCCTCGGCCATGCGCGGGCCGGGGCGCACGAGCACGTCGGACTGCTCGGGCTTGAACACGCAGATGCGCCTGTCGCGAACGGCGCGGATGCCGGCCCAGCCGGGGCGCTGCTCCATGCCCTGGTAGTTGCGGTCGCCCACCATGATGACGTCGGGGTTGGCGCGCACCACGAACTCGGGGTTGAGCTTGGGGAAGGGTCCGAGCGCGGCCGGAATGATGTTCTTCACGCCCAGCCGCGTGAGCGTCTCGCCGATGAACGACGACTCGCCCGCCCCGTAAGGCGCACGGTTGACCTCGAAATACACGCGCGTGTTTTTCACCCTGGCCGGCAGCGACTGCGCGGCAGCCGACACGCCGGCGTCGATCACGCGCCAGACACGCTGCGCATCGGGCACATCGAGCAGCTGGCCGACCTTGGCCAGCACACGCTGTACATCGGCATGGGTCTTGGGCTCGACCACCACGACCTTCAGGCCCAGCGCTTCGAGCCGCCCTATCACCCGCGAGGACTGGGCCAGCAGCACGACATCGGGCTTGAGCGCCACGATGCCCTCGACATTGGGGTCCAGCCCGCCGCCGAGTTGCGGCAAGGCACGCACCGAAGCCGGCCAGTTGGAGTAGCGGTCCACCCCGACCAGGCGCTGGCACTGTCCCAGCTCGCACACCGTCTCTGTCAGCGAGGGCAGGAGCGTGACGATGCGCTGCGGCGCCTGGGCGAAGCTCACGGCCACGCCCCGGTCGTCGGTGACCTGCAGGGCCCGGGAGGGCAACGCGGCCCACAGCACCAGCAAAACGGCCAGCAGTTTGTTCATGCCTCGCCTTTCAGGATCAGCGGCAGGCCCGCCGCCATCAGCGTAACGCGCTCGCAGACCCGGCCCATGTCCTGATTGAGCTGGCCTAGCGCATCGACAAAGGCCCGCACCTCGCGGCCCAGCGGGGTCACGCCCAGGCCGATCTCGTTGCTGACCAGCACGACGGGGCCGCTCGCGCTGCGAATGGCTCCTGAAAGCATAGCGGCTTGCGCAGTCATGTCGGGGGCTGGGAGCTGGTTTGATGTTTGACCGGCGCTGGCCCTCACCTCTGCCCTCTCCCAGGAGGAGGGGGTGAATAGCCCCTCGCCGGCCTTCGCCCCCTCTGCCTTTGGGAGAGGGCTGGGGTGAGGGCTTGCCCCAGGCGCTGGCATCAGCCAGTTGGTCAGCCACAGCGTCAGGCAGTCCACGACCAGCAAGGTGTCGGCACGACTGTGCCGCGCGATCGCTTCGGCCAGGCGCAGGGGCTCTTCCTCCGTCGTCATGCCGGGCAGGCGCTCGGCGCGGTCTCTCCGGTGACGGGCAATGCGTTCGTGCATTTCCTCGTCCTGGGCTTGAGCCGTGGCGATGAACACCGCGCGATGGCTGGGCGACTGCGCGAGCCAGGCCGCCGCCATCGATTCGGCCCGACGCGACTTGCCGCTTTTCTGGCCACCGAGGATCAGCTCGCTGCGCGCAACTTTCATTTCAACCATGAGCATGGCTCCAGTCCATCACGATGCGATGGAGTTGCTCGACGCCGTCGGTCAGCGCCGCCGGGCCGGGCTGCAGGATGTCGGCCGACTTGATCTCGAACAGCTGGCCATGCTTGACCGCGTTCACGTCCTGCCAGCCGGGGCGCGCGGCCACCTTCTCGGGCCGGAACTTCTTGCCGCACCAGGAGCCGATGATGATGTCGGGGTTGCGGCACACGATCTCGGCGCCGTCGGCAATGACGCGGTTCTTGCCCAGGGGCTGCGCGGCCAGTTCGGGAAAGCAGTCGTCGCCGCCGGCGATGCCGATCAGCTCCGAGACCCAGCGGATCGCGCTGATATGCGGCTCGTCCCACTCTTCGAAAAACACGCGCGGCCGGCGCGACAGCGAGCTCGCCACGACCTCGATGGCCAGCAGCCGCTCGCGCATGGTCTGCAACAACTCCAGTCCGCGCGGAGCTTGCCCGACCATGGCTGCGACCTGGTAGAGCATCGCGAAGATCTCGGCCACGCTGCGCTGGTTGAACACCGTCACCTGCACACCGCGGCGGATCAGCTCGGCGGCAATGTCGGCCTGCAAATCGGAGAAACCGAACACGCAGTCGGGCTGCAGCTCCAGGATGCGATCGATCTTGGCGCTCAGAAAAGCACTGACCTTGGGCTTTTCCTCGCGCGCCCGGCGCGGACGCACGGTGTAGCCCGAGATCCCGACGATGCGGTGCTCCTCGCCGAGCAAGTACAGCCACTCGGTGGTTTCCTCGGTCAGGCAGACGATGCGCTGCGGGCCCTGTGGTATAGCGAACTTTGCTTCACTCATGCGTCGTCTCCTGCGGCAGAACCCAACAGCGCCGCCACCGCCTGCGGGCTCGACGGAAACCAGGCGTGGAAGTAACTGGCCCTCAGAGATCCGCGCTGGTACAGCGCCTCGCCCTGGCCCGCTGTGGGCTCGGCATGGGGACGCGCGGTGCGCGTGCATTCAACGAGCGGCGTGTCGCAGGTCGAATGATGAAACGTGTGGCCGCGAAGCGTGTGCCCGCCCAGGGTCAGCTGCTGGGGCCCGAGCGCCGCCAGACGCTGCTGCATCGTGACTTGGCCCGGCAGCAGGCCCCACAGCTCATGGGCCTGGCCGTCGGTCGCGACCAGTTTGTCGAACAGCGCCATCATGCCGCCACACTCGGCCCACACGGGCTTGTTGCGGCCCACATGAGTCGCCAGGCTGTCGCGCAGGCCATGGTTGCGCGACAGCTGCTCCGCATGAAGCTCCGGGTAACCGCCGGGCAGCCAGACCGCATCGCATTCGGGCAGGGCCAGCTCGGACAGCGGCGAGAAGAAAACGAGCTTCGCACCGAGCGCCTGCAACACATCGAGGTTGGCCTGGTAGATGAAGCAAAAAGCCGCATCGCGGGCCACGGCCACGGTCAGCCCCTGTAGCAGCGGCTCGACCGGCGCGGTCTGGGCGGGCGGCTCGAACACCACCTCCCAACGCTTGAGGTCGGCCGCAGACAGCTGCCCGAGCGGCGTGGCCGACAAGGCATCAGCGGCGGCATCGAGCCGCGCCATCGCATCGCCGACCTCGCAGGCCGCGACCAGACCGAGGTGCCGATCGGGGAGCTCGAACGCGGGGTTGCGCAGCAGCGCGCCCAGCCATTGCCCGGGCTCGCGCAGGCCTTCCTGCAGCATGCTCGCATGGCGCTCGCCGGCCACGCGGTTCGCGAGCACGCCGGCCCAGCGCAGGCCGCTGCGGTAATGCTGCAGCCCGAACGCGAGCGCGCCAAAGGTGCCGGCCATGGCCGAGGCATCGACCACGGCCAGCACCGGCAGGCCAAAGCGCTGCGCCAGATCGGCCGCGCTCGGGCTGCCATCGAACAGGCCCATCACGCCTTCGACGATGATGAGGTCGGCCTGCGCCGCTGCCTCATGCAAACGGGTCCGGCAGTCGGCGTCGCCCGTCATCCACAGGTCCAACTGGTACACCGGCGCGCCGCTGGCCATCGCCAGCCAGCAAGGGTCCAGAAAATCGGGCCCGCACTTGAACACCCTCACCCGCCGCCCCTGCCGCGCATGCAGCCGCGCCAGTGCCGCGGCCACGGTGGTCTTGCCCTGGCCGGAGGCCGGGGCGGCGACCAGGATCGCAGGACAGCGGGCTTTGGCGTGCACGATGGCGCCCCTTACTTGGGCTGGTAGCGCAGCGTCACGAAAACGGCGCGGCCGGGCTGGTTGAAGCCCTTGGCCGTTTCATACTGCTTGTCGGCCAGGTTGTTCAGCCGCGCCTGGACCGACCAGTCCTTGGAAACCGCGTAATCCGCGTACAGATCGGTCGTGGCGAAGCCTCCCAGGCGCGTGGTGTTGGCTGCGTTTTCAAAGCGATCAGAGACGGCCAGCAGGCTCGCGCCCAGCGTCCAGGCGCCGACCGCATAGTCGATGCCGGCCGTGAGCTGCTGGTCGGCACGGCGCGCGAGCTTCAGCCCGTTGAGTTCATTGCGTGCATCGAGCAGGTCCAGCGCCGCGCGCAGCGAGAAGGCACCGGCCTGCCCTTCGTAACCCAAGGTCCAGCCCTCGATGCGGGCACGCGGAACATTGGTAACCACCGGGTCGACGGTGATGAAGCCACGGATGCGGTTGTCAAAACGCACCAGCTTGACTTCCTGCGCGCCCACCGCATAGCTCAGGCCCAGCTCGCTATTGCGCCCGCGCTCGGGCTGCGTGGTGGCATTGCCAAAGCCGGGGAAGAAAAGCTGGTTGAAGGTCGGCGCCTTGAACGAGGTGCCATACGATGCATGAGCGCGCCAGTTAGGGGTGAACTTGAAGCCATAGCCCGCGAAGCCGGTATTGGCATCGCCAAACTGCGAACTGTGATCGCGCCGCGCGTTGAATTGCCAGCTGTGCGGGCCCGCCGCGCCGTTGACACCGGCAAACCACGAGTTCACGGTGCGCTCCCTGACCGTGAAGGCGGTGGTGCTGTCGACTTTCTGGTTCAGGCGCTCGTAGCCCGCCAGCACCCTACCGACAGGCGTCGCGATTTCGTTCTGCCAGGTCCACTGGTCCTGCTCGGTGTCGAAGCGGGCTGGCCCAGTGCTATCCAGGCTGGTGGAGTTGTCGTTGCCGCGGCCAAAGGCCAGACGCGTCTTCCAGCTGGCAAGCACCTGCCCTTCGACACCGAGTCCGAGCACCTTGGCCAGCACATCCGAGCGCACGTCCAACGCACCCGGCCCGTTGTCGAAGTGAGTCACGCCATCGGCATAGAGCACACGGGCATCGGCCTTCCAGTCGCGGGCAAACTTCCAGTCCAGCGAGGCATTCAGGCTGTCCTGTGAAAAACCGTCGCGATCGGGATTGAAGCGGCCGAATGTCACGGTCGGGTTGGTCGCAGAAAAACCTTTCTCGCGGATTCGCTGCAGGCCCAGGCTGTACGAGACGTCGCCGGCACCGCCGCGCAGACCCGCCGTCGCCTCGCGGCGCGCCTCGCTGCCGAGTGTGACGCTGGCGTAAGGGTTGAAGCCGGTGGCGCCCTTGCGCGTGAAGACCTGGATCACGCCGCCCACGGCATCGCTGCCGTACAGGGCCGATGCCGGCCCCTTGAGCACTTCGATCCGCTCAATGCTCTCCAGCGGAATGTTGTCCAGCGAGGGCTGGCCCAGCGTGGCCGAGCCCAAACGCACACCATCGACCAACAGCAACACGTGACGGCTTTCGGTGCCGCGAATGAAGATGCTGGAGGCCTTGCCCAGGCCGCCATTGGCGGCCATTTGCACCCCGGCCACCCGCGAAATCATTTCGGTCAGCGTTCGCCCTGTGCTGTGCTCGATGTCTTCACGCGAAATCACAACCACGTCACTGAGAATGGCATCAGCTCGCGACTCCGATCGCGTTGCGGTGACGACCGTCTCCTTGAGCTGCGGTTGCGCGTGAGACGGAAAAACGGCGGTCAAGGCCAGCGGCAGCGCAGCGAGGCGCACGTGGGAGATACAGGTTTTCATGGATGAGATGAATCGGCAAAATGTCCTCACCGGCTTCCCCGCCAGTGCCTGGACGTCACGGCCGCGTCCTTCAGTGAAAGAGACACAACCACCTTGTTGGCCGGTATCCGGGCTGGCGGAGCGACTTCCATGGCCTTCCCAGGCGTGTGTTCGAAACGCCCAGTGGCTGAGTGATGAAAGCGGAATCATGAGACTCCATCCGCTTGACCGTTGCGGGGGCAGCGCAGGCCAGGATTGCTGTTTCCAGCGTTCCCTCCTGCTTCCCGTTGAACTGCGGCATGTGAACCACACCGCGAGCACCAACGTCGCGATTTTAAGGTGAAAAACTGTCACAAACCCTACAATGAACATCGAACAACCCAAGCTGCCATGGCAAATCCGACTCACATTGATCAGCTTGCCGAGCGTGTCGAGCGCCTGCTCGTGCGCTACGGGGAACTGCAGCGCACCAATGCCTTGCTGGCCGAACAGGTCGAGGTGCTCACACATGAGCGCGATTCGCTGAGGTCGCGCCTGAGTGCGGCCCGCGCACGGGTCGATGCCCTGCTCGAACGCCTGCCCGAGCCCCTGTCCGAGCTCAGCCAGAAAGACCACGGATGAAGCAACTCGACGTGCAAATCATGGGGCAGGGCTATCTGCTGGGCTGCCCCGACGGGGGCGAATCCAGGCTGCTCGAAGCCGTGGAGCGGGTGGACACGGCCATGTGCAAGATCCGCGATGCCGGCAAAGTCAAGGCGCGCGATCGCATCGCGGTGCTGGCCGCGCTGAACATGGCCTTTGAACTCGCCGATCGTGACGCCACCGCCTTGCAGGCCCCGCGCGCAGGCAGCGCCTCCGAAGCGCGCCTGGCCGCCCTGCTCCAGCGGCTCGACGCTGCCCTGGCCGGCGATGGCCGCCTTCTCTGAGCAGGGTCAAACGGGACGCACGGGCGCGCAAGCGCCTACAATGGACGGGTCTGCGGTGCGACCGGGCTTTATATTTCCTTGAACCAATGCTCATATGAGCCCGGGCTTGGTACATCGCCTGGCTGGTGTGATCGTCTCGCGTCAGATGAACCCGAAGCCTGGCTGCCCTCGCCCACCTGAACCCCGTGTTCAGGATGACGGCTCGGTGGCACTTGCAGACACCTTTTTTCGGTTGCGTGTTCAGCGTTGAGCGTTCAGCGTGGAGTCCCCGCTGAACACTCAACGCTTAACGCCGAACCTTCCCCATGTCCCTCGAACCCCTGCTGATCGTCGAACTCGCCCTGCTGGGCCTCGGTACCGGATTCCTCGCAGGGCTGCTGGGCATAGGCGGGGGCATGTTGATGGTGCCCTTCATCACCCTGATCCTCACGGGACGCGGCGTGGCGCCGGACCTGGCCGTCAAGATGGCGATTGCCTCGTCCATGGCCACCATCATCTTCACCTCCATCTCCAGCGTGCGCGCCCATCACCGGCGCGGCGCGGTGCGCTGGGACATCGTCAAGCGTCTCGCGCCGGGCATTGTGATGGGCAGCATGATCGGCAGCCTGGGCGTGTTTGCCCTGCTCAAGGGTTCTTACCTCGCTATCTTCTTCGGCCTGTTCGTCGGCTTCTCGGCCACGCAGATGTTTCTGGACAGGAGACCGGCGCCGACGCGCCAGATGCCGGGCACGGGCGGGCAGCTCGCGGCGGGCGGCTTCATCGGTTTTCTGTCGGGCCTGGTCGGCGCGGGCGGCGGCTTCATCAGCGTGCCGTTCATGACCTGGTGCAACGTGGCCATCCACCATGCCGTGGCCACCAGCGCGGCGCTGGGCTTTCCGATTGCGGTGGCCAATGTGGCCGGCTACGTCATCAGCGGCCAGTCGGTGAGCCATCTGCCCACAGGCTCATTCGGCTACATCTGGCTGCCGGCACTGGGGGTGATTGCCACTTGCAGCGTGCTCACCGCCCCGCTGGGTGCGAGAGCCGCCCACAACCTGCCTGTGACAAAGCTCAGGCGGGTGTTCGCCAGCATCCTCTACCTGCTGGCCACCTACATGCTGTACAAGGGCCTGAACAGCTGATGGAGCCGGCCCCGCGCCCATGCTCGCGGGGGTCACGCGCTCCCCTTGGCAGCGAATCCCGTCGTTGCCAGTGCATTCACAAGGACAGGAAATAAATCCGGCCGCCCCCCGCGCGCCAGGAAGAGCGAAGCCGGCGCGCCAGCTTCCGTCGCCCTTGCACGAGCCATGTGGGGAGAAAAGCCAAGGGAACGAGAAATAATTGTCGACAACAAAGTCGACAGAATCAATCAGATCAGCCGGAAACAGGCACCAACCTTGCGCACGACCGGCATCTTCAGGAAGTAAAAGCTCCTTTGATCGCAATTCCGAGGGTTTTCACTGAGGTGCAGGCCCAGCATGAGGCTTGCAAGCGTTGAATATTTTGTCAACAATTGTGTTGACATTTATGCGGACAAGACATGCCGTGCCTGAGTCTGCCCAACGCACAAACCCTGAAAGGACCTCACCATGAACCACCTCCCCACTTTTTCCAGGCTGTCCCGTCGCTTCGCTCTGGCGGCCTGTGCCGCAGCCGCGCTGGCTCTGGCGCCCGCAGCTTTCGCACAGCAGAAGCTGCAGATCGCCGGCAACTTCGCCAGTGAGCACCCGAGCAGCGTCGCCGTCGACCAGGTGTTCAAGAAGGAGGTCGCGCGCCTGACCAACAACCAGTTGCAGGTCGACGTGTTTCCCGCGATGCAGCTCGGCGGCGCCAAGGAGAATATCGACGCCGTGCGCTCCGGCACGCTGGCGCTGACCTGGGTCGGCGGCGCCTTCCTGTCGCGCATCGCGCCCGAACTGGAGGCGGTCAGCCTGCCCTTTGTGTTCCGCAACCGCGAGACGGCGTTTCGGGTCATCGACGGCCCGGTCGGGGCCGCGATCGACAAGAAGCTGCAGGACAAGGGCTTCATCGCCCTGGGCTGGATGGAGCTGGGCATGCGCCACATCACCAACAGCCGCGGCCCAATCAAGACCATGGCCGACTTGAAGGGCCTGAAGCTGCGTCTGCAACCCAACGAGACGCATCTGGCCTCGTTCCGCGCGTTGGGTGCGAACCCGGTGGCGATGGATGTCAAGGAGCTGTACTCGGCGCTCGAGCAGCGCGTGGTCGATGCCCAGGAAAATCCGTACACGGTGATCGGCGCCAGCCGCTACAGCGAGGTGCAGAAGCAGCTCAGCAACTCCGGCCACTTCTTTGACTTCATCGCCGTGGTGGCAAGCAAGAAGGCCTTCGAGCAGCTCAAGCCCGAGTACCAGAAGGCGGTACGCGAGGCAATGACCGCGACCATCGCCTATCAGCGCAAGCTCGCCGTCGAGAGCGAGGCCAAGGCGCTGGCTGAGCTGAAAACCAAGATGACCCTGACCGAGATCGCGCCGGCCGCCATCGAGGAAATGCGCAAGGCCACGGCGCCGGTGATTGAGGAAGTCAAGAAGCGCGCCGGTGCGGACCTCGTGAACCAGGTGCTGGCCGAGGCCGCAAAGCATTGAGGCGAGGCCCCACAGGCAGGGACTCCCTATGAACGCACTCACAATGACCGCAGCGCGTGCCCCGACCTGGCCGGAGCGCGCGCTGCGCGGGCTGGACCAGCTGGTCACCGGCCTGCTGCTCGCTGCCGTGGCGGTGATGGTGGGCGTGGTGTCGGCCCAGGTCGCGCTGCGCTATGGCTTCAACCGCTCGATCGACTGGGCCGACGAAGTCGGCCGGCTCGCCTTCGTCTGGTCGATCTTTCTCGCCATTCCGCTGGGCGTGCGCCAGGGCGCGCACATCGGCATCGACATCGTCTCCGACAAGCTGCCTGATGCCTGGCGCGGCGCGCTCAAGCGTGTCGCCGCGGCGCTCAGCGCGCTGATGATGACGGCCATTGCGTGGGCCGCATTCGGCGTCGCGCGCGAGCAGTGGGACGAACTGATGGCCACGCTGGACTGGAGCGTGGGCTGGTTCATCGTGCCGGTGGGCATCGGCGCGCTGCTGTCCGCCTTGCACCTGCTGCGCATCGTCGTCGTCGGTCCGCCGGCGGCCCAAGTGGGAGGTGCCGAATGAGCGCCCTGGTTGTCATTGGATTCATGCTGCTGGCCCTGTTCGGCCTGCCGATCGCGTTCTCGATGGGCGTCGCCTCGCTCGCCGCGCTGTGGCTGAGCGGGGTCGACCTGTCGATGGTGCCCCAGCGCATGATGCATTCGGTCAACTCGTTCCCGCTGATGTCGATCCCTTTCTTCATGCTCGCGGGTGAGCTGATGATCAAGGCCGGCATCGTCGAGCGGCTGATCGCGCTGGCCAACACCCTGGTGGGCCGCGTGCCCGGCGGCATGGCGCATGTGACCATGCTGTCGGGCGCGGGACTGGCCACCGTGTCCGGCGCGGCCGTGTCGGACGCGAGCGCGCTGTCGTCGATCTGGGGCCCTCGCTCTCGAAAATCTACAGCAAGGGCTTTGCCGCCGCCATCGTCTCGGCCGCAGCCAACCTCGGGCCCATCATTCCGCCGTCGGGCGCGATGATCGTCTACGCCTTCATGGCCGGCTCGTCGGTCTCGGTCGGCGGCATGTTCATGGCCGGCGTGGTGCCGGGGCTGATCATCACGTTCGGCTTCATCGCGCTGTGCTCATGGATTTGCACCCGGCGCGGCTGGGCTGTCACCGGCGAGCCGTTCCGCCTCGCCGCGGTGTTCACCGAACTGCGCCGCTCGCTGATCGTGCTGGCCATGCCGGTGATTGTCATCGGCGGCATCGTCGGCGGCGCCTTCACCGCGACCGAGGGTTCGGCAATCGCAGTCGTCTACTCGACGCTGCTGGGCTTCTTCGTCACGCGCACGCTCAAACTTGCCGACCTGCCGGGCCTGGTGGTGCGTGCGGCGATCACCACAGCCGTGGTCGGCGCGCTGATCGCCTTCGCGTCGATCATCACCTACCTGATGACGGTCGATCTGCTGCCGCAGACCCTGTCGGAACTGCTGCGCAACTTCACCACCAATCCGCTGGTCTACATGGCGCTGGTCGCGGTGCTGCTGTTCGTGGTGGGCATGTTCCTCGAATCGAACGCGGCCTACATCATGCTGGTGCCGCTGTTGCACCCGATCGCGCTGCAGTACGGCATCGACCCGCTGCACTTCGGCTTCCTGTTCGTGCTCAACCTCGTGATCGGCATGCTGACGCCGCCGGTCGGCGTGGTGCTGTTCGTCGTCTCAGGGGTCACCGGCGTGCGCATGCGGGAACTGGTCGCGAACGCCTGGCCGTTCATCGCCTTGATGTACGCCGTCCTGGTGCTGTGCATGCTGGTCCCATCCCTCGTCACCGCGCTCCCGCATGCGCTGGGCTACTGAACCAGGGAGTCCGCGCATGTCCGGCGCCACGCCGACCGACGAACATTTCATGGACCAGCTCCTCGCCCATTGCGAGGCGGCGCTCGAGCGCGGCGACTGCCCGGTCGCGGCGATCGTCGTGCGCGAGGGTGCTGTCGTCGGCGTCGGATCGAACCGCGTCGCCACCGGCCTTGATGCGACGGCCCACGCCGAAACCGAGGCGATCCGCGACGCCTGTGCGCGCCTGGCCACCAGCCGCCTCGACGGCTGCACACTCTATTCGGCGATGGAGCCATGCCCGATGTGCTGCTGGGCGCTGAAGGAGGCCGGCATCGCCCGCCTCGTGCTCGGTGCGCGGCACGCGGGCATGCGACGCCCAGACTACGGCGACTACTCGGTCGAGAAGCTGCTCGCGATGACGCACGCGCAGTTCGATCTCGTCACCGGCGTGCGCATCGCCGAATGCGAAGCTATGCGCAGGCGCTGGGCCCGCTGGGTCGAGCCCGGCGGGCCTGGCTCGGCCCGGCCACTCGGGCCGGACGTCCGATGATGCGCGCATGCAGTCCGATGGTCAGTGACCCGCTTGGGCAGCAAACTGGCCATCCTGCAAGTTGGTCACCCCACACAAGGAAAATCACCCATGACAAGCCCCCATATCGAGGCCGTTACACAGGCGCTGCTGAGCGCGCGCCGGACGCGGCAAGCCTGCGATGCCACCCCCCTCGCCGCCTCCCTTGCTACAGCCGAGGACGCCTACGGCGTTCAGCAACGTGTGGCCCAGGCCATGGCCTGGTACGGCGATGCGCTGCCCGCCTGCTGGAAGTCCGGCGGGCCGTCGCGCGATGCGGTCCTGACCCATGCGGCGCTCCCGCCCCAGGGCGTGTGGTCCAGCCCGGCAACGGCCGGTGACTGGCCTTTCCATATCCGCCTGATCGAGGCCGAGGTCGCGCTGCGCCTGGGCCAGGCCGTGAGCGCGGACCGGGCCGCGGCGCTCGAGCTCCAGAGCGCCACATCGCTGGTCGACGCGATGACGGTGTCGATCGAGATCGTCGATTCGCGCTGGCGGCAAGGCGTGGAGGCGCCTGCGCTGCTCAAGCTCGCGGACTTGCAATCGCACGGCGCGCTGGTGCTGGGCGACTGGGTGCCGTTCCGCACGCGCGACTGGGCCGAGCAGACCTGCCATGTGCAAATCGGCACCCGGTCGACCGAGCGCCGCGGCACTCACTCCTGCGGCGATCCGGCCTGGGTCCTCGCGGCCTGGCTGCGCCATGCCACACGCCATGGCCAGAGCGTGCCTGCCGGAACCGTCGTGACGACCGGCACCTGGGTCGGCATGCTGCCGGCCCAAGCCGGCGAGCTGGTGACGGCGCGGTTCGAGGGCATCGGCCAGGCCTCGGTCCATCTCTGACAAAAAACGAATCGAAGTCGCGCTCAGGGTGGTAGCGCAGCTCGGGAAACACTGCCGGTGCCAGGGCGTGGCCGTCGATGCTGATCAGCAGCAAGGTCGTTCCATCGCTCGCCTGCTGCGCCACATATTCGGCCGCCAGCGTGCCGGAGGCGCCGGCCTGGTTCTCTATGACCACAGGCTGGTTCATTGGTATACCGCAGTTGATGCGGGGCGGCGGGCGCTGCTGAGGGTCGCGTCCTGCGGCGGATTACGGCGGCAAGTGCCCGCTGAGCAGCAGGTAGCCCGGCAGCCATGCGGTCAGGATCGCCTGGGCGATCGCCAGCCAGGCGACCGGCCGTGTCCAGCTTCTGCGCTGCAGGGCGCCGATCACGAAAAAGCACAGCCACAGCAGCGTCCATGCGGCCCAGCAGCCAGCGAGCCAGGCGTCGGTGACGGTGCGCGCCGTGCCGAAGGCGTCCCGCGTGACCAGTGCGGCGGTGACCGCGACAAACAGGCTGAACCAGCCGAGGCCGCGCCCGTCCTGCCCGGTCAGGTGGGCGTAGGCCACCCACAGGTAGGTGAACGAGAACAGCAGCCCGAAGGCGGCGGCGCGAATCAGGGGCTCGTGGCCGCTGGCCGCCTGGTGCAGGCTGGCGAACAGCGACACGCCGCCAGCAAACAGGTTCATGACCGCGGCTTCCTTGGACGCGATCTTGCCCAGCATCGACAAGCCGTTGATGAACAGCACGGCTCCCACATAGAGCAATACGAGGCCCAGCATTCAAGAAACCTTCCGGCCAGCGCCACCGCCCATCCATTGGCTGGTGTCCTCCCACCCGGCCAGCGCGGCGAGGCGGCAGGCGGCGGCGAGGTCGCTACGGACCTCATACACAGTGCGCGGCGAGCGGCGCGGCATGAACGGCATCATCGGTTCGGTGAGTTTTAGCCGATTGTATACATATCGGTGCACACTTTGCGCCCTCGCCACCGCCAGCCGCCGTCCGCCCGCCGCGCCCCGCCTGAATGTGAGCGTCCAAACTTCCCGGTCGCAATTGCCCCGAAAACCGCGAGCTCCTCAATGTCTGAGGTAAGCCCGGGCTTTTGTGTGCGACGCCACACGCCAACGGGCATCCTCGCATCCTCGATGCGTGATATGGGCAAGCTCCGCAACGCCCTGGATTCAACCGAGAGCCAATGCGGGCCAGCGCCCGCTCCATGGGGCCGCCGCCTCGTAAGAGGCACCGAGGTCCAGCAGCAACTCATCCGCCCCGTAGGCGCCAACGAGCTGCATGCCGATCGGAAGTCCTTCAGCTGAAGGCTGGCAGGGCAAGGCCAGGCCGGGCAGGCCGGCGGCGTTGACCCAGCCGGTATAGACCGCATGGCCGCGCGGGCCGACCTCGCGGCCATCGATCTGCGCCGGATACGCCTGCTCTGCGGGCCAGGGCAGAGCCGCAGCGGCTGGCGTGACAACGACATCGATGCGCTCGAACAGCGCAGCGGCGTCACAGCGCAGCACCTCGACCCGGTCGATGATCTCCCACAACCGCGCCGCCGGCAGGCGCTCGCCCTGTGCCGCCATCTCGAGATACTTCGGGTTCGCGCCATCGCGCCACTGCGGGTGCCGCTGGAACAGGGCGGCGAGCCCCATCTGGCCGATCTGCGGCCAGGCTTCGCTGAAGAAACCCAGGTCCAGCGGCAGCGCGCCCTCGTCGACTTGGTGACCCAGCGCGGCCAGGCGGCCCACACCGGCGCGTACGCTGGCGGCGATCTGCGGGTCCAGCGGCGCGTCGCCGAAACGCTCGACGTAGAGCACGCGCAACGGTGACGCCGGGCGCGAGCGCTGAAGCGCCATCGCCTGCGCTGCCGCCAGCGATGACCGGTCCGCCGCCGAGGGGCCGCGCAGCGCGCCGAACATCAGCTTGACGTCCGCCACCGTTCGCGCGATGGGGCCGACGACCTCGAAGTCGAGCAGCAAGGACGGCAGCCCATGTTCACGCGCCAGCGCGCCAATCGAGGGCTTGAAGCCGACCAGCCCGGTATGCGAGGCCGGCCGCCGAATCGAGCCACCGCCATCGGTGGCGAGCGCCAGCGGTGTGATGCCCGCCGCGACGCTGGCCACCGCGCCGCCGCTGGAGCCGCCGGGCGTGAGCGCCAGATTCCAGGGGTTGCGCGTGGTGCCGAACAGCTGGTTGCTGGTGTAGCCTTCGAGCGTGAACTCGGGCACATTGGTCTTGCCCAGCAGCAGGGCGCCCGAGGACCGGGCCCGTGCCACGGCCACCTCGTCACGCGGATCAAGGTGGCCGCGCAGGGCCCTGCAGCCCCAGGTGGTGGGCATGTCGGCGGTCAGCAGGTTGTCCTTGATCGAGATCGGGATGCCGTCCAGATCACCCAGCGGCCGGCCCGCGGCGAAGCGCTCGCTGCTGGCCGACGCGTCACTGAGAAACCCCTCCCGGCGCACATGCACCAGGGCATTGAGCGCGGGATTGATTTCGTCGAGGTGCCGCAGTGCGGCCTCTGCGACCTGCCGCGGCGTCAGCGTGCCGCGGCGGTAAGCCTCGTGCAGTTGTGCCGCACCGAGCTTCCACAGGGGTTGCATATCGGTCATGAACATGGGCTCACATGTGGGCCGGCAGCCAGGTCGCCAGCTGCGGCACGGCCATCAGCAGCAGCGTGAACAGGATCATGATGATCGCGTACGGAAGCGCGCCCCAGATCGCGTCGCTGATGCTGCCCTTGTCCGGCCGGATGCCGTGCACCACGAACAGGTTCATGCCCACCGGCGGCGTGATCAGGCCCAGCTCGCACATCAGCACGATGAAGATGCCGAACCAGATCGGGTCGACGCCCAGCGCCAACGCGATCGGATAGGTGATCGGGATCGTCGCCACCTGCATCGACAGCACGTCCATGAACATGCCGAGGATCAGGTAGAACACGATCAGCGCCAGGATCAGCCCGGTGGCCGACAGGCCCAGACCCGCGACCCACTTCGTCATCACCTCGGCCACGCCAGTCAGGCTGATGGTGAGGTTCAGGATGAAGGCCGCCATGATGATCAAGAGGATCATGCCGCTGACGCGCGCGGTCGAGATGAAGCAGGTGCGCATCAGTTCCCAGTTCAGCTTGCCCGAGGTCGCCACGAAGAACATCGCCGCGATCACGCCCAGCGCCGCGCTCTCGGTGGTGGTGGCGATGCCGAAGTACAGGCTGCCCATCACGATGCCGAACACGATCACCGGCGGCACCAGGTACTTGAGCGTGCGCAGGCGCTCGGCCAGCGGCACCTTCGCCTCGCGCATGACATTGCCACTCATCACGCTGGAGACCCAGATCCACAGCATGAAGCAGCCCGTCAGCAGCAGGCCCGGGATGATGCCCGCGATGAACAGCTTGCCGATCGAGTTGTTGGTCAGCGAGCCGTAGACGATCATGTTCACACTGGGCGGGATCAGGATGCCCAGCGTACCGCCCGCGGCCAGCGAGCCCAGCGAGGCGCGCATCGAGTAGCCGCGCTTTTGCAGCGAGGGCAGCGCCACTGTGCCCACCGTCGCGGCCGTGGCCACCGACGAGCCCGAGGTTGCGGCGAACAGCGCGCAAGACCCGATGTTGGTGTGCAGCAGGCCGCCCGGCAGCCGGCCCAGCCAGGCCGACAGCGCGATGTACATGCGGTCGGCGATGCCCGAGCGCAGCAGCAGTTCGCCCAGCAGCACGAACAGCGGGATCGAGGTCAGCAGGTTCTCGTTCTGCACCCCCCAGACCACCGGCGCGATCGAGTCCATGAACGGCACGCCATAGGCGGCGATGCCGCCGACGATGCCCACCAGCGCCATCGACACGGCGATCGGGACGCCGACCAGCATCATGCCGATCATCGCGAAAAACGCGATGCCAAAGATTCCGACACTCATGACTTCGCTCCTTCGGCTTCGGCGGCCTGGCGCAGCGCCAGGTCATCGAGCTCTTCCTTCAGTTCTTCCTTCGCGCTCTTCGGGTGGAAGTCGTGGTTCAGCGTGTCGATGCGGCCGCTGAGCAGCAGCTGCGTGGCGCGCGCGGCGAAGCCGAAGGCCACCAGCGCGAAGATCACGAGCCCGGTGTACCAGACACTCTGCGGCCAGATCAGCGGCGTCGCCCAGGGCGTCTGCGCCGTGCTGCCGTACTGCATCGTGTCGCCTATGACCTTGAACGCGACCCAGGCGACGAAGGCGCCGAGCACAGCCAGCGAGGTGATGGCGAACCAGTTCATCGCGGCCTGCAGGCCGCGCGGAAACCTCTCGTGGAACACGTCGACGCGGATGTGGTTGCGCCCCATCAGCGCCAGGCTGAAGGCGATGGTCGAGCCCACGGCCAGCGCGTAGCCCCCGAGCTCGTCCGCGCCCTGCAGCGAGACATTGAACAACTTGCGGCTCACGGTCTCGACCGCCACCACCACCGACAGCAGCAGGAAGATGGCACCGAACACGGTGGCCAGCAGGTTTTCGATGCGTTCTCTCATGGTGATGGCCTTGGTGGGTGCCGCCGCGCGGGCGGCGGCACCGGCGGGCGCCGCTCGGGCGTCCATCGCCTGGATGCCGGCGCCCGTGCTCATTTCAGCCCCAGCACCGGTGCCACCGTGGCGTTCCACTTCTGCGAGCAGCCGGGGTTGGACTTGTCGCAGACCTCGGCCCAGACCGGCAGGCTGACCTTGGTGACCGCGCTGCGCACCAGCTCGCCGTCGGCCGGCGTCACCGCCACCTGGGTCAGCTTGAACTTCTTGCCCGTGGTGCAGGGGTCCTTGCCCGCGTTGCAGTTCAGCGCGTCCTGGAACAGCTCTTCGGAGTACTTCCAGATCTCGTCGGTCAGGCCGTCGAACGCCGCCTTGAGCTTGGCCTGCTGGTCGGGCTTGAGCTGGTTCCAGGCCTTGAGCGAGATCGCATAGCCGTTGAGCGCCATCTGGAAGCCCAGCGGCAACTGGTGCGTGGTCACCTCGGGCCAGCCAGCCGAATTGGCCGAGCTCGGGCCGGTGATCGCGCAGTCGACCACGCCCAGCGACAGCGACTGGTGCGTGTCGGCGAACGACACCGGCACCGGCGTGCCGCCCACCATCTCGACGAACTTGGCCAGGTTCTGGTCGTAGACGCGGACCTTCAGGCCCTTGACGTCGGCCAGCTTGGCGATCGGCTTCTTGCAGAACAGGATCTGCGGGCCAAAGGGCCAGACGCCCAGCAGCTTGACGTTGAACTGCTGCTGCAACCGCTGGTCGGCAGTGTCGAAGTACGCTTTGGCGACCTTGCGGCCGGTCGCGTAATCGGGGCTCGCACCGACGAGGTCCAGACCGAGGATGGTCGGCTCGTCACGCGAGTTCTGCGACACGCGCAGCGAAACAATATCGAACAGGCCCGCCTTCATCACGCGCAGCTGCTCGGTGTCCTTGATGCCCAGCGTGTCGATCGGCTTGTACTCGGCCTCGATCGGCAGGCCGGTTTTCGCGGCGAAGTTCTCGAAGAAGGGCTGCTCCTTGTTCTTCTGGATCAGGCCGGTGGCCAGCGGCTGGCCGATGACCTTGAACTTGATCTTGTCCTGCGCCTGGGCGCCGGTGGCCAGCAGGCTGGCCGCGACCAGGGCAGCCGTTGTCAGGGCACCGGTCAGGCGCCGGGGCGAGAAGATCGACGAGTGTTTCATGGAATGTCTCCGGGTGTAGTGATGGTGTGAAACGGGCGGGGAAACGAGGTGTCAGGGGTTGAGGGATGGCGTTGCTGGCTGTCGGTCGATCAGGCTCCAAACTTAATGTCTACACTTTTGTTAACGTCATTGTTGACAACATGCTGACATTTTTCAATCCCGATCGATGGGTTTGTTTTCGGTGATTACCCTTACTCGGGAGGCCGAACGCCGCGCGACAGGCTTTGGCAAGATTCTTCGCAATGCTCAGAACGACAGCCGGGTGTGTCTTTTGTCATCCTGAGCGCAGTTTTTGTCATCCTGAGCGCAGCGAAGGATCTCGGTGCGCATACGAGATTCTTCGCTTTGCTCAGAATGACAACAGGTCCCCGTAGAGTGGGCAACTTGTTGCCCACGCGGCGTGGGCAGACCCGCGACCCACCCCGCGAACCTCATGCCGCCTTTTGCATCGGCACAATTGCCGGATGGCCGGCAAAGTAGTCCATCGCGGCCTGCACGCCCGAACCGGCGAGCTTGACGCCGGCGAGCTTCAGGCCCATCTCGCAGCCCGAGAGCGCGGCCATCAGCGTGAGGTCGTTGCAGTCGCCCAGGTGGCCGATGCGGAACATGCGGCCCTTGAGCTTGCCAAGGCCAGCGCCCAGCGAGCAGTCGAAGCGCTCGTAGATGAGCTTGCGCACCGCATCGGCATCGACGTCCTTGGGCATCAGCACGCCGGTCAGCACGGAGGAGTAGACGGCCGGGTCGGCGCACTGGATTTCCAGCCCCCAGGCCCGCACCGCCGAGCGCACGCCCTCGGCCCAGCGCTGGTGGCGTGCGAACACCGTCTCCAGCCCCTGCTCCAGCAGCATCTCGCAGGCTTCGCTCAGGCCATAGAGCAGATTGGTGTTCGGGGTGTAGGGCCAGTAGCCGGCTTTGTTCATCTCTATGATCTCGTCCCAGGCCCAGAACGACTTCGGGAGCCTGGCGCTCTTGCTGGCTTCGATGGCCTTGGGTGACAGGGCGTTGAAGCTGATGCCCGGCGGCAGCATCAGGCCCTTTTGCGAACCGCTCACGGTCACGTCCACGCCCCACTCGTCATGCCGGTAGTCGGCCGAGGCCAGGCCGGAAATCGTATCGACCAGCAGCAGGGCCGGATGCTTCGCGGCATCGATGGCTTTGCGCACGGCGGCGATGTTGCTGGTCACGCCGGTCGAGGTTTCGTTGTGGACCACGCAGACGGCCTTGATGCTGTGCTGGGTGTCGGCCTTCAGCCGCTCCTCGATCTGGTGCGCCTGCACGCCGCGCCGCCAGCCTGCGGCCAGGGGCAAATGCTCATCCTGGCCCGGGTAGCTCAGAAACTCGGTCTTGAGCCCGAGCCGCGTCGCCATCTTGTTCCACAGCGTCGCGAAGTGGCCGGTCTCGTACATCAGCACATGATCGCCCGGGCTCATCACATTGGCCAGCGCGGCTTCCCAGGCGCCGGTGCCGGAAGCCGGATAGATCGCGACCGGGTGCCTGGTCTGGAAAATCCTCTTGATGTCGGCCAGCACCTTGAGCCCCAGGGCACCGAACTCCGGGCCGCGGTGGTCTATGGTGGGCAGGCTCATGGCCCGCAGGATGCGGTCGGGCACGGGCGACGGACCTGGAATTTGGAGGAAGTGGCGGCCCGTGGGGTGGAAGTCGAGTGTCAGCATGTAGGGTGGCTCCTTTGTCAGAGGTCTCCATTTTTTGCATACAAAATTCATTTGTCAACGGCTTCATTAGTAATAATTTGGGTTTGACATCCGTGTTTTTTGCATACAAAATGGAGTCATGACTGCCGAAATCATTGCCATCCCGCGCGCGGCCCTGCATGAACAGGTGGCACACCGCCTGCGCCAGATGCTGGTGGAAAACCGCATCGCCCCCGGCGCCAAACTCAATGAGCGCGAACTGAGCGGGGTGCTCAATGTCTCGCGCACCCCGCTGCGCGAGGCCATCAAGATGCTCGCGGCCGAAGGGCTGGTGGAACTGCTGCCCAACCGCGGCGCGATCGCGGTGCAGCTGACCGAGGCCGATGTGCTCGACACCTTCGAGGTGATGGCCGGGCTGGAGGCCCAGTCCGGCGAACTGGCGGCCCAGCGCATCACCGACAACGAGCTGGCCGAGATCCGGGCCATGCATTTCGAAATGACGGCGGCCTACACGCGGCGCGACCTGTCGAACTATTACCGGCTCAATGCGGCCATCCACCGCGCGATCAATGCCGCCGCCAAGAACCCGGTGCTCACCGCCACCTACAACCAGGTCAATGCCCGGTTGCAGGCCCTGCGCTTTCGCTCCAACCAGGACGAAGCGAAATGGAAGCGTGCCATGAAGGAGCACGAACAGATGATCGATGCATTGAGCGAGCGCGACCCGGTCACCATGCGGACCGTGCTGCTGGCCCACCTGGACCACAAGCGCGATGTGGTGATCGAGCAGCTGCGTGCGGTCGCTCTCGCACGACAACCCGGCACCAAGGCCTGAGATGGACGCTCCCCTGTCCCCGGAGCATCGCACCAGGGGAGGCAGCGCAGGCGTATGAGGGCGACTTGCGACCCGGCAACGAAGTCGCAGGCGGGCTGACGGCGCCGCTACCGGCACCAGTCCGCAACGCGCTGCGCCAGGTCCATCCACAGCGCCCAGCCCGCCACCGCGCACAGCAACAGCCCGGCTGTGCGCGTGCCCCAGTCCTGGCGCCAATGGTTGAGGTTCGCGCGCAGCTTGCGCCACAGCCAGGGCGCCAGAGCCAGCGAGACACTGCTGCCGGCGGCAAACAGCGCCATCGCCAGCGCACCGTCCAGCGGACCACCGCTGAGGGCCGCCACCAGCAAGGCCGAATACAGCAGGCCGCAGGGCATCAGGGTCCAGAGCACGCCTATGAAAAATGCACCGCCGCGCGCTGCGGCCAGCGGGCGGATCCGCGCCCACACCGAGCGCCCCAGGCCCTCGACCCAGACCGGCTGCCGAGCAAACGCGAGCAGCAGCAAGCCCCAAGCCAGCACGGCCACATGAAACAGGGTCCAGACCGGCCGCAGCGCGCCAGCCTGCTCAGTGAGCCAGGCCAGGCTCTGGATGGCAGCAGCAGCGAGGGCACCCGCCAGCGAATAGCCCAGCAGCCGCCCGGCCTGGAACGCCCGCATCGAGCGCGGCGCAGGCCCGGCCCGGCTGATGCCGGCGCAGGCCGCGCCGCACATGGCCGCGCAATGCGGCCCGCCGGCCAGCCCCATCAACAATGCCGTCAGCGCCAGCGAAGTCTGCATGCCGAACTTCAGATGATTCTGGAAAACCGCGCCCGGTTGCGGTCGGCCTGCAGGTAGCGGTCGAACACCATGGCCACGGCGCGCACAAAGAACCAGCCACTCGCAGTCACCTCGATCCCGGCATCATCGAGCCGGACCAGGCCCTGCCCGGCCAGCTCCTGCAGGGCCTGCAGTTCGGCGGCGAAGTAGCTGCGGAAGTCCACCAGACAAGCCAGCTCGATCGACTCGAACAGCACCTGCCCCTGGCACATCAGGGCCATGATGACGGCACGGCGCACCAGGTCGTCACGCGAGAGGGCCAGGCCGCGCACCACCGGCAGGCGGCCCTGGTCCAGCAGGTCGTAATACTCGTCCAGCGTCTTGGCATTCTGGCTGTAGCTGGCGCCCACGCGGCCTATGGCCGACACGCCCAGCCCGATCAGATCGCAATCGGGCTGAGTGCTGTAGCCCTGGAAGTTGCGGTGCAGCCGGCCCTGGCGCTTGGCCACGGCCAGCGCATCGCCCGGCAGCGCGAAATGGTCCATGCCCACGTAGACATAGCCGGCGCTCATGAATGCCGAGAGCGAGCGCGACAGCATGGCCACCTTGGCACCAGCGCCGGGCAGTTCGGCCGCCGCGATGCGGCGCTGCGGCTTGAAGCGCTCGGGCAGATGGGCATAGGCATACAGCGCAATGCGGTCGGGCCGCATCTCCACCACCTGGGCCAGCGTGCGGTCGAACGACTCGGGTGTCTGCCGCGGCAGGCCGTAAATCAGGTCCGCATTGACCGACTCGAAGCCCTGCCGGCGCGCGGCCTCCATCAGCGCAAACACCTGCTCGGCCGGCTGCACGCGGTGCACCGCCTTTTGCACGGCCGGGTCAAAGTCCTGCACGCCAAAGCTCAGGCGGTTGAAGCCCAGCTCGGCCAGTGTGGCCAGCCGCGCGGCGTCCACCGTGCGGGGGTCGACCTCGATCGAGTATTCACCGCCGGGCGCCAGGGAAAAACTGCGGCGCAGCATGGCCATCAACTCGCGCAGTTCGGCATCGCTCAAAAAGGTCGGGCTGCCGCCGCCCAGGTGCAGCTGGCTCACCCCCTGCCCCAGCCCCAGATGCGCGGTGTGCAGCTCGATTTCGCGGCTAAGGTAGCGCAGGTAGGCCGCGCCGCGCTCATGGTGGCGGGTGATGATCTTGTTGCAGGCGCAGTAGTGGCACAGCGATTCGCAAAACGGGATGTGCACATAAAGCGACAGCGGCAAGGCCATGGCCGCGGCGCCCGTGCGACGCTGCTTCAAGGCCTGCGCGTAGTCCTCGGCGGTGAAGGCTTCGACGAACCGGTCGGCCGTCGGGTACGAGGTGTAACGGGGCCCCGGCACATCGAAACGGCGCAGCAAATCGGGCGAAACGGCAGTCATCAACAGGCTTTCTCTGGCTAGCGCCCTACTGTGCCTTCAGGCGCGGCAACTTTCCTTGACCTGGATCAAGCCCGCCGCACACCGCATGGCCGACAATTTGAGCCATGTCAGGAGCCCTTCATGTTTGACACCGCCATGGACAGTCCGCAAACAAACGCGATAAGCTCAAGCACCGTCTGCCGGTCCCGTCGAATGAGCATCACCCCGCAGACCATCAAAGTCGCCTGCTCCAACTGCAATCTGCGCGAGCTGTGCATGCCCCTGGGACTGAGCCTCGAGGAAATGGAGCGCATCGACGAAGTGGTGGCCACCCGGCGCAAGCTCAAGCGCGGCGCCACGCTGTTTCGCAACGGCGAAAAATTCAGCTCGCTCTACGCGATTCGCACCGGCTTCTTCAAGACCTGCGTGACCACCGAAGACGGGCGCGACCAGGTCACGGGCTTCCAGATGGCCGGCGAAATCATCGGCCTGGACGGCATCGTCCACGACCATCACACCTGCGACGCAGTCGCGCTGGAAGACGCCGAGGTCTGCGTGATGCCGTTCGACCGCATCGAGGAGCTGTCGCGCGAAGTCAACGCGCTGCAGCACCATGTGCACAAGATCATGAGCCGCGAAATCGTGCGCGAGCATGGCGTGATGCTGCTGCTGGGCAGCATGCGCGCCGAAGAGCGGCTCGCGGCCTTTTTGCTGAACCTGGTGCAGCGCCTGCATGCACGGGGTTTCTCGCAGTCCGAGCTGGTCCTGCGCATGACACGAGAGGAAATCGGAAGCTACCTGGGCCTCAAGCTCGAAACCGTGAGCCGCACCTTCTCCAAGTTCGTCGACGACGGCATCGTCGAGGTCAAGCAGCGCCATGTCCGCATCCTGGACACCGAGGCACTCAAGCGCCTCGTCAATTCGCAGGCTTGCAACTGAGCTGGCTAAGGGCAAGCTGCTTGGTTTGCCCCTGCTTCCTGTGGCTCATAGGCAATTCATTATTCTGCCTTGGACTGCTCGGCAGCGCGGCTCCATGGCAAATTGCGACCGTTCCGCGGGCGCGCCACGTCATTCAACATGACAATGTCCGCTGGGTTGCGAACACAGTCCACCCGTAGCGCTGCTGCGCCCATCCCCACAGGCCCTGCTTGAAGAAGATCGTGACTACGATCGCCAGCAGCCCCAGACCGAGCAGGTACCATGTTCCGTAGTCGCTGAAGAACTTGTTGAGAGCCCAGAAGACGAGGGCGCCGACGATGGGTCCTTCGATACGGCCGATGCCGCCGATGACAACCATGAAGATCGCGAACGCGGTCCAGTTGACGCTGAAGGCCGCATCCGGGCTGATGCGCAGGTTGCCCAGGAAGTACAGTGCTCCCGCCAGCGCTGCGCCAAAAGCCGCGACGACATAGACCGCGAGCTTCATGCCCCGCACGTCGATGCCCTGTGATTCGGCGGCGAGCTCGTTGTCACGGATCGCCAGCAGCGCCAGGCCGCGCTTGCTGCGCAGGAACATGTACACCAGCGCGATCGAGGCGACGACGCAGACCAGCGCAGTCCAGTAGGTGACGCCTTCGCGCGTCGCCTTGTCGATGCCGCGCAGCGCCGTCAGACTGGTACCCGACCCACCACCGACGACACTCAGGTTGGCGAACGAGAGCCTGAACACCTCGGCAATGACCCAAGTGCCGATCGCGAAGTAGCCCCCTTGCAGCCGGAAGGCCAGCCACGACACCGGCACGGCGATCGCACCCGCCACGATGGCGGCCAGCGGAACGGCCACGAAGGGATTGACGCCAGCGAAGTTGCCAAGCGCCAGCATCAGGTAACCGCCGAGACCGAAGAAGGCCTGCTGGCCGATGCTGACCATGCCGCCGTAGCCCGCCAGCAGGTTCCACATCATCGCGAAGATGAAATAGCAGGCGATCTCGACGAACTCGCGCATCCAGCTTGACTCACCCCACCACGGCAGGCTCGCAGTCAACGCGACGGCAGCGACTGTGGCGACCCACGCGAAGCGCCGCGTGGCCGGGCCTGCAGGGGAACCGATGGACACCACGGTCGCACAATGAGACGACATCGACGCTTGACTGGCCATAGCCTCAGTCCACCTGAAGGCCGATACGGCCAGCCACTGCACCCCATTTGACATTTTCGGCCTTCAGCCGTTGCCCAGCCTGCTCGGGGCTATTGGCGATCACCTCGAGATCCAGTAGCGCCAGCTTCGCGCGCGCATCGGTCTGCGCCAACGCGATGGCAACCGCTTGCTGCAGACGCTTCACCCGAGCCGGCGGCGTGCCCTTGGGCAAGGCCACGATCTCGGAGAACGTCGCGTCGTAGCCTTTGACACCCGCCTCCTCGACCGTGGGCACGCCCGGATGCGTGGCCAGTCGCTTGCCGCCCGACACGGCGATGGCCACCAGCTTGCCCTCCTTCACGAAGGGGCCGACCACCGGTGAGGTGAGGAAGCCGCAGGGAACCACTCCCCCAAGCAAGTCCTGCAGCGCAGGGCTGGGGCCGCGATAGGGCACGTGCGTCATGCGGGTCTGCGTAGCAGCGAGCAGCATCTCCATGCTCATGTGACCCGGCACGCCGGGCCCGCCGGACGCGTAACTCAGATCCTGCTTGCGCGCCAGTGCAAGCAGTTCCTGCAACGTCCTGGCCGGTACGGACGGGTGGCAGACGAGCATCTGGCTGAACGAAGCCAGCTGGGTGACGGGCAGCAGATCCTCGTTGGGCTTGAAGGCAAGCTTCTTGTAGATGTGCGGGTTGATCGTCAGCATGGTGTCCACGCCGACCAGCACGGTGTGCTCGTCGGTCGAGCGCAGGACTTCCTGCATGCCGATGTTGCCGCTCGCACCGGGCTTGTTCTCGACGATGATTGGCTGCTTGAACGACTGTTGCAGCGAGGGCTGGAGCAGGCGCGCAATGATGTCACCTGGCGCACCAGGCGGAAACGGCACAATCAGGCGCAGCGGCTTGGTGGGCCAGGCATCCTGCGCTTGCGCAGCCAACGCCAATGCGGCCAACACGGTCGCGGTCAGGGCATGGGTGAGGAATCTCATCGTCGTCTTCATCGTCGTCTCCACAAGTTAGGTAGCCAGGGCTAGCGGGGTGGCCGTGCGGGCGGCTTCACCACACGCCGATGTCAATGCCGGCGGCCAGTTCGCGCCGGTTCCACTGCGTGATCGCGTCCGGCGCGATGGTCGGGAAGCGACGCCGTTGGCGCAGCCATTCGAAAAGCCGGTCGCGCATCTCTTCGCGCACCGCTGCCGGGCCCGGGTCGCGGCCCAGGTCATGCAATTCCTGCGGGTCGGCCTCAAGGTCGAACAACTGCGGCACCAGCCCCTCGTAATGGATGTACTTCCAGTGCTCGGTACGCAGCATCGTCATGTGACAGCCGTCCACAGGCCGCCCGGTCGGCAAGCGCACATCGTCACGGAAGGCATAGCTGTTCTCGCAGACGACGACATCCTTACCGCGGGCTCCCTGCCGTGCGTGCAGCAGGGGAAGCAGCGAAGCGCCCTCGAGCCATTCCGTTGCTTGGGGCAGTCCCAGGCTGTCGAGAATGGTCGGCACGAGGTCGATGGCTTCGACCAGTTCACCGCAGACCTTCCCGCGAGTCGCGTCGGCGGCCGCGCGCGGATCGGCGACGATCATTGGCACGCGCACGATCGGGTCGTGAAACAACTCCTTCTCGCCGAGCCAGTGATCGCCCAGGTAGTCGCCGTGGTCGCTGGTGAAAACGACCAGCGTCTCGCGCTCCAAGCCGCTCTCGCGCAGGTAGGCAAAGACGCGCCCGAGGTGGTCGTCGATCTGCTTGACCAGGCCCATGTAGACCGGGATCACTTCGCGGCGCACCTCGTCGCGGCTGAAGCTGCGGCTCGGTGTGTAGCGCTGGAAGCCCGCCACCACCGGATGCGGGTCGATTCGCTCACTCTCGCTGCGCACCGCTGGCAGCACATCGGCTGCCGAGTACATGTTGTGGTAGGGCTCAGGCGCGACATACGGCCAGTGCGGCTTGATGTAGGAGAGGTGAAGCACCCAGGGGGCCTCGCCCGCCTCGCGCATGAAGTCGATCGCACGATCGGTGGTGTACGGCGTCTCGCTGTGCGGTTCGGCGATCGCCGCCGGGTGAGCCGCCCAGCGCATCTGCCAGCCGCTCAGGATCTCGCCCTGCGGCCCGCGCCCCGAGTTGGCGTAGTCGTGCCAGGGGTTGTCGCCACTATAGCCGCGCTCGCGCAGCCAGTCGCAGTAGCGGTTGCCGCTGACTTTGAAACCCGGTGGCCAGATGCCGTCGTCTCGGGCATAGGGCTCGAAGCCGCCTTCCATGGCGAGCAACCCGGCCCCCTGTGCGATGTCCAGGCCGAGGCGCTTTGCGCCCTCGAGATCGGCTTCGACATGCGTCTTGCCGACGACGGCGCAGCGCACGCCGTGCGGCCGCAGGTGGTCGCCCAGGGTCTTCTGTCCGACCGACAGGGGCACGAAATTCCACATCGCGCCGTGGCTGCTGACATAGCGGCCGGTATAGAAGGACATGCGCGAGGGGCCGCACACCGAGCCCTGCACATAGGCGCGATCGAAGCGCATGCCGCGCTTCGCCAGTGCGTCGATGTTTGGCGTGTGCAGCTTGGGGTGGCCGTAGCATGAGAGATAGTCCGCGCGCAGCTGATCGCACATGATGAACAGCACGTTGCGCAGCGGACGCGTTTCAGGTGATGGTGTCATTGGTATACCTCAGCGTGTCTTGGGGAACAGTCCCTGGCGCCGCACGACGAGAACGGCCAGGAACACCAGGTGGCCGAACCAGATGCCCCAGCCCGGATCGAAATGGAAGCCGATCTGCTGCACCACGCCGAGGATCAGCGCGCCGACGAAGGTGCCCCAGAACGAACCCATGCCGCCGATGATCACGGCCTCGAACGCGAACAGCAGCAACAGCGGACCGTCGCCCGGCGAGACTGTCGTGCGCATGCCCTGCAGCACACCGGCGACGACGATCAGCACGCAGGCGATCGCGGTGGCCAGCGCATTGATCTTCATCGCGTCCAGCCCCATCAGCTCGGCGATTTCGCGGTCGTCGGAGACCGCGCGGAACGCCCGCCCCAGCGCCGTGCGGTCGAACAGCATCTGCAGCGCGGCGGCGCAGACGAGCGAGACGATGAAGATCACCAGCGGCAGCGTTCCCAGCACGACGTTGCCGGCAAGTGGCATGCTGTCGGTGGAAAGCGTCCCGGCGTCGAGGGAGCGCGGGTCGGCCGAGAACAGCTGCAGCAGCGCGTTCTGGATCACGATCGAGAGGCCGAAGGTGACCACCATCGACGGCAGCGGGTCCTTGCCGAGCGTGCCGTTGAGCACAAAGCGCTGCAGCACGTAGCCGAAGCCAAAGCTCGGCAACAGCAGCGCGACGCCGATCGCCAGCGGATGCCAGGGCAGGATCGTCGCGGCGGCGATGGCGGCGAAGGCCCCGAGCACGATGAAGTCGCCGTGCGCGACGTTGGTCAGGCGCATCACGCCAAACATCAGCGACAGCCCAAACGCAAACAGGGCGTACAGGCTGCCTAGCAACACGCCTTGAAGCAGGGTATCGATCATGGCTCTCAGTCTCCGAAGTACGCCGCGCTGATCTGCTCGCGCGTCAGGTCGCCGCTATTGCCGGCCAGCGCGACCCGCCCCTCCTGGAAGCAGTACAGGCGCTGCGAGACCCGCTGCGCCACGCTCACGTCCTGCTCGACGATGACCACGCTCATGCCTGCGGCAGTGATGGCCGGCATGGCGTCGTAGATCTCCTTGATGATGATCGGCGCGAGGCCGAGCGAGATCTCGTCGCACAGCAGCACCTGCGGATTGCTCATCAGCGCGCGGCCGATGGCCACCATCTGCTGCTGGCCGCCGGACAACTGCGTCGCGGGCAATCGGCGCTTGTCCGCCAGGATCGGGAACATCGCGAAGATGCGCTCCAGGTTCCACGGCCCGGCGCGCCGCGCGAAGCCGCCCATCAACAGGTTTTCCTCGACCGAGAGGCTGGCAAACAGGCGCCGGCCCTCGGGCACCATCGCGATGCCGCGCCGCACGATCTCGCCCGGAGGCAGTCCACCGATGGCCTCCTGCCCGAACCGCACCGCCACGCGCGGTACCGAGACGAGTCCGGTCAGCGCTTTGAGGAAGGTGCTCTTGCCGGCCCCATTGGCGCCGATGATCGCCACCAACTCGCCAGCGTGCAGATCGAAGTCGATGCCGAACAGCGCCTGGGCGTCCCCGTAACGGGCCACCAGCGCACGGGCCTGGAGCAGCGGCGCGCTCACGCTTCCATCCCCATGTACACGCGGCGCACTTCGGCGTCGTTCATCACCTCGCGCGGGTCGCCCTCGGCGAGCTTGCAGCCGAAGTTGATGACGTACAGGCGGTCGGCGATCGACAGGAGCGCGTGCACCACATGCTCGATCCAGATCATCGTCACGCCCCGCGCTTTGATGCGGCGCAGCTCCTCGACCAGCTCGCGCGCTTCGTGCTCGGTCAGGCCGCCGGCGATCTCGTCGAGCAGCAGCAGCTTGGGTCGGGTCGCCAAGGCACGGGCCAGCTCGAGCCGCTTGCGGTCCAGCAGGGTCAGGCGGCCGGCCAGCGCGTTGGCCTTGGCCAGCAGTCCGGTCTGCGACAGCACATCACGTGCAGTGGCCCAGGCCTCGTGTTCGGGCTGGCCGCCGCCGAAGCAGGCAGCGGTGACCAGGTTCTCGAACACCGTCATGTGGCCGAAGGGCTGCGGCACCTGGTAGCTGCGTCCAATGCCGCCGCGGCAGCGTTGGTGCGGGCGCAGCGCGGTCACATCGCGGCCATCGAACTTGACCGTCCCCGCATCGACCCTGACGTCGCCACTGATCAGGTTGAACAGCGTTGTCTTGCCCGCACCGTTGGGGCCCAGGATGCCAAGCGTCTGACCCTCGTCCACCGACAAGGAGATGTCGTCGGTCACCTTCAGCGCACCGTACGACTTGCTGACGTTGTGTAAGGAGAGTAGGGACATGGCCGGGTTGTGTCTTAGAAGTCGGGGCCGCCTCAGCTCGTGATCCAGGGGTAGCGTGCGGTGTCCTTGGCGCCGTAGTCGGGGTCGAGGTAGATGAAGCAGCGCTGGATCTGCCAGTCGCGGATCTCGAACACGTCGCACCAGCGGCCCGCGCCCCACTCGGGCACGCCAGCTCGCCAGCTGCCATCCCTGTGCTCGCCATGGCTGGTGCCCTCGCAGACCACGAGGTCGCTGCCCGAGTAGATCCAGTTGAAGTGCGAGTAGTGGTGCACGATCGACTTCAGCGTGCCGCCGACGTCGCCGAACAACTTGCCGATCTGGTCCTTGCCCGTGGCCAGGCCCCACTTCGGGAAATAGACCTGCGCGTCGCTGGCGAACAGGTCCAGGATCGAGCCGCCGGTGGAGGTCACGCCGCCGTTGTCGAAAGCCTTCAGGTATTCGACAGCAACGGACTTGCGCTGCTCGTCTGTCATCGTCTGTCTTGTCAGTGTCATGGGAATCTCCTAGGTTGCGATGGAAGGCAGCGGCGTTCCGAACTGGCCCGCCACCCGACGCTCATTTGAGCGTCTGGATATAGCGGATGATCTCGGCCCGCTTCTTCTTGTCGTCTTCGAAGTAGCTCATGCCATTGCCCGGCGCGACGGTCTGGGTATCGGTCAGCCAGCGCCCCAGCAAGGTCGCGTCCCAGACCCTGCCCTTCATCGCTGTGATAAACGGCGCCGAGTAGGTGAATGCCGGCGCCGATCCGGCCGGACGACCCAGCAGACCGAACAGAGCCGGGCCCGCACCGTTGGGGCCCAGGATGCCAAGCGTCTGGCCCTCGTCCACCGACAACGAAATGTCGTCGGTCACCTTCAGCGCACCGTACGACTTGCTCACGCGGTCGAGTGTCAGCAGCGACATGTTCACTACCTGTTGCCGTGGCTGTTGTCGCGGATCGGCGTCAAAGAATGCGCAACGCGCCGCCTACAGGAATGCCTGGCGCCGTCTGGTTGTTGACGATCACCAGCTCGTACTTGGAGCGCGTCCCCTTGACCCACTGGCCACCGACCAGCGGCGTCTTCGACACGTTGCGCATCGGCCCCGCGCCGCCAAATTTCACGGGCCCGACAACGGTGTTCAGATTGGTCGCCGCCACGGCATCGCGGATCGATGCCTTGCTGCCCACGTCCTTGGTGCGCTTGAGCACGTCCATCGCCAGCTCGAGCAGCGCGTGCGAGAAGCCGATCGGCTGCGTCCATTGCTTCTTCGTTCCGGCTTCGTAGGCGTCGGCCAGCGCCCTGGCGCTCTGCCGCGTCAGTGACGAGGTGAAGGGGTGTGACGGCGACCACCAGACCTCGGTGGTCACGCCCTCGGCCAGCTCTCCCACGGCTTCCACAGTGGCCGGGTACAGCAAGGCCTTGGCCACGGAGATCACCTTAGGCTTGAAGCCCTGCTGGCGCGCCTGCGTCAGGAAGGTCTTCATGTCCGGCGGGATGACAACGCCGGTCACGATCTCCACGCCGTCGCGCTTGAAGGCCGAGATGTGCGAGGCCAGCGTCTGGGTCATGTTCTGGTAGCGGCCAGGGTCGGTGAGCGAGAAGCCCATCGCCGAGAGCGCCGGCGGCATTCCCAGCTTGGGGTCGCCCCAGGCGTTGCCGTCGCTGTCGTTGGGGAACAGGCCGCCGACCTTCTTGCTGGTAGGCACCGACTTCCACATGTTGGTGAAAACGGCGATCACGTCCTCCAGACCCCAGAAGAAGTGGTAGGTCCAGTTGAAGCCCTTCGCCGGGTCGCCTTTGCGGCCGAAGAACCACGGTTGCCAGGGCGCCATGGTGGACAGGCAAGGGACCTCGTTCAGTTCGCACGCGTCCGATACCGGGTTGGTGGTCTCGGGCGTCGACGTGACGACCATCAGGTCGACCTTGTCCTTCAGGATCAGGTCGTTCGCGACCTCGGCGGCCCGGTTGGGGTTGGACTGGCTGTCTTTCAGCACCACCTGGATCGGATACCGCGCACCGTTGATCCTATTTTCCTCAGTTGACCGAAGGCAAGATGGCGCAGACGTAGACTTGGCGCGGGTTTGAGCTTGATATGAGGAGACACCCGATGGGTGAGCGCAAATTGGCGGGGATCAAGGCGAAG
>Ga0187892_10000927_pt1 | contig 72716 bp, 65 predicted proteins | sample MA1701073metaG_FD_139345 | JGI IMG/M metagenome (GOLD analysis project Ga0187892, IMG submission 139345) | Bio-ooze microbial communities from a basaltic lava cave in the Kipuka Kanohina Cave System on the Island of Hawaii, USA - MA170107-3 metaG ...
CTGCACGTTCGAATCGAGCGGCAGGCCCGCCATGAAGACGACGGCGCGCGCCACGTCCTCGACATCCATGCGCGGTTCGACGGCGCGCGACCCGTCGGCCTGCGGCACGCCGCGCGCCATCGCATCGGTCATCTCGGTCGCGGCATTGCCGATATCGATCTGGCCGCAGGCGATGTCGTACTTGCGCCCGTCGAGCGAGGTCGAACGCGTCAGGCCGGTAATCGCGTGCTTGGTCGCGGTATAGGGTGCCGAATTCGGCCGCGGCACATGCGCCGAGATCGAGCCGTTGTTGATGATGCGGCCGCCGCGCGGCGTCTGGGCTTTCATGATCCGGAAAGCCTGCTGCGTGCAGAGGAACGCCGCCGTCAAATTGACGTCGACGACCTGCTTCCAGACCGCGACGTCGAGATCCTCGAGCAGCTTGCCCGGCCCGCTGATGCCGGCATTGTTGAACAGCACGTCGAGCCGGCCGAACTTCTTTTCCGTTTCGGCGAAGATCGAGACGATGGTCGCCGGCTCGGCGATGTCGCCCGCGAGCGCGAGCCCGTTCCCGCCCTCGGCACCGGCCCTGTCGAGCGTTTCCTTGAGCGCATCGGCGCGCCGGCCCGTGACCGTCACCGCATAACCCGCCTTGAGCAGCGCGATCGCGCAGGCGCGCCCGATGCCCGCACTCGCGCCCGTGACCAGCGCCACCTTGCCGTTCGATGCCATTGCAAGAGCCTCCACGCCGTTCTCCGGAAAACTATCCTAGCACGGAGGCGCGCGACACCCATTCGCTACAGCAGTTCGACGTCGGCGTCGACCTTGCCGGACTTGATCTGCACGGTTTTCGCAAGCTCGAGCACGTAGATGCGGCCGTCGCCGACGCTGCCGGTGGTGGCCGCCTCCCGCAGCGCCTTGACGGCCCGCTCCACGAGCGCATCCGAGACCGCAAACTCGATCTTGGTCTTGGGCAGGAAGCCGACATTGAACTCGGCCGCCCGATAAAACTCGGTGTGCTCCTCGCTGCCGCCGAAGCGTCGAACCTCGACCGCCGTGAAGGCCGTGATGTCGAGGGCTACCAGGGCATCGCGGATGTCCTCGAGCGTGTGCGACTGCACGATGGCGATGACGTATTTCATGGTTCGCTCTCCCCGCTCACATCTCGTAGGCACGTTCGCCGTGCAGCGAGATGTCGAGCCCGACGGTCTCGGTCTTCTCGTCGACGCGCAGGCCGATGGTCTTCTCGATCAGCATCAGCAGGATCCAGGTAACGACGGCGCCGTAGACGAAGGTCGCCGCTGCGCCCCAGAGCTGCAGCCAGACCTGCGCCGCGTTGCCCTCGATCAGGCCGGGCACGCCGCCGATCGCTTCGCTCGCGAACACGCCGGTCAGGATCGCGCCGACGATGCCGCCGATGCCGTGAATGCCGAACGCATCGAGCGAATCGTCGTACCTCATGCGGCGCTTGAGCGCGTTGGCACCCCAATAACAGGCGGCACCCGCGATCAGCCCGATCGCGAGCCCGCCGGCGGGGCCGACGAAACCGGCGGCCGGCGTGATGGCGACCAGCCCGCCGACCGCGCCGGAGATCAACCCGAGCCCGCTCGGCTTGCCGCGCAGGATCCACTCGACGACCATCCACGACAGCGCGGCGCCGGCGGCGGCGATCTGCGTCACCGCCATCGCCATGCCGGCACGCCCGTCGGCGGCAAGCGCCGAGCCGGCGTTGAAGCCGAACCAGCCGACCCAGAGCAAAGCCGCGCCTACGATCGAGAGCGCGAGAGAGTGCGGCGGGAACGGCTCGCTGCCGTAGCGCAGGCGCTTGCCGATCACGACGGCCGCGACGAGACCCGCGACGCCGGCATTGATGTGCACGACGGTGCCGCCGGCATAGTCGAGCACGCCTGCGGCGCCGAGGAAACCGCCACCCCAGACCCAATGCGCGACCGGCGCATAGACCAGCAGCACCCAAAGCGCGTTGAAGGCGAGCATGGCGGAAAATTTCATGCGATCGGCATAGGCCCCGGTGATCAGCGCCGGCGCGATGACGGCGAACGCCATCTGGAAGGTCATGAAGACCGATTCCGGGATCGTGCCAACCGTCGAACCGACCTCCATCCCGTCCAGGAACAGCGCGCCCAACCCGCCGACGAACTGGTTGCCCGGGCTGAAGGCGAAGCTGTAGCCGGCGATCATCCAGACGATTGAAACCAGCGCGCAGGTCGCAAAGCACTGCACGAAGGTCGCGAGCACGTTTTTCTTGCGCACGAGCCCGCCATAGAACAGCACAAGCCCCGGCACCGTCATCAGGATGACGAGCGCGGTCGACATCAGCATCCAGGCCGTGTTGCCGCTGTCGATCGCCGCCTCCTGCGCCGAAGCCGGCATCGCCGAAACGGCGAGGATCGCCAGTACAATGGCGCCGGCACGCGTGCCGCGCCGCCAGGCGGTGCCCGTTCTTGCTGACAGAGTCATGGACGGATTCTCCTCTTCGCGAAGCCTGCCGCCGCGTTGACGATCCGGCCGGCGGCCCGCCACAGCATCCGGCGTCATTATAGCGGCCGCGCCGCAGCCGCCAAATATCGCTTTGTCGGCACTGCCGATGCCGCTAGCCTGCCGCGCGGCTCGGTGGCGGTGGCATGCGGGTCGCGCCGGCCGCCGGGGCACGCGCGTTCGCAGGGGAACCCCGATGACTTACTACGACATCGACGTCTACAGCCGGCGCGTCACGACCGGTTCGCCGGAAGCGCAGCTCTGGTTCGACCGCGGGCTGGTCTGGACCTATTCCTATCACCACGAGGAAGCGATCGTCTGTTTCCGTCGTGCGCTCGAGCACGATCCCGCCTGTGCGATGGCGCATTGGGGCATCGCTTATGCGGCCGGACCCAACTACAATCTCGAATGGCACCATTTCGACGCCGACGGCAAGGCCAATGCGCTGGCCGCCGCGTTCGACGCCACGGAAGCCGCGCTCGCGCTGAAGCACAAGGTCTCCGGACCGGAACGCGCGCTGATCGAGGCGCTGCCTGCGCGCTATCCGCAGCGCACGCCGATCGACGAACAGAAACCCTGGAACGACGCTTTCGCCGAGGCGATGCGCAAGGCCCATCGCGCGCATCCGCTGGACATCGACGTTGCGACGATCTTCGTCGAGGCGATTCTGAACCGCACGCCGTGGACCATGTGGGACCTCGCGACCGGCGACGTCTCCGCGACGGCCGGTACGGTCGAAGCGCGCGAGATCCTCGAACGTTTCATGCGCGACGACCCTGTCGCGATGCGGCATCCGGGCATGCTGCATCTTTACGTGCACCTGATGGAAATGTCGCCTTTCCCCGAGCTGGCGCTGAAAGCCGGCGACGTGCTGCGCACGCTGGTGCCGGACGCCGGGCACCTGATTCACATGCCGACGCATATCGACGTGCAGTGCGGCCACTATCACGACGTTCTCGTCGACAATCAGCGGGGTATCGTTGCGGACCGGAAATACTACGACCAGGCCGGCGCGCTGAACTTCTACTCCGGCTACCGGCTTCACAACTATCATTTCGCGATCTATGGCGCGATGTTCCTCGGCCAGTACGGGCCGGCGCTTGCCGCCGCCGAGGAACTGATCGAGACCACGCCCGAGGAGCTGCTCCGCCTGCCCTCGCCGCCGATGGCGGATTTTCTCGAGAGCTACATACCGATGAAGCAGCATGTCTACATCCGTTTCGGTAAGTGGCATGACATCATCGCGCAGGATCTGCCGGCGGACCGCGATCTCTACTGCGTGACCGTCGCCTCGATGCACTACGCGAAGGGCGTTGCCCATGCAGCGCTCGGCAGGGTGGCCGAAGCCGAGCGCGAGCGCGAGCTGCTGCGGGCGGCGCGGGCCAAGGTTCCCGACAGTCGGCGCCTGCACAACAATATCTGCAACGACCTGTTCGACATTGCCGAGGCGATGCTTGACGGCGAGATCGCCTATCGCAAGGGCAACCACGACGAGGCTTTCGCGCATCTGCGGCGCGCGGTCGCGCTCGACGATGCGCTGCCCTACGACGAGCCCTGGGGCTGGATCCAGCCGACGCGCCATGCGCTCGGCGCGCTGCTGCTCGAGCAGGGCCACGTCGCCGAAGCCGAGACGATCTACCGCGAGGATCTCGGGCTCGGCGGCAAGCTCAGCCGGGCCATGATTCATCCCGACAATGTCTGGAGCCTGCGCGGCCTGCACGAATGCCTGTCGCGCAAGAGCGACAGCGCCGAGCTGCGGTTGGTCGAGCAGCGGCTCGATCTCGCGCTCGCGCGCGCCGACGGAACCGTCAAGACCTCCTGCTTCTGCGCGCGCCCGGCTGCCGTGTAGCGAGGACGGTCGGCCGGTCCGACCGTCCGCCCGATTGACCTCGAAACTCTGCTTATCCAATCATGCCGGCCGCCGAGGCCGCTTCATCGTCTGCGCATCGCAAAACAGCACTCGATCGGGCATTAGCCAATCGATCGACCCGCCCATGAAGAACCTGTCATGGACATGTCACGTCGCGCTCTGACGGCCGGCGCCGCCGGCGCGGACGCCGCATCGCTGCTGCACCGAACCGGCGTCGCCCAGGAACAGGCGCTCGCCGACGAGCTGCTCGGGCACACCGATTTCCGGCTCGCGGTCGAGGCCCACACCTACGCCTGTCCGCTGGTCACGATGGAGTACACCCGGCGTGTCCTGACCAATGTCGCGGAGCCGAAGGGCACCAGGGCGCCGATGGGCCGGATCGGCCGCCTGGGCGAGTATCCCGACGCATCGTTCCGCGACGTGACCGTGCCCAACGCCGATACGCTCTACACCTACGCGTTCTTCGACGTGACAAAGGAACCGTACGTGCTGAGCCTGCCCGATATGGGAGACCGCTACGCGCTGTTCCCGATGCTGGACGGCTGGACCAACGTGTTCGAGGTGCCGGGCCAGCGCACGACCGGAACCGGCGCGCAGACCTATGCTATCACCGGGCCGGGCTGGAGCGGCACGCTGCCGGAGGGCGTCACCGAGTACAAATCCCCGATCGGCATCGTCTGGCTGCTCGGCCGCATCTACTGCACCGGCACAAAGGAAGACTACAACGCCGTGCACAAGCTGCAGGACGACGTGTCGCTAGTTCCGCTCAGCGCCTGGGGCACGGATTCCACGCCGCCCGCCGGCACGGTCGATCCGTCGATCGACATGAAGACCGCCGTACGCGACCAGGTGAATGCGCTCGATGCGGTTTCATACTTCACGCTCTTCTGCAAGTTGCTGAAGACCAATCCGCCGGCCGCCGCCGACGCACCGCTCATCGAGCGGATTGCGCGTATCGGCGTCGTGCCGGGACAGGATTTCGACGAGAGCAAGCTCGACGTCGTGCTGCAGACGCGCCTGCCCGAACTCGCTAACGCACGCATCATGCTGCATTTCAAGGAAAGTGACGGCGACATCACCGACATCAACGGCTGGGCCTACACGACCAAGACCGGGCTCTACGGCACCGACTATGTCCAGCGCGCTCTGGTGACCGCGATCGGGCTCGGCGCCAACCGGCCGCAGGATGCGATCTATCCGACCAGCACCAGGTCGGCCGAAGGCCTGCTCGGTCGCGCTTACAATGGTTCGAACAACTACGTGCTGAATTTCGCGAAGGGCCGGCTCCCGCCGGTCAACGGATTCTGGTCGATCACGATGTACGATGCGAACTATTTCTTCGTCGAAAATCCGATCAACCGTTATTCGATCAGCCCGCGCCAGGATCTCAAGGCGAACGAGGACGGTTCGGTCGACATCCTGATCCAGAACGCATCGCCGGGCGCCGACAAGGAATCGAACTGGCTGCCCGCGCCGAAGGACAAATTCATCCTGATGATGCGGCTCTACTGGCCGAAGGAAGGCAACCCCTCGATCCTCGACGGGTCGTGGGTGATCCCGGCGGTGACGAGGGCTGGCTGACGGTTTGCGTCACCGCGCCGCGCGGTAGCCGTCGTATCGATCGCGCAATCCAAAACCCGCACCGCAGGCGCGGTTTTGTTTCCGGCGGCACGGAACGATCGGCGCATGGCTTAATCGCGCGGTGAAGCCGGTTTCGACGGCCGTTGCGGCACCGCCCGATGCAAGACAGGCGGCTTTCTGCCATGCAAGGATGTTGCGGTCGAGCCGCGCTGCAGGATCGTCGGCCGCGCGGCCGTCCGGAGGTTCGCACCCGCCATGCCGACAACGATCCAAGCCAAGCGGTCTGCCGCCATCCGACGCCGTCTCGCCCTGATCGTGCCGATGCTGTTGCTGACCGGCTGTCCCGAGGGCAGCGACGAAGCGGCCGCACCCCCGCCCCCGCCGACGGTGACGGTCGCGCACCCGGTCGTGCGCGAGATCGTCGAGGACGACGAGTTCGTCGGCCGGTTCGAGGCCACCGATTCTGTCGAGATCCGCGCCCGCATCGACGGTTATCTGAGCAGCGTGCACTTTACCGACGGCGCGCTGGTCGATGCCGGCGATTTGCTGTTCACCATCGATCAGCGCCCGTTCGAGGCGGCACTCCGCGAGGCGGAGGCCGCGGTCAACAGCGCGGATGCCGTGCTGACCTACACGCGCGACAATCTCGCCCGCGCCGAAGAGTTGATCGCCAACGGCAACATCTCCCAGCAGACGGTCGACGAGCGGCGCCAGCAATACCTGGTCGCCGAAGCAAACGCGGCGGCCGCACGCGCCGCCGTCGAGCAGGCTCGGCTCGACCTCGAATACACGACGATCTTCGCGCCGATCTCCGGCCGCATCGATGAGAAGCTGATCTCGGAGGGAAACCTGGTCGAGGCGAACGCGACCGTCCTGACCACGATCGTCTCGCTCGATCCGATCTATTTCTACTTCGACATCGACGAGCGGTCGTTCCTGGCCTATGCGCGCGACGCGCGGGCGCGCGGCTCGGCGTTGCAGGAAGGCGGCGGGTCGGTCGACGTCGTCGTGCATCTCTCGGACGAGCGCGAGCCGCTGCGCCAGGGGCAGCTCAACTTCTCCGAGAACCGCCTCGACGAAGCCACGGGCACGATGCGCGTGCGCGCGATCTTTCCGAATCCGGACAAAGTGCTGCAGCCCGGCCTGTTCGGGCGGATCAACGTGCCCGGCTCGCTGCCGTATGAAGGCATCCTGATCCCCGACGAGGCGATCGTCAGCGACCAGCAGTGGCGGCTGGTCTACGTCGTCGACGAGAGCGGCATGGTCGGTTCGAAGGTGATCCGGCCCGGCCCGCGCATCGACGGCTATCGCGTCGTGCGCGAGGGGCTGACGGGCGACGAAATCATCGTGATCAACGGCCTGCTGCGCGTCAGGCCGGGCATCCAGGTGACGCCGGAGCTCACCGAGCTGCCGCCGACGCGGAACTGAACGCCCACCCATGCGCTTCTCGCATTTCTTCGTCGACCGCCCGATCTTCGCGACCGTACTGTCGCTCGTGCTGATCATCCTGGGCGGGCTCGCTTATCTGAACCTCCCGGTCGCGCAGTATCCCGAGATCGCTCCGCCCACCGTCGTCGTCCGCGCGCAGTACCCCGGCGCCGATGCGGAGACTGTCGCCGCCACCGTCGCCACGCCACTCGAACAGGAGATCAACGGCGTCGAGGACATGCTCTACATGTCCTCCTACTCGACCAGCGACGGCTCGATGCAGCTCACGATCACCTTCAAGCCGGGCACCGATCTCGACAAGTCGCAGGTGCTGGTCCAGAACCGCGCCGCGATCGCCGAGCCGCGCCTGCCGGACGAGGTGCAGCGTCTCGGCATCACGACAACCAAGAGCTCGCCCGACCTGATGATGGTCGTGCACATGCTGTCGCCCGACGAGAGCTACGACCAGCTCTACGTTTCGAACTACGCGCGCACGCGGGTCCGCGATCTGTTGTTGCGGCTGCAGGGCGTCGGCGATCTCCGGATTTTCGGCGAGCGCGAGTTCTCGATCCGCGTCTGGTTGGATCCGGAACGACTGTCGAATTTCGAGCTGACCGCCGCCGACGTGGTGCAGGCGCTGCGCGAGCAGAACGTGCAGGTCTCCGGCGGCACCATCGGCGGCCCGCCCTCGCCCGACGATACGGCCTTCCAGTACACGGTGACGACCCAGGGCCGTTTCGAGGATCCGCGCGAGTTCCGCCAGGTCATCGTCAAGCGCGGCGAGGACGGCAGGTTGATCCGGGTCGGGGACATCGCCCGCGTCGAGCTGGGCGCGCGCGACTATGTCACCAACTCCTACCTTAACGGCAAGCCAGCCGTTGCACTCGCGATCTTCCAGCGGCCCGGGACCAACGCGCTCGCGACCGCCGACGAGATCATCGCGATCATGGAGGAACTGAAGCAGGGATTCCCGCCCGGGCTCGACTACCGGATCGTCTACAACCCGACGCAGTTCATCGAGGATTCGATCAACGAGGTTTACAAGACGCTGTTCGAGGCAATGGCGCTGGTCGTCCTCGTCATCATCGTCTTCCTGCAATCCTGGCGCACCGCCATCATTCCGATCGTCGCGATCCCGGTTTCGCTGATCGGCACGTTCGCCGCCATGTCGGCCTTCGGCTTCTCGCTCAATATGCTGACCCTGTTCGGCCTTGTGCTCGCGATCGGCATCGTGGTCGACGACGCCATCGTCGTGGTCGAGAATATCGAACGCAACATCGCCGCCGGTCTGGCGCCGCGCGAGGCGGCGCACCGCACCATCGACGAGGTCGGATCGGCGGTGATCGCGATCGCACTGGTGCTGGCGGCCGTGTTCATCCCGACCGCCTTCCTGCCCGGCATCACCGGCCAGTTCTACCGGCAATTCGCCCTCACGATCGCGGTCTCGACCGGGATCTCGGCACTCAACTCCCTGACGCTGTCGCCAGCCCTGGCGGCGCTGCTGCTGCGCGGCCATGACGCGCCGAGACCCGGCCATGCGATGGCGCGCGCCGGACGATTTCTGGCCGACCGTTTCAACCGGGGTTTCGACCGCACGAGCAACGGCTATGCGCGCGGCGTCGGCCTGCTGGTGCGCGGCCGCGCAGTCCGGCTCGGCGTGCTCGTCATCTTCTGCGGCCTGCTCTACGCCACGGTCGCGACCGTGCAGCGCGTGCCGACCGGCTTCATCCCGGCGCTCGACCAGGGCTATGCGATCGTTGTCATCCAACTCCCCGACGGCGCGGCGCTGAACCGCACCGATGCCGTCATCCTGCGCGCCACCGAGATCGTCCGCGGGACGCCGGGTGTGCGCGATGCGGTCGCCTTTGCCGGCTTTTCCGGCGCCACCTTCACCAATGCGACCAATTCCGGCGTGATCTTTGCGGGTTTCGACTCCTTCGACGAGCGAACGCCGGAAGGGCTGACCGGTCCCGTCATCATCCGCGACCTCTACCGGCGCATGCAGGCGATCGAGGAGGCGTTCATCATCGCGATCCCGCCGCCGGCCGTGCGTGGCATCGGCAATTCCGGCGGTTTCCGGATGCAGGTGCAGGACCTGGATACGGCCGAGATCACGCGCGTGCTCGCGAGCGCCCGGGAGCTGATCGAGAAGGCGCGGCAGGATCCGGACCTGATCGGCGTCTTCACCACGTTCAGCGCAGCGAGCCCGCAGATCTATCTCGAGATCGACCGCGAACGCGCGCGCATCCTCAACGTGCCGATCCCCAGCATCTTCGAAACCCTGTCGATCAATCTCGGCACGTCCTACGTCAACGACTTCAACGCCTTCGGCCGCATCTACCAGGTGCGCGCGCAGGCCGACCAGGTCTTCCGCATCAACCCCGACAATATCGAGCGGCTCAAGGTCCGTTCCGCCGACGGCGCACTGGTGCCGCTCGGCTCGCTGGTGGAGATTCGACCGCGCGCCGGTGCCGACCTGATCCAGCGCTACAACATGTACGTGTCGGTTCCGATTCAGGGCAATGCCGCGCCCGGCTCGTCCTCCGGCCAGGCGCTCGACGCGATGGAACGGCTGGCGGCCGAAATCCTGCCGGCCGGCGTTACGTTCGAATGGACCGAGCTTGCCTTCCAGGAACGCGCGACCGCCAACACGGCTATCTTCATCTTCGGCCTCTCGGTCCTGTTCGTGTTCTTCGTGCTGGCGGCGCAGTACGAAAGTTGGGTCCTGCCGCTGTCGATCATCCTGATCGTGCCGATGAGCGTGCTGGCGGCGCTGCTCGGCGTCGCCGCGCGCGGCTTCGACAACAACATCCTCACGCAAATCGGTCTGGTGGTGCTGGTCGGACTGGCGGCGAAGAACGCCATCCTGATCGTCGAATTCGCGCGCCAGGCCGAGGAGCGCGGCCTCTCCACGATCCACGCCGCGATCGAAGCCTGCCGGCTGCGCCTGCGACCGATCCTGATGACGGCCTTCGCCTTCATCCTCGGCGTGGTGCCGCTGGTGATCGCGAGCGGTCCGGCCTCGGAGATGCGTCAGTCGCTCGGCACCGCCGTGTTCTTCGGCATGCTGGGCGTGACCTTCTTCGGCCTGTTCCTGACGCCGGTCTTCTATGTCTCGTTGCGGCTGCTGTTCCGGCATCGGACCCCTGCAGCACCGAAGCCCGAAGCGGCGCCCGCGCCCGTCATCGCGGCCGCCGACGAGCGGCCCGCGACGTAGCGCGGTTCCTCCGCTAGTACAGCCGCAAGTACTCGCGCACTTCCCAGTCCGTGACGGTCTGGTGATAGCGCTCCCACTCGTCGAGCTTGTAGCGCAGGTACGAGTGCACGATCTTGTCGCCGAGCGTCTTGCGGGCGAAATCGCTCTTCTTGAGCGCCTCGCAGGCCTCGAGCAGGTTGCGCGGCAGGCGGACGATGCCGGCCTTCGCAATCTCGTCTTCGGTCATCGAGTAGAGATCGCGGTTGAACGGCTTGCCCGGATCGATCTTGTTGACCACGCCATCGACCATCGCGGCGGCCGTCAGGCCGAGCGACAGATACGGGTTCATGCACATGTCGGCCGCGCGATTCTCGATGCAGTAGCGCGTCTGCGGCAGGCGCAGCATGGCCGAGCGGTTGTTGTTGCCGTAGGTCATGTGGGTCGGCGCCCAGGTCACCGTGCCGCCTTCGAAGCCGCCGACGCGCGGCACGAGACCGTTATAGGAATTGACCGTCGAGCAGGCGAGTGCGGTGATCGCCGCACCGTGCTTCAGGATGCCGCCGACCGCCTGGTAAACCGCCGGCGCCCAGCCGCTCTCGCTGTTGCCGAACAGGTTGGTGCCCTTCTTGCCGGCGGGCTGCAGCGAGGTGTTCATGTGCGCACCCGAACGCCAGTCGCCGGTCGTCGGTTTCGGCATGAAGGTGACGAACAGCCCGTGCTTCTTCGCGATCTCCTTCACCAGAACGCGCAGGAAGGCGAAGCGGTCCGCCATCTCGAGCACGTTGGTGTAGTGGAAATCGAGCTCGAACTGCGAATAGGCGCCCTCGCAGACCACATCGTGCACGCCCCAGCCCAGCGACTGCAGCACGTCGATGCAGTCGCCGAGGAACCCCATCGCGTTGATCGAACATTCGATGTCGTAGCCGAAGGCCTGGCGGCGCGGGCGCACCGAACCGGGCTCGCGCGGATCGTCGTCGAACGCCTTGACCGGCTGGCCGTTTTCCCAGCGCATCACGATAAACTCGGGCTCGACGCCGGCATAGCAGGCGTAACCCGCCCTGGCGTTCTCGCGCACGATGCGCTTCAGGATGCTGCGCGGGCAGTTGTAGTAGGGCTTGTCCTCCCACCACAGGTCGGCGAACATCCAGGCGCAGGTTCTGTCCCACGGGCAGATCACCAGCGTGTCGAGATCCGGGATCGGGACCTGGTCGGAATCGGCCGGCGACAGTTCCGGCACGAACGACACCGAATGGACCGCGAATTGCGGCCCCTTGCCGGCGCAGAGCAGTTCGAAATCCTCGATCGGCACCGGCTTGGTTTTCGGAATGCCGAGCAGGTCGATCCAGCAGGAATAGACGTACTTCACGCCGGCCTTCTCGAGCCGCGCCCTGGCGTCGGCCACGAGCTTCTTGTCCGGCAACGCCTCGGCCATCGATTGCGGATCCTTGAGCGCGGTCATTCTTGTCCCCCCGTTTTTCGATGCGGCCTGCGACGCAGACACTCAGTCGAGCGCGCGTTTCAGCAGGAACTGGTTTTTGTACATGGCGAGCCCCGTCATCACCTCGATCGAGGCGATGTCCGGATGGTCGAAGCATTCGCGTTCGAGGAAATTCATGAACTCGTCGCGCGAATCCGCGACGATCTCGACCAGCAGATCGTAACGCCCCGAAACCCAGAGGATGTAGACGACCTCCTGGAACTGCGCGAGGCGCACGGCGAGCTGCTTCGGCGTCGAACCGGGTGCCACCTTGATGCCGATCATCGCGTCCGCCGTGTAGTTCATCGAGGTCGGATCGGCGATCGCCACGATCCGGAGCATGCCGGATGCTTTCATCCAGTTGACGCGGTTGCGGATCGTGCCTTCGGAAACCTTGAGCGCCTCGGCGATCTCGTTGAACGGCGCGCGGCCGTCCTGCTGCAGCATCCGGACGATCGCCTTGTTGAGCTCGTCGGTCGGCGAGGCGAGCTCGGAGGAGCGCGGCATCGGGCGCACGACCGCGGCGGCGCCGGTTCCCGACGATGCGGCCTGGTTGGCCCGGTTTCGGTCGCTGCGGGCGCCCGGTTTCATGGCTCCCCCGGATAGAGGGCTGTTGTGATTTCCGGATTATTCTGGCGCAGGACGATCTTGTGTCAACAATTAAAACCGCCTTTATCGATGTGTTTCGCAAATTTTTCTGATCTGTTACGAATATCGAAACGTCAAAGACGAGTCCAAACGCCAATCCAGCGGCCCGCCCGCAGGCAGGCGCCCGTCAATGGCCAGCCATGTCGGGATTGGTGACGGGATTGCCGACCGCCGCCGCCGGGTCAGCGCTTCCTGTCGCCCTCGATCTCGGCAAAGACGCGCTGCGCGATCCGGAAACATTCGACGCCTGCGGGTACGCCGCAGTAGATCGCGACCTGGTGGATGCAGGCCCGGATCTCGCGCTTTGTGACGCCGTTCGTCAGCGCGCCGCGCAGGTGGATCTCCCATTCGTGCATGCGGTTGAGCGCGGCGATCATCGTCAGGTTCAGCATCGAGCGCGTCTTCGGCGGCAATGTCTCGTCGCCCCAGCCGAAGCCCCAGCACCATTCGGTCATCTGTTCCTGGAACGGCCGCGTGAAATCGTCGGCTTGCGACAGCGCGCGCTCGACATAGGCTTCGCCCAGCACGGCCTTGCGCCTGGCAAGGCCCTTGGCAAACAGCTCCTTGTCCATCGGATCGACTCCCCTTCGGATGCGAATGAAAGAAACCGGATGCGCATGCCGGCCGCTCGGTCCGCGCGGCTGCCGCGCGCCGTCGCGTTCAGTCGACGACGCGTTCGACCAGCCAGTTGGCGAACAGGTTGAGCGACGGTTCGAGATGCGACAGGCGGCCCGGAACGTAGCGGCCGGTATTCATGCCCTGCTGCTGCCGCTCCAGCACGACGATGTCCTCGTCCATCGAGACTTTCCAGCGCTTTTCGTAGCGGGCGAACTTCTCGGCGAAATCCGGCCGCGCGACGGTCTCTTCCGGAAAGCACATGTTCATCACGACATGCGTGCGGCCCGGCCCTTCCGGATAAATCTCGAAGCCCCACATGCAGTCGATGGTGGCGGCGAAGGCGAAGGACGGGTAGAGCCAGACATAGCGCGTGCCCAGCATGCTCTCGGGCAGGCTTGCGATCGCAGGCAGCGACAGGTTCTGCTCTTCCGTCAGCAGCGCGCTGGTGCCCTCGTGCTCGTCCCAGATGGTGGCGTAGCCGCCGTTGACGCCGGTCGCGAGCAGCGGCGGATGGCTCGCATAGGTCGCGGCGATCGAATTCTTGTGCACCACCGCGACGTGGTAATCCTCCATGAACACTTCGATGAACAGCTTCCAGTTGCATTCGACGGTGAACGACCGCGCCTTCGCCAGCTTCTGGTTCGCCAAATCGTACGGTGCGAGCAACGCGTCCAGGTTGCCGGTCATCGCATCGAATTCCGGTCCGCCCGGCTCCAGCCGCGCGAAGACGAAGCCCTGCCAGAGTTTCACGTCGAAGGAGATCAGCCCGTAATCCCGTCGGTCGAAATTTTCCGACTGGTCCATCGTCGGCGCGCCGCGCAGGCTGCCGTAGAGCGCATAGGCCCAGGCATGGAACGGACACCGGATCATCGGCACGTTGCCGCAGCCTTCGAGCAGCACCATGCCGCGATGTCGGCAGACATTGTTGAGGACGCGGATCGTTCCGGCCTGGTCGCGGATCACGATCAGCCGCGCGCCGCACAGCTCGACCGTCCGATAGTCGCCGCGGCTGGGCAGGGCGTCTGCGCGCCCGAGGCAGATCCAGGAGCGGTTGAACACCCGCTCGATCTCCCGCGCATGGAACGCCGGGCTCGCATAGCACCAGCCGGGCAGCGGTTCCGCATGCAGCGGCGGCAACGTTGCCTTGGCGTAGGCGTGCCGGTCGAACATGGATCCGTCGAGCGTGTTCACGATGCTCCCGCCTGGCCGACCCGCGCCGGTCGCGCCCTTGCCCTCATGTAATCATCGAAGCGCCGGCAACGGAAGCCTGCCGTGGCGACATCGAAATCGTTGCGCGACGGCAGCTTATAATGGCCGATAGGCAATGACCTCGACCTCGACGCGAATGTCGATCAAAAAATCGCTGACCAGCGCCGAGCGCGCCGGCGGCGCGTCGGGAAAATACTCGGCATAGGTCTTGTTGAATCCCGGAAAGTCGCCGCGGTCCTTCAGCCACACCATCGCCTTGACGACGTCCGTGAGCTCGCAGCCGGCCAGCTTCAGCGTCGCCCTGATCTCGTCGAGCACGGCACGCGTCTGCTGCTCGATCGTGCCGGTCGTCATCGGTGCGCCGTTCTGCATCGGCACCTGGCCCGTGAGAAACACGAAATCGCCGGCGCGGACCGCGCGCGACAGGGAAAGTTTCCTTCCGTTGACGATCAACGGTTCGCCGATGACCTGCTTGGCACTCGACATGCTTCATCCTTCCGGCTGGATTCCGTCCGGCGGGGTCGCGCCCGGAGTGGAACAATCTACGTCGCGGTCCCGAACAATGGGCGGTGTTTTGCGGGTAACCGGCAGCAAAAACCTGACAAGAGGATCGGGCGTGCCCTATTGTATGACGAAATTGGTCGGGAGTGTTTGCAGATGTCGAGCCTGAAGTCCTATCAAATGCTGATCGACGGTCAGTGGGTCGATGCCGAGGACGGCAAGACCTTCGAGAGCATCAATCCGACGAACGGCCAGCCCTGGGCGTCGATCCCGAGCGCGACCGCCAACGATGTCGATCGGGCGGTCCGGGCGGCCCATCGCGCCTTCGCCGAGGGCCCCTGGTCGCGCACCACGCCGACCGAGCGCGGCCGCTATCTGCGCAAGCTTGCCGACCTGATGGGGGAGCGCTCCGAGCAGCTCGGCCGCACCGAGACGATCGACACCGGCAAGATGCTCAAGGAAACCCGCTGGCAGGCGAAGTACATCGCCGACTTCTATCAATTCGCCGCCGGCCTGGCCGACAAGGTGAACGGCGACACGCTGCCGATCGACAAGCAGGACATGTTCGTGTTCACCACGCGCGAACCGCTCGGCGTCATCGCCGCGATCGTGCCCTGGAACTCGCAGCTCTTCCTGGTCGCGGTCAAGATCGGCCCGGCGCTCGCCGCCGGCAACACGGTCGTGCTCAAGGCCTCCGAGCACGCCTCGGCCGCCATGCTGGAGTTCGGCAAGCTGATCGAGGCGGCCGGCTTCCCGCCGGGCGTCGTCAACATCGTGACCGGCTTCGGCGAACCCTGCGGCCGCGTGCTGACCACGCATCCGCTGGTCGCGCGCATCAGCTTCACCGGCGGTCTCGGCGCGGCGCGCGAGGTCGTGCGCAATTCGGCCGAGAATTTCGCCGAGGTCTCGCTCGAGCTCGGCGGCAAGTCTCCCGTCATGGTTTTCGAGGACGCCGACATTGCGAGCACCACAAACGGCGTGATGGCGGGCATTTTCGGCGCCAGCGGCCAGAGTTGCGTCGCCGGCTCCCGGCTCTATCTGCACGAAAAGATTGCCGACCGGTTCGTCGACGGGCTGGTCGAGCGCGCCAGGACCATCCGCATCGGCGATCCGCTCGCCGAAGAAACCCAGATGGGTCCGCTGGCGACGACCGGCCAGCTCAACCGCATCGAGAGTTCGGTTGCGCGGGCCATCGAGCAGGGCGCCACGCTGCGTCACGGCGGCAAGCGGCCGCCGCAGTTCAATGCCGGCTGGTACTACGAACCGACGATTCTCGACGTGCCCGACCAGAAATTCGACATCGTCGACACCGAGATGTTCGGGCCGGTTCTGTCGGTCCTGCGCTTCCGAGAAGAGGAAGAAGTCCTGCGCATGGCGAACGACACGCAATACGGGCTCGCCGCGGGCATCTTCACCAAGGATGCCGGCCGGGCGATGCGCGTCGCGAAGCGGGTGCGCGCCGGCATCGTCTGGATCAATACCTATCGTGTCGTGTCGCCGATCGCCGAGTTCGGCGGCTTCAAGAACAGCGGTTACGGGCGCGAGGGCGGGCTGCAGGCTATCTACGACTACACGCGGCCCAAGACGGTCTGGCTCAACACCTCGACCGAGCCGATCGCCAACCCGTTCGTGATGCGCTGAGGCCGGTCAGAGCGCGAGCTTCAGCCGTTTCGAATGCGAGCGCGAACAACAAACCGTGATCCATTTGTTGGAGGCGCGCATCTCGTCGTCGAACACGACGTCGCGATGATCGGGCGTACCCTCGACCACCTGCACGGCGCAGGTGCCGCAGACGCCCTCGCAACAGACCGATTCGACCTCGATGCCGTTCGCCTCCAGCACCTGCAGGATTGAGCGGTCGGGCGGCACGGTGAAGACCCTGCCGCTGCTCGCCAGTTCGACCTCGAACGCGTCGTTTGCCGATGCCGGCGGCTGGGGCGCCGCGGTGAAATGCTCGAGACGCAGGGAGCCCGAAGGCCAGTGCGCCATCGCCGCCTGGACCGCGTTCATGAAGCCGGTCGGCCCGCAGCAATAGACTATCTCGCCCGCCTGCGGTGTGCGCAGCAGCGCCGCGACATCGAGCCCGTTGGCGGGATTGCCGCCATCGTGATGCAGCCGGACACGCTCGGCGAAGGGCGCCGCCGACAGCAACTCGCGGAAAGCCGTGTGCTCGACGCTGCGCGTGCAGTAGGTCAGCGACCAGTTCTGCCCGGTGCGATGAAGCTGGCGAACCATCGAGAGGATCGGCGTGATGCCGATACCGCCGGCGATCAGCCGGTGATGGCTGGCGCGTGCGGCGAGCGGAAAATTGTTGCGCGGCGCCGAGATCTCGACGATTGCGCCCTCGAGAATCGAATCGTGCATCTCGGCCGATCCGCCGCGCCCCGCCAGCTCGCGCTGGACCGCGATCACGTAGCGATCGGTCTCGGTCGGATCGTTTGCCAGCGAATAGGAGCGCGCGAGTCCCGATGGCAGCCAGACATCGAGATGCGCGCCGGCGGTGAACGGCGGCAGCGCAGCGCTTGCGGGATCGACCAGCTCGTAGGAACGGATGCGTTCGGCCTCGATCCGTACCTGCCGGACCCGGACCTTCAGTTTGGGCGGGTCGCTCATTGCCGTCAGTATCCCAGGGCGGGATTGACGACGTTCTGCAGCGTCTCGCCGCGCAGGTGCCGGCGCACGTTCTCGAAGAACATCTTGAGCGTGATCGCGACGTAGGAATCGCCGTCGTCCGCCGAGACATGCGGCGTCACGATCAGGTTGGGCGTGTTCCAGAGCGGCGAGTCGGAAGGCAGCGGTTCGTTCTCGAACACGTCGAGAATGGCGCCGGAAAGCTGCCCGCTGCGCAGCGCGTCGGCGAGCGCCGCATAGTCCATCACGCCCTCGCGCCCGACATTCACGATCCCGCCGCCCTTCTTCATCAGCGCAAGCCGGCGGCGGTCGATCATGCCGCGCGTTTCTTCGGTGAGCGGCATCGCCATGAAGACGTAGTCCGCGAGCGGCAGCACGCTGTCGAGTTCCTTCGACGGCACCATGCGATCGACGCCCGGCGCCGGCCTGCCGTGCCGGCTGACGCCGATCACGGTGACGCCGAACGGCCTGATCAGCCGCGCCGCCGCACCGCCGATCGAGCCGACGCCGATCACCAATACGGTCCTGCCGGCGATCGGCGTCGAATAGAGCGATTCCCATTGCCGGATCTTCTGACGCTCGATCAGAGCCGGCACGCGGTTGTGCAGCATCATGATCGCCATGACGCCGAACTCGCCGCCCTTGGCGGCATGCGCACCCTTGTTGTTGACCAGCGTGACGCCCGATGGCAGCCAGTCCATCGGGCAGAGATGTTCGACGCCGGCGCCGATAATGTGGATCCATTTCAGCTTCGGCGCCTTGTCGCCGAGATTCGCCGTCGGCAGGTCCCATGTCAGCAGCACGTCGGCGGTCTTCATCGATTCGTCGAAATGATCGGTATCCCAGTCGATGAACGCGTCGAGCTGCGGGGCCACGTCGGGATAGTCGCGCGCCACCGCATCGAACCGCTCGCGCGTGATCGTGAACACCGCCTCGCCTTCCGGCGTATTCGGAAACGTATCCGGCGAGGCGCGGTTGTTCTTGACGTGGACGCGGAGCTTCCTGTCGGCCATGGCGCAGTTTCGCAATCAGCCGCCCGCGGCTTCAAGCGCCTTCAACCGCTCGACCACCCGGCTGTCGCGCGCCTCGCCGCGCAACCCGTCGGCCTCGAAGAAAATGTCCATCACCTTGCGGCCGACTTCGTGCAGGAACTGCGCGTCGTCGCGGTCGGCCTGCACCGGCAGCTTCAGCACCGTGTCGCCGCCGTAGGTGTTGATCGGCATCGGCCCAAGCTGCGCCGGCTGCTGCGGCCTGATGCCGTTCTTGACGTTGCGGACCTGCTGCTTCAGCACCCGGCGCATCATGGCGATGCCGCGGTCGCTCGGCACCAGATGCTCGTTCTTGTGAATGTTGATCGGCCCCATGCCTTCGACCGCCTCGAGATCGCCCGGGAAACGCTGCCGCACGTCGTAGGTGCGGTCGAACAATTCGCCCTGCTCGATGAGCTGCAGCCCTTCCGGCGTGTTCCATTCCGGCGGATCGGCGCGGTGGCCGAAGCAGCCCCACGCATAGGCCACGGTTCTCGTGTCGTCGACCGGCACCACCCATCGCACGAAGGCGCTGCGCCCGAAGTAACGTTGCTTCGTGCCGTCGCAGGCGAACAAGGCACCCGCCTGGGTGAAATTCGGGAACACCATCTCGTTGACGCGCACCCAGACATTGTCGCCGACCCGGCGCGTGTTGGTGCCGAGCATGTAGGGCGTCCTGTCGTGGAAATCGAGCTCGCCGAGCTCGCCCAGCTCCTCGGAGAACTGCGCCCGGCTGATCCGGGAATGCAGGAAGCTGGTGTGCAGCGGATCGAGGATCGCATCGAGCACCTGCAGCCAGTTGCAGCCGAACGGCGCCTTGTAGGGCACCATCGCCATGCCCGGGATGTCGAACGCGTCGTAGATCGGAAAGGGCGGCGTCTCTTCCGGCGGACCCATATAAGCGAAGATCAGGCCCTTGTATTCCTGCACCGGATAGGCGCCGAGCCTGACGTTGCGCTTGATCCGGTCGGCGATCGCGGCCGGCTGGCCGGGCACGTCGAGGATCGTGCCGTCGATGGCGAACAGCCAGCCGTGATAACAGCAGCGCAGGCCTTCGCTCTCGCATTTGCCGTACTCGAGCGACGCCAGCCGGTGCGGACAATTGCGATGCACGAGCCCGTAGCGCCCGGCGAGATCGCGGAACAGCACGAGGTCTTCGCCCAGCACGCGGACGTTCAGCGGCAGCTCGCCGAGCTCCTGCGTCATCGCGACCGGGTGCCAGAATCGGCGCAGGTACTCGCCGCACGGCGTCCCCCGTCCGACGCGCGTGATCTCGCCGTCGGGCCGGGTCGCCGGCCGGATGCGGTAGCCGGAGAAGGCGCCGGCAGCGGCCGGCGGGCTGCCCTGCTTCATCTCGTTCATGAGGCTCTTCCTCTGTGTCACGCGCCCGGTCTCGCCAGAGGCTAACAGACTAAGCGTTTGACAACGCGCGAGCTTTTTCGAGCTTGGCTATTAGTTTTTCTTATATCATGATGCGGCATGGCACCGCGTCGCATCCTGCATCTGAATGCGCTCAAGGCGTTCGAGGCGGCCGCCCGTCATCTCAGCCTGACGGTCGCGGCAGAAGAGCTCGGCGTCACCCAGGCCGCCGTCAGCCATCACATAAGGCAACTCGAAACGCATCTCGGCGTCGCGCTCTTCAAGCGGCGATCGCGCGGAATCGACCTGACGCCGGCCGGCGAGATTCTGGCGCCCGTCGTGCACGAGTCGTTCAGCCGCATCGGCAGCGCGCTCGATCTGTTGGCCGACACCAAGCCGGGCCAGCCCCTGACCGTTACCGCGACGCCGATCTTCGCCTCGCGCTGGCTCATTCCGCATCTCGGCCGCCGCACGGGCGATGACGCCAAGCTCAACATCCGCCTGCTGCCCAATCTGCGCCTGCTCGATCTCCGGCGGCGCGAAGCCGATATCGCGGTTCGCTGCGGCATCCCGCCCTGGGCCGGGCTCGAGGCGGAGCTGCTGGTGCCGATCCATCTGACGCCGGTCTGCAGCCCCCAGTTTCTCGAGAAGCACGGCCCGATTCGCGAGCCGCGCGATCTGCTGCGCCTGCCGCTGATTCACGCCGACACGCCCGACCGCGAGGACGGCGAAGAATGGCGCTGCTGGTTCACGAGCATCGGCATTGCCGAGCAACCGAACGTCCAGCCACTCTCGTTTCACGAACCGATGCTGTCGATGCAGGCGGCGGCGAACGGGCTCGGGATCGGCATGGGGTATTGCGAGCTGATCGACGGCGACCTCGCCAACGGAACGCTGCATCAGATTTTCCCGATCGCGACACCGCACCCGTACAGCTACTACCTCGTCTACCCGGCCGAGCGCCGGCGCGACGGCGAGGTGCGGCGGTTCCGCGACTGGATCCTGAACGAGGCGGCCGATCGGCCGCCCGCAGCAACGGCGGCAAAAACGGGCCCGGCGCCGGCGCGCGTCGCGAAAGAGCCCGACCGCAAGTCGCGCAAGCCGGCCGCCTGACGGTTTCGGCTTCCGGCCTCCGTCAGGACGTCGCCTTGGCCATTTCTTCCATGTCGGTGTAGCGGTTGCCGATGCGCGGATGTGCGCGACCGCCGGTCGAGGCGCCCAGCGCCACCACGATCTCGTCGGCGGCCGGCGCGTCGTTGATCGTGAACTCGATCGTCAGATAGTGCGAGCGCTGGCCCTCGTCGAGCTTGTGCATCATCGGCACGGCGATGGCGCAGCCGGGACCGCCCCGCTTGTTGGTGAAGCTCAGATAGGATTTGCCGCCGACCGCCTCACGGAAGAAATTGCCGAAGCGCAGCGTGTGGATCAGCGCCGAAGCATGCTCGATCTCGCCGTTGCTGCCGACCACCGCCGCCTTGCCGTAGGCCTCGATCCTGTCGGCGCCGCCGCAGGCCTCGACCAGGATCGGCACGATCATGCGCGCGAGGTCCGGCGCGACGTCTAGAATCTCCGGCCGGAGATTTTCGACGAAGCCGCGCCCGGCCCACGGGTTCTTCAGCACGGCGGCGACCGCCGCCATCCGTATCGGCCTTTCGGCCTTCCTGCCGCCCTCGATCAGACCGTCCTCGACGAACTGGACAATCTTGCGCACGTCGCGCGGCACGGCGCGTCTCCCCCGTTCGATGGATGGTCGCTATTCGGCGGCCGCGCGTGCACCGTCGTGGCGCTGGAACTCCGGCACCACCTCGTCGCAGAAGAGCTTCAGCGACTCGCGCTGTGCCTTCATCGGCAGCCCGTAGCTGGCGCAGTAGATGAAATTGTCGACCCCGAGCTTCTCGTAATCCTTGAGCTTGCGGATCACCTCGTCCGGCCGGCCGAACATCAGGTTGGTACGCAACATCTCGGGATCGTACTCGGCGCGGTTCGCCAGTGTGTCGAGATCGATCTCCTCCGGGAATCCGTTGCGGACCTCGCCCAGCTCCTTGAACAGATTCTCGAACTGTGCGCTCTGCCGCTGCACCGCCTTGACCGGCACGTCCCAGCCGTTCGGCCGGTCGTAGACCGCCGTATAGCGCATGGTCGCAAAGCGCGGCCGCTTCGCGCCCGGCGCCTTCGCGCAGGCATCCTCGAAACGCTGCTTGTAGGTTTCGACCTCGGAGAACGGACGCGACAGCGCCCAGGACATCACGTTGCAGCCGTTCGCAACCGACCAGTCGTAGCTGCCGGGATCGCGCGCGGCGACCCAGAACGGCACATGCTTCTGCAGCGGCTTCGGACAGGAGGTCGCTTTCGGGAAATCCCAATATTCGCCGTGATGCTCGAAATCGCCGGCCCACAGGCCGCGCAGGATCGGCAGCATCTCCTTCAGCATCGGCACGCCGAGATTCTGGTTCATGCCGCGCATCATGCGGTTGAACTCGCGCTGGTAGGCGCCCTTGCCGAGACCGAGCTCGAGACGGCCGCCCGACATCAGGTCGAGCAGTGCTGCCTCGCCGGCGAGCTTGATCGGATGCCAGTACGGCACCACCACCACCGCGGTGCCGAGCCGGATGTTCGACGTATGCGCCGCCCACCAGGTCAGCAACTGGAACGGGCCCGGCGCGATCGTCATCTCGATCGCATGATGCTCGGCCGCCCAGGCAATCTCGAAACCGCCATCGTCCGCCATCTGCACCATCTCGAGCACGTGCCGCGACAGGTCCTTCATGTCGATGCTCGGGTCCATGCGTTCGAGGTTGATCGCGATCGAGAATTTCATCGTCTGACTCCGTTTCCGGCGGCACCGGCCGTCCGGGTTCCGCCTGAAAGCCCGCGCACTCTAGCGAGGGTGGCGCAGCCTGTCCTCCTATGAATCATAGGAACTAGGTCGAATCTACTCATCCGAACCATCGGAACCGGCGGGCGGCCCGTTCAGCAGACCGGATTGCAGCCGGAGCGCCAGTTCGAGGCCGAAACGCTGGGCCGGGTCCTGCAAATCGAGGCCGAACTGGCTGCGCAAACGCTCGACCCGGTAGCGCAGGGTGCTGATATGAAGGCCCAGCCGGTCGGCCGCCGGCTGAAGGCGCACGCCGGTGTCGAGCAGAACCCCGAGCGTCTCGATATAGAAGGTCTTGTGGGCGCGATCGTGCGCCTCGATCCGGCCGAGGCGCGCGGCCACGAACTCGCGGATCGCGGCGGGTTCGGCGGTCGCCAGCATGCGCGCCACCGGATCGAACTCCGCCTCGCCGATGCGGCCGCTGCGCCCGATACGCCGCGCCAGCGCGACGACGCGTTGCGCATCCGTCCGCGCGGCACGGAGCTGCTCCGGCGACGTGCAGACCGCGCCGACATGCAGGATCGGCCGTGCGGAGACGATCCACTCCACCTCGTGCTGCAGGCGCGCCGGCAGCTCCGGCGGCGGCTCGGCCTCGGCCGTCGCATCGTCGCCGGTCCAGAGCAGCACGATGTCGCGCTCGTGCACGGCGACGATGGCGCGCCGGTCGCCGTCCGCGAGGATGCGCGCCAGCGCATGCTGGATCCGCTCGAGAATTTTCGGGCGATCGGCCGCCCGCACGCTGTCCGGCAGCGCGAGCGTCAGCAGCCGCGCCGGACGGTCGACGGCGATTCCGAGACGGCTGGCGCGCATGCCGATCTCTTCCGGCGTCTGCCAGCCGCGGTCGAACAGCCGGCCGAAAAAATCGTTGAACGAGGCGGCCTCGTCACCGACGCGCACCAGCAGCCGCATGAGCTGCACGCCGACCGCGAAGCGCAGGGCCTCGACGATCAGCATGTCGACATTGTCGAACGTTCGTCCTCCCGGCAGCAGCAGCAGGCCGCCGACCGTGCGGTGATCGACGACCACCGGCTCGACCTGCATCGTCAATGTCAGGCCGGACCGGATCTCCGGCAGCGCAACCTCGACGATCAAATCGCCGGCGCCGCCGTCTCGCGCGACCTGGCAAAGCCGCCGCCGTGCGTGGACCGACACCAGCTCCTCCCACTCGGTTTGCGACATTTTCGCCTCGGCGGGCGGTGCCGCCGCGGTGGCGCGATTGCCCAGCAGGTCGACCAGGATGACCGGGCATCCGAGCAGATCCGCGGCGAGCGCGGCCATCGCAACCGGGGACACATCGTCCATCACGCGGTTCATCAGCATGCTGTAGACGCCGAGCGCATGTTCGAGCCGGCGCGTCAGGTTCCGCTGGGTCTCGATATGCTCGACACGCGCGATCGCAAGCCCCGCGAGATGCGCGACGGTTTCCAGAAAGCGCAGCTCGTCCGGATCGACCTCAACCTTGTTCTGCGCGTGAACCGACATGACGAGGCCGCTGCCGCCCGGCGACGACGCTAGCGGCAGCAGCACGACGGTGCGATAGTCGCTGGCGCGCGCCTCTTCGCGATAACCCGGATACTCGCATTCGAGCGCATCCGGAATCACGATCGGCTTGCCGGTTTCCAGCACCTTGCGCGTCGGGCTGCCGTCGAGCTTCCAGCGATCCGCCAGCGGCTGACGGCTGGCGACGAACGGATCGTGCCGCGTGACCAGCACCGAGTATCCGGCATCCGGCTCGACCTTCATGATCGCGCTGGTCGACCAAGGCGGCTGCTGGCAGACCGCGAGCGCGATCCGATCGACGACGTCCTTCGGGTCGGCGCTGCTGTTGACCAGGCTGGCGATCTGGTTGATGCGCCGCAGCCGGTCGCCCAGTCGCGACGACACGGGTCAGCGCTCCGCGCCGAGCTCGACGCCGGTCCGCGATTCGGCAAAGCGGGCGAGCTCGGTGTGATCGGCATTCGCGCCCAAAGCGGCTGCCGCCGCGGCCCAGATCGCGCGGCAATGCGCGGCGAAGGGCGCATCGACGCCGGACCGCTCGGCGAGCTCGAGCGCGATGCCGAGATCTTTTGCCATGAGGGCGAGGGCGAAGCCCGAATCGTAGGTCTCCGACAGCACGAACTGCCGGAACTTCTTCCGGGTGCTGTTGTTGCCGCCGCTCGACGCATTGAGGATGTCGACCATCGTCGCCGGATCGAGCCCGAACCGTTTGCCGATCAGCAGCGCCTCGATACCGATCAGGAACCCGCCCGCCGAAACCAGGTTGTTGAGCGCTTTCATGGCCTGCGCCGTACCGAGCGGGCCGGTGCGCAGAATGGTCGAGCCCATGCGTTCGAGCAGCGTCCGGCAGCGTTCGACGGTTTCCTCGGCGCCGCCGGCCATGATCGCGAGCTGGCCGGTCTCGGCCCGCGCCACGCCGCCCGAAACCGGCGCATCGATCATCGCAATGCCGGTTGCGGCGAGACGGTCGCCGAATGCGACGGTGCGCGCCGGCTGGCCCGAGGTCATGTCGATCACGACCGATCCTGGTTTCAGTCGCAACGCCAGCGCATCGCCGGCGCCGAACAGGACCGCTTCGACCTGGTCGCTGGTCGGCAGGATCGTGACGACGATGTCGCTGGCGGACGCCAGCGCACCCAGACTGTCGGCGACTCCGCCGCCATGCGCGGCGACGAACTGCTGCGCCCGCTCGGCGCGGCTGTCGTGAACGAGAAGCGAGTGACCGGCCGACGCGAGACGCGCCGCCATCGGCCAGCCCATGTTGCCGATTCCGACGAACCCGATCCGCTCCTTGCGATCCATGACCGGCATCGCTCCCGTGGCAATCGATCGCGCCGTCGCCCGGCGGCGGCGATCGGCGCGCGCCGGCGGCCGGCCGCGACGATCAGCGCGCGCCGGCGGCGAACAGGTGAGTCTGGTCCCGGCGCCAGCACACTTCGGCCTCGCCGGTGAAATCGGCCGCAAATCCGCCGCCGCCGCTCGGCTGCTTGATCGAGATCTCCGTACCGTCCGACAGGACCAGCGTATGGCTGATGCTCTCGCCGAGATAGACCGATTCGAGCACGCGCCCGACGATGCGGTTCTCGTCCGGCTCGGCGCGGCCGACCGCCCGCAGAACGGCGCGGTCGGGCCGGAACATCAGCGAAACCGCAGAACCCGCCGCGAGGCCAGGCTGCGCCGGCGCGGTGACCGTCCCGCCGCCCGCCAGCGCGACTTTGCAATGCGCCCCGTCCGCGGCAGTCAGCGTTCCGTCGAGGAAGTTCGAACTGCCGACGAACGAGGCGACGAAGGCGTCGGCGGGTCGCTCGTAGAGCGCGGTGCCGGTGCCGACCTGCACGATGCGCCCATGGTTGAACACGGCGATCCGGTCGCTCAGCCGCAGCGCCTCTTCCTGGTCGTGCGTCACATAGACGATGGTGACGCCGAGCCGCTCGTGGATGCGGCGGATTTCGATCTGGATTTCCTCACGCAGCTTCTTGTCGAGCGCGCCGAGCGGCTCGTCCATCAGCAGCAATTGCGGCTCGTAGATGACGGCGCGCGCCAGCGCGACGCGCTGCTGCTGCCCGCCCGAAAGCTGCGACGGCCGCCGGTCGCCGTAGGTCTCGAGCCGGATCAGCTTGAGCGCCGCCCGCACGCGCTCGGCGATCTCCGCCTTGCCGACGCCGCGCACCGTCAGGGGAAAGGCGACGTTCTCGAACACCGTCAGATGCGGGAACAGCGTATAGCGCTGAAACACCATGCCGATGTCGCGTTTGTGCGGCGATACGCCCCGGATGGCGCGGCCGCCGATCAGTATGTCGCCCGCGCTCGGCTCGTCGAACCCGGCGATCATGTTGAGCGTGGTCGTCTTGCCGGAACCGCTGGGCCCGAGGAACGACACCAGCTCGCCCTGCCGGACCTCGAGCGACACGTTGTCGACCGCGCGAACGTCGGCATAGACCTTCGTGAGATTCCGGACCTCGAGCAGCGTGCTGCCCGCTCGTTGCTTCGCTTCGATTTGGTCGTTTCGAAGGGTCTGCGCCATCGGTTCAAGCCACCGGTTGAAGATCGTGCGGGCATGTCGTCATCGGCCCGGCTCCGGCTTTCGGAAGGCGAGCACCAGCAGCACGATCGCCATGGTCGCCACGATCAGCAGCGACGAGGCCGCGGCGATGACCGGGCTCAGATCGGCGCGCAAGGTGGTCCAGATCTTGACCGGCAGCGTCTGCAGGCCGGGCGTCGCCATGAAGATCGCCAGCACCACCTCGTCCCACGAGATCAGGAAGGCGAACAGCCCGCCCGCCACGATGCCCGGCCGGATCGTCGGCAGGGTGATGCGCCGGATCGCGCCGAATTTCGAGGCGCCGCAGACGATCGCGGCCTTCTCCACCGATTCGTCGAAGCTCATCAGCGAGCTGCTGATGCAGATGATCGCGAAGGGCAGCGCCACGATCAGGTGCGCGATGACGAAGGCGATCGAGGTACCCGCCAGCCCGAAGGTGAGCGCGAGCCCGTAGAGCGCGACCGCAATGATGATCACCGGCACGATCATCGGCGAGGCGAAAAAGGCGTTGAGCAGCGTCCTGCCCGGGAACCTGCCGCGCACCAGCGCGAACGAGGTCGGCACGCCCAGCAGCAGCGACAGCACCATGACGATCAGGCCGATCTTGATGCTGTTGAGAATCGAATCGATCCAGCCAGGATTGGTGAACAGCTCCCCGAACCATCGCAGCGTCCAGCCCGGCGGCGGGAAGGCGAGCCAGCGCGAGGAGTTGAACGACAGCATGATCAGGAAAAACAGCGGCACCAGCAGGTAGATCATCACCGCGACCGTGATGGCGGTCAGCGTATGGAACAGCAACCCGCGGCGATTGCGATTCAGCAGCATGGCGCGTGCTTCCTCATATCGGCCGCTTGAGACCGACGGCGCGAATGTAGAGGAAGTAGATCGCCAGCGTGATCGTCAGCAGGATGAAGGCGGCGGCGCTGCCGAGCCCCCAGTTCAGCATCTGCTGGACCTGTTGGGCGATCAGCACCGCGATCATCATGTCGCCGGGTCCGCCGAGCAGCGCCGGCGTGATGTAGTAGCCGAGCGACATGACGAAAACCATGATGCAACCGGCGCTGATCCCCGGCAGCGACAGCGGCAGCAGGACGCGGCGCAGCACGCGCCCGGGCGATGCGCCGGCGATCGCGGCCGCCTGCATCAGCGCCGGATCGATCGCGGAGATCGTGGCGTGCAGCGGCAGGATCATGAACGGCAGCATGATGTAGGTCATGCCGACGATGACGCCGATCATGTTGTTGACGAGGGCGACCGGCTGGTCGATCACGCCGAGCCACATCAGGAAATGGTTGATCGCCCCGGTATTCTGCAGCAGCACCAGCCAGGCATAGGTGCGCGCCAGCAGGTTCGTCCACATCGAAAGCAGGATAATCGCGAACACCACCCGCATCCAGCCGGCCGGGCAGATCACCAGGAACCAGGCGACCGGATACGAGAGCAGCAGCGCGGTCGCGGTGACGACGATCGAAACCACGATCGTGTTGAAGAGAACCGTGAGATAGGTGCGGTCGGTGACGAGTTGGGCGTAGTTGCCGATTCCGGGTTCCGGATCGGTGACGCTGCGCAGGAACAGGATCGCCAGCGGCGCCACGAATACGATGAAAAGGAACACGAGGGCCGGCATCGCCGGCACGAGCGAACGAATGCCGCCCGGCGGTCTCGTGCCGGCGCCGGAGCCGGCCATTGCTCCCAAGGCCATCCCTCTTCCCTCGTACCCTGATCACCCGACCGGGAAAAGGGTGCCGCACAATGTACCGGCCGGCAACAACCGACGCCGCGGGGAACGGCGCAACGAACCGCCGTTGTCCCCGCGGGTTTTCCGGGAAGAGACTATTCGAGCTTCCACTTGTTCCAGGCTTCGGTCACCGCCTCGGCGTTATCGACCCAGTAATCGAGGTCGATCTCGATCTGGCCGTCCAGATGGCCGAAGGCGATGGCGTCCATCGTCTCGGCATCGAGCAGATCGACGGCCCGGGTGTTGATCGGCGACAGCAGCGCCGCCTTGGCGAACTCGGCCTGGTTTTCGGCCGTGGTCGCGTTGGCGATGAACTGCATGGCGAGGTTCTTGTTCGGCGAGCCCTTCGGTATCACGAGCATGTCGCCCGTCGCGATCGCCTGGTTCCAGGACATGCCGATATTCTCGCCGCCCTCTTCCTGCATGATGACCGACACGCGGGTGTCCCAGCAGAAGCAGATCGGCGCTTCGCCGGATGCGAGGAGCTGCTGCGATTCCGCACCCGAATTCCAGAACACGATATTGTCGCGGATCGTGGCGAGCTTGGCGAACGCCCGCTCGATGTCGAGCGGATAGAGATCTTCCGGCGCGACGCCGTCGGCCAGCAGCGCCATTTCGACGATGCCGGTCGAGGGCCAGCCGATCACGCTGCGCTTGCCGGGGAATTTCTCGACGTCGAAGAAATCCGCCCAGGTCTGCGGGACGTTTCCACCGAGCGCATCGATGTTGTAGGCCAGCACGAACGCGTAGTAGAAGCTGCCCGTGCCGTAGTCGAACGTGTAGCGCGGGTCGAGATTCGTGCGGTCGACGACGGTGAAGTCGATCGGTTCGAGCAGCCCTTCCGCCGCCGCGCGATAGGCGAAGTCGGCCTCGACGTCGACGACGTCCCAGACCACGTTGCCGGATTCGACCATGGCCTTGAGCTTGCCGTAGTCGGTCGGGCCGTCCGCCACCACGACGGTGCCGGTCTGCTCGGTAAAGCTGCCGCCCCAGACCGCCATCTGGCGTTCCTGCGTCGTGCCGCCCCAGGCGACGAACGTGATGCTTTCCGCCGCGATGGCGATGCCGGCGGCAGCCGCGACGGCGGCCGCCAGCATGGCGCCCAGGATCGCAGCCCTGCCTTTCTTCGATGCGGTCATACCCTGTCTCCTCCGTGCGCGTGCACTCTGGTTTCTTGTCGTACGAACTTGCGGCGCGCTGCCGCCCTGCGTTCGGCCCAACGGGTGCAATCGACGCTGGCGGCCTCGCGCAGCATCAGCGATCGGACTGCGGCACTTCGGTCCGTCGAATTTCCCGTTGCCGGCATTCGACGATCGTTGTCCGCCGCGCCGGCGGATGCCGGTCGCGCCGCTGCCCGGTCGATGCGGTTTCGTGCTGCAGAGGCTACAAAGCGCGCTCGTGTCGTAACACACGAGCTTTTGTGCGCCGGTTATTAGATTTTCTAATGGTGATCGTTCGGACCGCCCTGCCGTGTGAAAAATCTCTCAATGGTTTTCGGCCATGCCCGATCGGCACGGCAAAGTGGTCGCTGCGCGCGTTGTCGCGCCGATCGCGCCTTGAACGAAATCCGGTTCGACAGATAATCGACCGGCCGGAGGATTGCGCCCATGCCCCTCGTTCGTCTGCCGAGCAGCGAGACGTTTTTCGTCGACGAAGGCAGCGGCACGCCGCTGGTACTGATTCACGGCATGGGCGGCGATCACACGGTCTGGGACAGCCAGCTCGCCGGCTTTCGCGACCGGTTCCGGATCGTCCGGCCCGACATTCTCGGCCATGGCGGTTCGGAAAAGCCGCCCGGCCCGTGGACGTTTACGCAGTTCTCGCGCCAGATCGCCGAGCTGCTCGCACATCTGGAAATCCCGCGCGCGATCGTCTGCGGTTTCTCGCTCGGCGGTTCGATCGGCCAGGCCGTTGCGATGGACCATCCCGGGCGCGTCGCCGGGCTCGTCATCGTCAGCTCCGGCTGCGCGCGCACGCCGGAGGAGCAGGCCGCGATTGAAAAGCGCGTCGAGCAGGTTCGCGCAGGCGGCCCGTCCGCCGTCGTCGACGGCGCGCTCCAGCGCTGGTTCAGCGCGAAGTTCGCCGAGGCGAATCCCGACCTGATCGCCTACTGGCGCGCCCGTCTGCTCGGCAACGACTACGAACCCTATTGCGCGGTCTATCGCTTGTACGCCGACATCGACCGCCAGCTTCTCGACCGGCTCGGCAGCATCCGGGCGCCGACCCTGATCGTCACCGGCGACAGGGATCCCGGCCAGACGCCGCGCATGGCGCACGAGATGGCGCGCCGGATTCCCGATTCCGAAGTCCTGATCTTCCCCGGCATTCCGCACATGCTGCCGCTCGAGGCGGCGCCCGAACTCGACCGCGCCGTCAAGGATTTTGCCGCGCGCCGCGTCGCCCGGATTTAGGACGAGCCGCATGACGCGCGAAAGGACCGTCGCGCCGGCGAAAGAGGGCCGCGCCTTCCGCGTCGGCAAGGGCCGGCATCCTGCCGCCAGACAGTTGCCGCTGCTGTCGCGGATCGGGCCGCTCAGTACATTCCGAACTTTCCGGTTTCCAAATCCCAATAAATCCGGCACCTCTTGCCCGGCCCGACGAGAATCTGCGAGCAGGTCGGTGCGCAGCTCGGCGCGCCAGTCGGGCCGCGCAGCAGGATATCCGGTTCCGTCGTTTCGAAGTCGCCGGCGGATTCGGTCGGGCAGCCGCGCCCGGTGTGATCGACGACGCGCAGCGCGATGGGCTCGACCGGGCCGATGTCCTCGCCGTCGAAGAGCGGCCGCTGAATATGGGCCACCGACAGCCGCAGCCCTTCGTCGTCCGTGTTCCAGAGATAGACCCGGTCGAGCCCGCCGTCGCAGGTCATGTCGAATTCGAATGATCGTGCGCGCGCCGTATCGAACGCATCACCGTGAGCGCGTCGCATCAGGGTGCCGGCCCGATCGTCGTCCATGTCGAGTTGCGGGCGGCGCACGCGTTCATCCATGTAGAGATCGGGGCTGAACCAGGCCGAGCCGGCGATCAGGACGCCGTTCCAGCGTTCTTTCCTAAAGGTCGACCCATCGCAAATTCTTGCGGTGCCGGCAAAGCGATCTGGGCCATCCGGTTCGAGCAGAACTCGCGCCCAGACGCCACTACCCGGCCCGCACGCGCCGTTCCCGTCATCTCCGGTCAACGCGAAATATTTGTTGCCCTGCAGGATGTGCGCGATCATGCCACGATCGAAGCCGGGATACTCGAGAATACTCTTGCCCTGGATGACATAGAGCCTCAGCGGACTTTGTCGGTGCGCCAATAACCGAACGTATTGATGCCCGCGAGATACGCGTCCGGCGCAATGTCGTCGCTGTCATCCGGCGGATCAGACCTGACGCCGACATCGGCATGGGCAATGGGCGCAGGAAATCCAACGACGCATGCCAGAAGGAGAAAGCTGGCCGCGCGAATCGCATTGCGTATCAGGTAATGGCGCATCACGCCCTCCGCGTCGGCGCCCACAACCTTGTCGCGAATATATCAGGAGAAAATCTGGCCGAGCGGAAGGAATCCGCAGCGAACCGTCTCCACGTCCGGGCGCACGCGCAGTGCCCGGCGTAGCGCAGGCGGAGCCTGCCTAAAGTCATCCCCGGACCGACTGCCGGGTTTGCCGGCCGATCGAAGCTTGTTCAAAGGTCCGCCCGAGCCCGCGCGCGCTCGCGCCATCGCTCAGTCGGCCGTGTGCGTCAGCCAGTCCGGCAACCGCATGCCCCAGGCTTCCCAACCCTCATTGAAATTGACGGCGTGCGCTTCCAGATCGGCGGCGTTGGCGGGAAAGCCGTATTGCAGGATGTAGGCCTGATAGTCCTGCAGCATATTGTCTTCATTGGTGGGCGTCGGCACCAGGCCGCGCCGCTCGATACAGTGGGCAAGATAGCCGGTGATATAGTCGCTGGCCTGCTGACTCTCCCAGGAACTGCGCCGATCGCCATAGCGGCGCGCCTCGAGCGTGAGAACGTGGGCGGCCAGTGCGTTGCCGAGCGCGTAGGCCTGGTCATAGGGTTCCATTGACGCGAGCCAACCGGCATCGAACTCGATGGATTGCGATGTCGGGTCGTAACCGACTGTGCCGCTTGCGGGTTTGAATGTCGGGCTCTGGTAAAAACTCAAGTGGCCTTTGCTGCGCAGGCAGGTGTCCATCGCCCGCGTCATTCGTCCGACATCGGCAGTGAGCGTGCCGGTGGGGTCGGGATCGGGCTCCGTGCGCGTGATCGATTTGCTGTCGTCGGGCGGCTGGTCGCCGCCGGTGTCGAAACCGTCGTTGCCGCCGCCGGCACCATTCCCGCTGGCTTGCGTACAGTAGGTCTGGTTCCACCAGGCCTGCTGCTCTGCCGTCCACTCGGCCAGGGCCGGACAGCCGATATCGTCATCGCTGTCGTCGCTCTCAGTGCTGTACTCATCGCTGACGCCGGGATCCTGTCTGGCCTCGGCAAGTGCCTGTTCGTCAATCCAGCAGAGGGCCGTTTCGTTGATGGCGCAGCGGTCGGCGGCGCAGCGGAGCAGGATCTCGGGATGGCGCTGATAGAGTTCGTTGCGCAGTTCCGTCAGCTCGATGCGCACCGGCGGGCCGCCATAGATCCGATCGTATTCGCTGGTGTCCTCGCAGGGCCCGCCACCCACGCTGCCCGGAAGGTCGCCGGTCGAGAAACTGTCGCCGCCGTCGCCGGCGGCGGGATCGCCGCCGGTGTAGAATTCATCCTGATAAACGCCGGAATTGTCCTGGGCTCGACCGGCCGGAGAGACAAGCGACAGGCAGAGCAGTGCCGCACCGAGAGTCGCAAGCCGAATTCCCGGCGCGCCCTTCGGCAACGCGCGCCATCGACGATGCTGGCGATGCAGCAGCAAACACAAGCCTCCGAGCCGGTCCCCCGCCGGGTTGGATTTTCGTCCCGATCGCATGGAACTGTCCAGTCGCGCACGCGACCTCGCCGAACGGGCGCGTGTCGATGCGCCAGACTTCCTGCTGCGCATCGTCGGTCATCGCCTGCGGGCTGCCGAGACGGTCGGCATGCACGTACCAGCCATCGGCCGCCGGCACGAGCCTGACCGCATCGGCCGCGACGGTCTGCCGGTTGGTTTCCCGGACGAAGCGGACGGCGTCGGCGACCAGGCACGCGCGGCGACGCGATCAGCGCGGTGTCGTTAGGTCGGATTCAAAACCCGTTGGATACGGATGGCGACGCAGCCGACGCCCGAAGAGCGAAGCAGGATGACTTTCTATGAGATAGACATAGAGCACAGCCGCCCTCCTTCGCTGAAGCTTCGGAGGGCATCCTGCTTCGCGCAGAGGTCAAGGCCAATCCTGCGAAGCTCGAAGAGCGAAGCAGGATGGCGAGCCACCCGAAGCCAAAGGCGTAGGGTGGCGGTGCCCGCAGTCTACTGCTAACGGGTCTCTCCGGTCATTTGCCTGTTACTGAGCGATAACAGGGAATTTTACAGGAATTTGGGCCTTCCCAAACGGCTAACGCACCGCCTAGCCCGCTGATTCATCGTGGCTAAACGGCACATTCCCGATCATCAGAAACAGGGAATTCGGTTCTCGGAACAGGGAACCAGCTGGCTCGGATCAGGTAATTGCAACCAGGAAACACGGATAACCTTAGTCGGTTGAGAGTCACACTTGGGAATCCCATAGCCTTGGGTTGATTGCCAAAACACCGTGATTCATTGGGCCACGAGCGGCCCCGCTGCAGATCGAGCCGAGGGACGAACACTGGGATTTAAGTGGGATTGAGAATGACGAAGCGGGATGCGCTTAGCGGGAAGTGGGATGACGGTGGGATAAGGGCTTCGTTATGTGGGATGAGACCGAAGCTAAGTGGGATTTAGCTGTGGCCAGACGGCACGGGCCCGGGATCGGTTAATCGAGTCTTGGGATGCGCGTTACAACTCATGGGATTCTCTTTCTACCTGCTATGCACAATGTGTGGATGATTTCGGGATCGATTTTTCTTGACGCCTGTCGAGCGATTCATGGAAGTTGGAATTGAGGCCTTGCAAAGAGTCGTACTGACTGGCTGCACGCGTTGGTTTAGATTTGTACATGTCTGCAACAATGGCTTTGCTATGAGCAGCGCTCGAGTACCGACAAATCATGGTCGGCAGTCTGTGCCAACGATTGAGGAGCGGTCGATCGAAATCCTCAAGGCCTATACCGGTAACGCGCGGGCCCACTCGAAGCGCCAGATCCGGCAACTCGCAAACAGTATCTTACGTTTTGGATTTACGAATCCCGTGCTCGTCGCAGACGACGATACCATTCTCGCGGGCCATGGCCGCGTCGAGGCAGCCAAATCGATCGGCCTGACTCATGTCCCCGTTGTTCGGCTATCTCATCTGTCGGAGGTCGAGCGGCGGGCCTATGTGATTGCTGACAACAAGCTCGCTCTCAACGCCGGCTGGGATCAGGAGCTCCTGGCGATCGAGCTACAGGCGTTGGTCGACCTTGACTTCGATATGGAGCTGACCGGTTTCTCACTGGCAGAGGTCGATCTCGTTCTCGATGAGGCGAGCGAGCGAAGCATTCCCGGACCCCAGGGCCCTGAGGATGTCATTCCGGCCTATCCGACGAGTGCGGTCACCCGCCACGGCGACGTCTGGCAATGCGGCCGTCACCGGGTGATCTGCGGCGATGCCCGGGATCCGGAGGCCTACAGGTCGCTGCTCGGCAACCACAGTGCAGACCTGATCTTTACGGACCCGCCCTACAACGTGCCGATCGACGGCCATGTGTCCGGTCTCGGTCGCATCCGGCACCGGGAGTTTGCAATGGGCGCCGGTGAGATGTCCGAGGCTGCCTTCACGGCCTTCCTTGCCGAGACCTTAGGGACGGCCAGCCGCATGTGCCGGGACGGAGCCATAGCCTTCGTGTGCATGGATTGGCGGCACATGGCCGAACTCCTGGCCGCCAGCAAGCAGGCTTTCACTGAGCTCAAGAATCTGTGTGTCTGGAACAAAACCAACGGCGGCATGGGGTCCTTCTATCGCTCCAAGCACGAGTTGGTGTTCGTGTTCAAAGTCGGTGACGGACCGCATCTTAACAACTTTGGCTTGGGCGAAACGGGCCGATACCGCACCAATGTCTGGGACTATCCGGGCATTAACAGCTTCGGAGCGAATCGCTCCGGCGAACAAGCCATGCACCCCACCGTCAAGCCGGTCGCCCTCGTGGCCGATGCGATTCGCGACTGCTCGAAACGAGGCGACATCGTGCTCGATAACTTTGCCGGTTCGGGGACCACACTCATCGCGGCCGAAAAGACCGGTCGGCAAGCCATGGTCCTCGAATATGACCCCGGCTACTGCGACACGATCGTTAGACGCTGGCAGACCCTAACGGGTCAGCATGCGATCCGAGCAAACACGAGTGAGCGTTTCGAGCATGTCGAAGAGCAGCGGCTCGGGTTTGGAGAGACGCCCCGAGCTCTCGCGGGACAATGAGGGAGTCCGCACAGAAGGCAGAAGATGGCGCAGCGTGACGATGCCCAAGGCAAATCGTATGACGTTGGCTACGCAAAGCCGCCCGTCGCAACGCGGTTCGCAAAAGGTCAGTCGGGAAATCCCCTTGGCCGACCGCGCAAGAAAAACCCTGAACCCCTCAAGCCTTCCGATGGATCATTTCTTGAGTTGTTCACTGAAGAGGCCTACCGCGAGGTAACACTCCGAGAGAATGGTCAGCTAGTTCAACTACCTGCGATAAAGGCCGCCATGCGATCGACCTGGGCCGGGGCGATAAAGGGTGGACGGCTTCCTCAGAAATTTGCTTTCGGAATGGCACAACTTGCCGAAGCCGAGCGCCAAAAATCGGAATCGTCGAAGTACGAATGGCTTTGGGCCCTGAAGGCAAGGGGCAGGCGGATCATTACAGAGTGCGAGCGCTCGGGCCGACCGGTGCCCGAGCTCTACCCTCACCCCGACGACATCATCGTGGATCCGCTGTCGGGAGAAGCCCATGTCGACGGTCCATTGTCCCGCGAACATGATGACTACTGTAAGTACATAGCGGCGGCTCGAGACTTTTATGTCTTGTTCTCCGAGCTTTTGAAAAGAACGGGCTGTGAAGTATTTCTTCCGGGTCCGGAATCAAAACAGACATGCGGATTCCTGATCCTTGCATATGTGGCAAATTTCAAATTACCCACACGCTACCGTTGGTCCAAGCTCAAGGACTCCGATGGGCCCGGCGAGACGACAAAGCATCAAGCATTTTCCCGTGAAGACAACGTGTACGAGTGTCAAGGATTCGCGCTCGCGCAGGAGTGCAGCAGGCTCCCCCTGCGTGAATTGAGGCGACGAGTCAAAGCAGGTTTCGCTCATATTGCAATATTGCAATCCAAATGCCCGAACCTTGCGAGCTGGAAGGATGAAGCACTCGAACGCAAGATAAACCGTTGGCATGCAAAAAGGGTTGCCGAGTACAACCAAAGAAAGGTTGGGGCGGAATCGTCTGGGAATGTCAAAGCCAATCGAATATCCGATTTATCTGACAAGGAACCAACGGCATGAGTGAACGGACGGACACTCCCACTCAGGACGAGGGCGACAACTTAAGAGAGATCAAAGGCTCAGCGCAACGCGCTCACGGTCAGAGCAAGGGCTACCACGTTGGTTATGGTAAACCGCCTGTCGAGACGCGATTCACGAAGGGTATGTCAGGCAATCCTCAGGGCCGGCCACGCAAACCAAAATCTCGTCCACCCCTCAGCCCCAACGCGAATCTGTCGGACTTTCTCAATGCCGAGATTCTTCGTGAGATTGGCCTAAGGGAAAATGGCGAACCCATCCGCTTGCCGGTCATTCAAGCCGTCATTCGAGCGCTGGCTACCGGAGGAATCCAGGGCAAGCGGCTGTCCCAAAAGTTGCTCTTGCAGTTGGCTCAAGCGGATGAGCAAGCGCGTCGAGCGGCCGAGGAAGCGGAAGCCGAGCGTAAAGAGTCACTTTACCGGTCCATGCGGCAACTCAAAGAACGCGGCAAAAAGCTCTTCGCACTGAACGCGCGGCGTGGTCTGCCGCCACCCGATTTCCTGCCGCACCCAGACGATATTGAGCTGGATCCCTGGAAGCGCAAATTTCGCATCAACGGGCCATTCTTCCCCGAAGAGGTTCCGATTTACGAGTATCTCGCATCGACTCGAGATCTGTTGCTGCGCTGCGCGGCCAATGCTCAGGCACTGGGGCGTGGGTGGGTGGTTCGAAACAATGGCAAGACACATTGTGCCTACTTGGTCCTCGCGGGTTTGTACGACTTGAAACTTCCCAAACGCTACCGCAAGTCTGATTGGGAAGCAGTGTCCTTTATGATGAGATTTCAGTCGCTGCGCCGCCGACAACGCGAGCGCATTATTGCCGAAGAGATGGCACGTTTTGAAAGAGAACGACCAGAACGGCTACGCGGATCGCCAGAATCGGAAGCGACGTGTGACAAGATGGTTCGCGACTGGATCGAGAAGAATTGTCCGGGAGCCGAAGCAGACAGATCGAATATCTGTGTCGCGCGCAGTTCAGAGGCCGGTCACGCTGGCTGAACGTATGAAAAAGGAACAAGACGGCAGCATACTGGATGAAGAAGGCAGGATCATTTATTTCAGTCCGGAGCGTTTCAAAAATGATATCTGCCTTGGTGACGCTTGCTTTGTGTGCGGCATCTCACCTAGAGATGCGCCGTTCAACAATGAACATGTGATTCCTCATTGGATCTTGCGCAGATTCGATCTCTTTAGGCGCCGAATCACGCTACCAAACGAAACGGAAATCGAGTATCGGCAGCACACGGTGCCATGCTGCGAGCGGTGTAATGCACTGCTCGGGCGCACGTTGGAGCAGCCGATGAGCGATTTGACGACCCACGGCTTCGATGCTTTTCGTCGGCAGTTGCCTACAGCCGTGAGTGTCATATTCGAATGGCTCTGCCTGACTGTATTCAAGTCGCACTACCGCGATCGCCTGATGCGAATGACGCTGGATCGGCGAGCACCTGACAGCCGGATCGCCGACCTCTATGACTGGGACGAACTGCATCACATCCATGCAGTAGCACGAGCCATGTATACCAGCTGCCGGATTGATCCAGCCGTTATCGGTTCAATGCACGTTTTCGAGGTAACAGAAGACCAATACGAAGAGAATTTTGACTTCGCCGATCTCTATCCAGCACAGGCGGTGTTGATACGTATCAATGACATCGCCATCGTCGTGACCGGACCCCAATCACGCAACCACCCCTTATGTGACCATTAGAGCGGGCTGGGCGGACTCTACTCAAATCCGGAAGAAGTTAGTTCGGCGCCTCAGGTCAGGTTCTGGTCGAGATCGATCCGACAAATCCGGAGGAGATCACCGGTCAAAAAACTGCTCTCGAACTGACTGCAATGAACGGGCAGGGTCAAACGCGCTCTAACTTTGGTTGTCAAAGCGGATGACCGGCTCCATCTTCGCCAGCACATCGTCCGAGAGCCAGCAAAGCATTTTGTGCCCTTGCCCCAATTCGCGTACTGGCGGCACCTCCTTCTCGCAACGGTGATCGGGCACGAGGTGCTTGTAGCCACAACGGGTCTGAAATGGACAGCCGGTCGGCGGATTCATTGTCGAGGGAATTTCACCCTCGAGCACGATATGCTTTTTCACAACATGCGTATCTGCAATCGGGATCGCAGACAACAGCGCCTCAGTATAGGGATGATAAGGTGGTGCAAAGACCTGATCCGTCGTGCCCTGTTCGACGATATAGCCGAGATACATGACAATGACGCGGTCCGCGATGTAGCGCACGACAGACAAGTCATGACTGATGAACAGCATTGTCGTCTTGTGCTTGCGTTGGATGTCCATCAGGAGTTCGGTTACGGCGGCCTGTACCGAGACGTCCAAAGCCGACACCGGCTCGTCGGCAACGACGACCTTGGCGCTGCCGGCAAATGCGCGCGCGACACCAATGCGTTGTTTCTGGCCGCCTGAAAGCTGACGTGGCTTGCGAGTTGCGAACGCACGAGGAAGCTTAACCAGATCAAGCAGCTGCAGCATCTTTTCGCGTCGTTCGACCGCAGTCCTGCCAAATTTAAATTTCTCCAGGGTGCGAATGATCTGCGAACCCACCGTGTGGCTGGGGTTCAATGTGTCAAACGGGTTCTGGAAGACCATCTGGATCGAAGAAACAGTTTGCACGTTCCGCATTTCGATGTGTACCGACTGAATCTCCTTGCCGCCCAGCTTCACGCTGCCCTCGCTCGCGGTCTCTAGGCCGAGCAACACTTTGGCCAAGGTGGATTTGCCGCAACCGGACTCCCCAACGATTGCCACGGTCTCCGACTCGCGCGCCTCGAAGCTGATCGTTTCGTTCGCCTTGACGACGCGGCCGCCGCGGCCACCGAAGACTTCGTTTGCCGCTACACGATAGTATTTCTTAAGACCGTCGACCTGGAGAACGGGCGCACCGGCCTTGACGGGTACGTTTTGTTTCCGCGCTCCCTCAGGCGTTGCCGTCCAGTCAATTTCGTTGAAGCGGATACAACGACTGAAGTGGTTCTCGTGGCCTTCGACCGGAATCATCGGAATCTCTGCGGCATCGCAGCGACCCTTCACGAAATGATGACAACGAGGGCCGAAATTGCAACCCTTCGGGCGTTCGTGCGGCAACGGCAACTGCCCCGGGATAGCCATCAACGGCCTTTCATTCTTGTCGGCGCCCGGCAATGGAATCGACCGGAACAGGCCTTGCGTGTATGGGTGGCGCATCCGGTCGAATACGTCCTTGACCGACCCCGTTTCGACCGCCTCGCCCGAATACATGACCGTAATGCGGTCGCAGGTCTCCAGGATCAGACCCAGATTGTGCGACACGAAGATCATCGAGGTGCCGTAGCGCCTTCCGAGATCCTTCACCAACGCGACAATGCCCGCTTCCACCGTCACGTCGAGGGCGGTCGTCGGTTCATCGAGCAGGAGCAACGCTGGCTTCGACAGCAGCGCCATGGCGATAACGATGCGCTGTTGCTGCCCGCCGGAAAGCTGATGCGGGTAGGACTGCATCATCCGTTCAGGGTCCGGCAGACGCACAGCCTTCAGCATGTCGAGGGAGCGCTGATAGGCTTCTTTCGTCGAGACCTTTTCATGGATGAGCGGCACCTCCATCAGCTGCTTCCCGACCTTCATAGCCGGGTTCAGGCTCGCCATCGGCTCCTGGTAGATCATCGCGATCTTCGAGCCGCGCAGCGCGCGCAGCTCGTCCGCCGACAACTCGCCCATATCGCGGCCCTGGAACACGATTCGCCCGCCGACGATTTTCCCGACGTTCGAAAGATCGCGCATGATTCCGAGAGCCACAGTCGACTTGCCGCAACCGGATTCTCCGACGATGCCCATTGCTTCGCCGGGCATGACCGTACAGGAGAAGTCCATGACGGCCGGAATCTCACCTGCCCTCGTATGGAAGGAAATGAAAAGATTCTCGATTGCCAGAATCGGTTCGGCGGCTTGTCTTGAGATTTCGTTCATGGCTGCCTCCGGTGTCAATCCTTCAGCGACTGTTCGCGCATCGAGTCGGCAAGTAGGTTCAAGCCGAGCACGAGGGACATCAGCGAAACGGCCGGTACGAGGCCCTGCCAGAAATAGAGACGGAGTTGGGCCACCTGACTTCCGTCCTTGATTGCCGTACCCCAGTCCGGGCTTTCCGGACCCATGCCCAGCCCGAAGAAGCCGAGGGTTCCCAATAGAATCGTCGTGTAGCCGATGCGTAGGCAGGTGTCGACAATGAGTGGCCCGCGCGCGTTCGGCAGAATCTCCCACAGCATGATGTACCAGGCTATCTCGCCACGGGTTTGAGCTGCCGAGATGTAATCGCGCGTCTTGATATCCATGGTGAGGCCGCGCACGATTCGGAACACGCCGGGGCTCGACGCAAACACGACGGCCACAAATATGTTGAGTTCATTGGGATCGATCGAAACGATGCCCAGCGGATCGGCATTGAAGACCAAGCCCGCATAGAGCCAGAATCCGATGATCAGCGTCAAAGCGAGATAGAGGTATAACTTGTCGGGCCGTTCCTTATAGCGCGTGTAGAACAGCAAGCAGAAAAAGACGATGGGAAACAGGAACAGCACAGCCGCCATTACATAGGGAAGGCCAGTTTCCATGATGCCCGGCGTCACTAGTAGGTAAAAGAGCAGGATGACCGGAAAGGCGAGCACAAGATTGGCCAGAAACGATAGCACCTGATCGATGCGCTTGCCGAAATAGCCCGCTGGCAGTCCGAGGCTGATCCCAACCAAAAGCGCGATCAGTGTGGCGGCAGGTGCGATGGTCAGCACGATCTGCGCACCGTAAACCGCGCGGCTGAAGACGTCCCGGGCCAGATGGTCCCCGCCAAGCAGAAAGACCATGCCCGTTTCCGGGTCCATTGCGCCGGGGCCGGCATTTTTCAGAATCGAAACCTGCACGCGCGGATCCATTGGTGCGATGACGCCGGCGAAAATCGCCGTGAATAGCCAGAAGAAGCAGATCAACACACCGGCAGCTCCGATTCTATCGTCGAAGAGATAACCGAAGAGACCCAACTTCCGCTTGAACCTCCAGACCCCGACAATCACCAGTGCCAGCGCGATCCAGACCGGCCAGAAACGCGAGACGATCCCGATGACGATGTCGAAAAAACCAACATACTCCACCATGCTCTGCTCCTACCCGACACGGATTCGCGGATTGAGAAACGCATAGCCGACATCGGAAATCAGTTGGGTCAGCAGGACAATTACAACCGAAATCAGGCCGCAGGCCAGCACCAGGTCGATGTCGTTGTTGGAAGCGGCCTGCACCAGCAGCCAGCCGAAGCCTTTATAGTTGAAGATCGACTCGACAACGACGACGCCTGTCAGGAGCCATGGGAACTGCAGCATGATTACGGTGAAGGGAGCGATCAACGCATTGCGCAGCGCGTGCTTGGTAACGACCGTGCCGAATGTCAGTCCCTTTAGACGGGCGGTGCGGATGTATTGCGCTGTCATCACTTCGGCCATCGAGGCACGTGTCATGCGCGCGATGTAACCGATGCCGTAGATAGCCATCGTCATCACGGGCAAGGTGAAGTTGTTGAAACTGACACCTTTGGTCACTGCAGTGGCCGCCGAGCCATTGAGCCAGCCGAGCATGGAAGCAAAAACGGCGGTAAATATGACGCCCGACACGTACTCGGGCGTTGCCGTCGATGCGATCGACGCTACCGACAGCGTTCGGTCCAGTCTGGACCCTTCGCGCATGCCGGCGAGAACCCCGATCAGAAGCGATGCGGGCACCATCACGACCATGACCCAGAACATCAGGATTCCGGTGGCCCGCAACGCTTCAGGCAACCGCTCCGCGACCGTCGCGCGGAACGCGGTGGAACAGCCGAAATCTCCCTGCAGCACGCCGGAGAAGGTGGGCTCTGTTACAGCAGGACAGTAGTTGGACTGCGCCACGGGTTCCGCCGTCTCGGGGTCGATGATGGGCTGTTTTGGCCAGACCCCAAGCCAGCGGCCATATCGCACGAAGAAGTTATCGCGATACCCATTGCGCTCGAGCCAATTCTCGAGATCCTGATCCGTGGCGTGCATCTCCGTCTGGAACACGGCGAGCTTGCGCAAATTGGGCTCGAGATTGACGAAGGCGAAGACGACGAAACTGAGGCACAGCATCGTCAGAAGCATGACGCCGAGGCGCCGGAGGACGAACGTCAACATAGCCACACCCCCTGGATAGATGGCGGCAGCCGCGTCAGGAGCCTTGTCCCGCCATATCGCCGGCCGGGAGGGGCGAGCGCCCCTCCCGCTGCACTAGATTCTATACGTCAAGCCAGACCTTCTCGAGGTGCAGCTCGAACGTCTGGTGCATATACAAGCCCATGACATAGTCGGCATGGTGCCGGTAGAGCGAGCGCCAGAAGGGCTGGATCAGGATCCCGGAGTCCTGAAGGATCGTCTCGATGTCCTTCATGAGCTCCTTGCGCCTGTCAGCGTCCGCCACGGCGAGGGCGGCGTTAAGCTTGGTATCGAAGTCGGGGTTCGAATAAGCCGACTCGTTCCAGGCTTCGCCGGTCCGATAGGCGAGTGCGAGAACCTGTACGCCAAGCGGACGCATGTTCCACTCGGTCGTGGACCAGGAGTACTTGGTCCAGTCATTCCAGAAACTGGATCCCGGGATCACCGTCCGCTTCACATTGATGCCGGCTTCCCTGCACTGCGCGGCGATCACATCGGCCGGGTTCTTCACATATTCGGCATCGTAGGAAATGAGCTCGAACTCAAGATCCGCGACGCCTGCCTCGGCCATCAGCGCTTTAGCCTTCTCGATATCGCGCTCAATCTTCGGCAACTCGTAGTACTCCGGGTGGATCGGCGCGACATGGTGATTCTCGCCGACGATGCCGGCATCGTTGTAACCGAGCTGAAGAACCGTGGCATTGTCGACGGCGAGTTGCAGGGCATTGCGCACGCGCTGATCGTCGAAGGGCTTGCTGCTTACGTTCGTGCGCACCACAATCGTCGCTGCGGTGACTACTTCCTCCCTGACAAATCCCAGATCGTCGAGAAGCGTGACGGTTTCGCCGACGGTCTGATAGTTCGCGTCGATCTCGGCGGCTTCCAGCGCGCTTATGGTCGCGTTCTGTTCGACGCCATAGTCAATGAACTCGACGCCGTCGAGGTAGGGCTCGCCGCCCCACCATTGGAAGTCGGCGCGACGCGCGAGAACTGCGGATTTGCCAACCTCGTAGGAAACCACCTCGTACGGTCCTGTGCCGGGGGTGCTGAGCATGTCGCCCCCGGACGCATCAAAATCGCGATGGACGATGATCGCCGGATAGTCCGCCATACCCGCGATGAGCGTGATGTCGGGCGCACTGGTCTTCAGCTTGACCGTGTGGTCGTCGACCTTGACGATCGCTCCTTCCGCCGCCATGCCGCTCGCGGAGTCGATGAGGGAGCCCATGCGCGCGGCCATCGAATTGCCTGCCGCTGCCGTATCGCACCACCTGGCGAAGTTGTAAACGACATCGTCGGCGGTGAAATCGTCGCCGTTCGACCATATCACTCCCTTGCGGAGATACAGCGTGTATTCTGTGGCGTCGTCGCTGATGTCCCAGCCTTCGACGAGTTGACCCTCAAATGTGAAATCCTTGGTGTAGCGCACGAGATAGTCGTTGCATTGGCGCGCGACGTTCGCCATCTCCGACCAGTCCCACGTGCGCGGATCTTTCATCTCCTTGATGATCATCTGCATTTTGAGTACGCCGCCCACCTTTGCATCTTGGGCAAAGGCGGGCGTCGGTGCAGCTAGACCGAGCATGCCATAAGCCATGGCGGTCGACGCGCCCATGATGCTGGCCATCGCCAAAAACTCGCGTCGGTCCATTTTCCCCGCCTTAGCGCTGGCTGCGAGCGATTCGATCACCGCCGGCACATGGTCGTCATTACTCTTAAACTTGTTCATTTCGTCCTCCCGTAGTTAAACATTCAACATGGCGTTCAACCTGACGCGCTCCCGCAGCGTCCCGCTGAAGGGGTGGCGCCATCGACAAGAGCGTTTGACGATCGCCCAAGCTGCGAGGCGTGTATCTTCGGCTAGGCGCCGAATTTTCTCGGAAGCATCCCTGTTTGGCGATGCCCATGCCCCGTCCGGATCGGTTCTTCATCGCTTCGCAAGAATACGAAATCGGCTTTCCAGCCAAGCTCTTCCGGCCGTGCCCAATCGACAATTGCAGAAAATCTCACGCATACGATAATCTGCGCTCATAATGCATACGCTGAATGCGCCTCTGCGATGAATCCGACGCCTCCATTCCGAAAGCGGTTACCCCCGCTGACGGCGTTGGTCGCCTTTGAGGCCGCCGCTCGCCTCCAAAGCTTCACGCGTGCTGGCCCAGAACTGAACGTTACTCAGGCCGCAATCAGCCGGCAGATTGCCACCTTGGAAAAATTTCTGGGCTTTCGCGTGTTCCGAAGGTCACGGCGGGGAATGCTGCTAACAGATGAAGGACGCCGCCTGTATGCCGCCGCAAGCTTCAGCTTTCAGCACTTGGCCGATACGGTCGACGAACTTATGCATGGCGCCCATCCAGTCGGAATCAGCGTCTACACGACTATCGCGTTCGCATACTTTTGGCTCATGCCGAGGCTGCCCCGGTTTCGCGCGATGTTTCCGGGGATGAGCATCCAAATCATTTCATCGGATGAGGATTTCGATATCTACAAGGATCGTTGTGATCTCGCGATTCTGTTCGGCGCCGCAAGTTGGCCGGGGATGGAGGCCAAACTTCTATATCAGGAATGCATTAGCGCAGTCGCGAGCCCTTCCTATCTCCGTCGACATCGCGAAATGCGAACTATTAACGATATCACCGCTGGGACGCTTCTCCACCTCGACGATGAGAAGCGGCGATGGGTAGATTGGCCGCAGTGGCTGCGACGGATGGGAGCCCAGTCGACTACGTCAGGCGATTCCCTGCACTTCAATAACTATCCGACGCTGCTTCAAGCTGCCGCAAACGGCCAGGGCATTGCCCTTGGCTGGCACGGATTGATCGAAGAGCATCTGGGTAAAAAGATTCTTGTCGAAGTGCTCCCCAGTCGTTTGGTGACGAACGAAGGTTACTATGTGGCTCATTCCGCCGCATCGGCGATGAAGCCGGAAGTACTTGCTCTGCTCAATTGGATTGCCGCCGAAGCAAAGGATGCAGGTGGAACCGGTAAGGATCTTTCGAAACCAAGCGACCTCAATTCGCTTTCTGCGTCGACCACCCGCCAGGCGAAGAAACGACGGACCCGTTAACCGCCCCGCGGGCAGACCGGCGCGGGCCGGTCGATAGATTCGGAATCCGCGACTCGGGGTTTCGTTCCTGTCCGGACGCGGCGTGTATTATTACTTCTGGTTATGTAATGCATGAGTCTTTCCGGCGTTCATCCCGATTTCTTGCCGCGTTAGCTTCGCCCCACTTACGAGATGAAAGGTCGGCTCGCTCATGCACGCGCACGGCCGGAACCGGCCGCTGTTGTACGGTGCGATGATGGCCTCCGACTGGACAGGGAGGATGTAGGCCATGGGGCGCAAAACGAAAGAAAGGGAGAAAAAGGGGGACGGGCACGATGCGTCTGCGAGCGAGTTGCTCCGCGACGCTGTCGAAACGGCGGCCAAGGAAAAGCGGTGGCATGTCGGAGATGACGGGAAGCCGCCAAAACGGCCGCGCGGCAAGTACAAGTACATCGACGAACTCGTCCGCCTGCAGTTCGAGCTCCTCAAGCTGCAGGAGTGGGTGCGACTCCAGGGCCTCAAGGTCGTCGTGATCTTCGAAGGCCGCGATGCCGCCGGAAAGGGTGGCGTCATCAAGCGGATCGCTGAAAGTCTCAACCCGCGCATCTGCCGCATCGTCGCCCTCGGCACGCCGACCGAGCGCGAGCGAGGGCAATGGTACTTCCAACGTTATGTGGCGCACCTGCCGGCGCGCGGCGAGATGGTCCTCTTCGATCGCAGCTGGTACAATCGCGCCGGAGTTGAGCGCGTGATGGGATTCTGCACTGACGAGGAGTACCACGAGTTCCTGCGCACCTGTCCATTGTTCGAGGATATGCTGGTGCGTTCGGGTACCTACCTTGTCAAGTACTGGTTCTCCGTGAGCGACGAAGAGCAGGAGAGGCGATTCGCCGACCGCATGCGCAATCCGATCAAACGGTGGAAGCTCAGCCCTATGGATATCGAGTCGCGCAAGCACTGGGTCGAGTACTCGCAGGCCAAGGACGAGATGCTGAAGCATACCGACCGCAAACAGTCGCCCTGGTTCATAATCAACGCCGACGACAAGAAAAAGGCCCGTCTCAATTGCATCGCACATCTCTTGAGGCAGATTCCCTACAAGGACCTGACCCCGATCGAGATGGAATTGCCGCCACGCCAGACAGACACCAGCTACAAGCGCCCGAAGAAGGCGAGCCAGCACTGGGTGCAGGAGCGGTACTAGTAAGGCACATGCCGTCCAACCAACTTGTCCGGCAAACCGGCGCTATGCCCCGAGCGCCTCAGACCGGTGTCCGAAATGCTTCTTTAGGCCATTGCGTCAGATGCTGACACCCGTCCAGAGCGATGCTGTCACATCTGAAATTCAGCGATCGGGTTCCAGCAGCTAACGCCGAGGCATCTCTGTGGTTGCTACTTCATGTGAGTCCGGCACGATTCATTTCGATGTTCGTATCGGGCACTTGACGCGCCAACCTGCTCCGTCACCTGTCGGCGACTTGGGATCGATTGCGTCGGCCTTCAGGTCAATCCGGTGGCACGTCAGCCTGGTCTTGGAGAAGAAATAAATACCAATGTCGTCCGAACGACTCTCGGAATCTGGCAGCCCAGCGTTGGCGGCAGCGTCGCAGCGATCGACCGGTAGATCCGGACGAAAGGACAAGCGCAATCGACCGCGCGGCGTCGCAGCGCCATTCGTTGTTCGTCGCATTCCCTACTACGATCTCCTGAGCGACGACAGCTTGGCGACGATCGAGAGCGCAGCCGACGAGTTGCTGCAGGAGATCGGCATCGAATTCCGCGGCGACGAGGTCGCCCTTGACCTGTGGCGCGACGCCGGCGCCGATGTAACGGGTGTCCGGGTACGCATTCCGCGCGGGTTGACACGACACGTCATTCAGGCCACGGCGCCGCGCCAGTTCATGCAGCACGCCCGGAACCCGGCCCGCTCCGTTGAGATCGGTGGGGCCAATGCCGTCTTCGCGCCCGCCTATGGGTCGCCCTTCGTGCGCGACCTCGATGGTGGACGGCGCTACGGATCGCTCGAAGACTTCCGAAACTTTGTCAAACTTGCCTATGTGTCGCCTTGGTTGCACCACTCCGGCGGAACGATCTGCGAGCCGGTCGATACTCCCGTGAACAAGCGCCATCTGGATATGGTATATGCCCATATGCGCTGGTCCGACAAGGCGTTCATGGGCTCGGTGACGGCGCCCGAGCGTGCCGAGGATTCGATCGAGATGTGTCGAATTCTGTTTGGGCAAGACTTTGTCGATACCAACTGCGTTATTCTCGGAAACGTCAACGTCAACTCGCCGCTCGTCTACGACGGCGTCATGTCTGGCGCCTTGCGCGCATACGCCGCGGCCAAACAGGCTGCTATCGTCGTCCCGTTCATTCTGGGCGGTGCCATGGGGCCCGTTACGACCCTCGGTGCCATTGTCCAGGCCCACGCGGAGACAATGGTGGGCGTTGCGCTGACCCAGTTGGTGCGGCCCGGTGCCCCGGTGATCTATGGCAATTTCCTGAGCTCGATGTCACTGCGATCGGGGTCGCCCACCTTCGGCACGCCCGAACCGGCACTTGGATCGCTGGTCGTCGGCCAGCTCGCGAGACGGCTTGGCGTGCCGCTGCGTTGTTCGGGTGCGTTCACGAACTCGAAGATCGCGGATGGCCAGGCCATGCAGGAATCCGCGGTCTCGATGCAGGCTGCGATCCTGTGCGGTGCCAACTTCGTCCTGCATTCTGCCGGCTGGCTCGAAGGCGGACTAGCCATGGGCTATGAGAAGTTCGTTCAGGATGCCGATTTTTGTGGAGCCCTTCACACCTACATGTCGGGCGTATTACTCGACGAGAACCAACTGGCATTCGATGCCTTCCGCGAGGTCGGGCCGGGCAATCATTTTTTCGGCTGCGCCCACACGCTGCGGAACTATGAGACGGCGTTCTGGGATTCCGAACTGGCGGACAACAACTCGTTCGAACAATGGCGGGACGACGGCGGCAAGGACGCACTATCTCGCGCCAACTCAAAGTGGAAAGCCATTCTGCAGGCCTACGAGCCGCCACCACTGGATGCGGCGATCGACGAGGCGCTGCAGGCTTTCATTGCGCGGAAGAAGCAAGCCATGCCCGATGCATGGTACTGAGTGAGGTGATCATGAAGATCACTAGGATACGGGCGACACCGATCAACATTCCCCTCGATGCGCCGTTTTGGTGGACCGGTGGCCTCTATGGCGGTACCTCGAAGACGGTCGTCGAGGTCGAAACCGATCAGGGCATCGTCGGCCTCGGCGAAGCGCCTTCCATCGATGTTGTTCGCAACATCGAATCAATAGGCGAGCGACTAGTGGGGATTGATCCTCTCGACATCGCCGGATGCGAGAGCCGCTGCGTCCCACCATGGCGGATCGTGCAAAACACGGACAATGCCTCAGTGGTCAAGACCTTCGGCGCCATCGAAATCGCCTTGTGGGATATCCGCGGCAAGCTCTGGAACCAGCCGCTCTATCAGCTTCTGGGCGGTGCCGTACGCAAAGAGATTCCTTTTACAGAGTATTTCGCCTTCCGGCCCGGAGCGGGCGGGACCGGTGGCGAAATGACGCCAGAGGCCGTAGTAGAATATTGCCTGCGCATGCGGGAGACCCACGGTAGCACGTTCTTCGAGGGCAAACTCATCCTCGGCGATCCCGATCTCGAGATTCGAACTGTACGGCTGTTGCGCGAGGCTCTCGGCCCAACCGCGATGATTCGCCTGGACTCCAACATGCAGTGGTCGCTGACGACTGCGCGTCGTGTCCTGCGCGAGATCGAGCCTTACGACGTTCGCAACTACGAGGATCCGGTTGCGACCTTCGAGGAGATGGCAGCACTGCGCCTGCACTCGGCCATTCCGTTCTCATCGCATGTGCCGGACATTCGCCGGGCGGTCGCCCTCGGCGTACCCGACACATTCGTAACCAACTTCGCAGTACTGGGCGGCATCGCCCGCACGGTGCGATTCATCGGCGCATGCGAGGCGATGGGTATCGGCTTCTGGTGCTACTCCGGCGACGCGGGCATATGCACCGCAGCGTATTTGCACATGGTCGCATCGCAGCCGTGGCTGCACGAGCCGAGTCAGTCGCTGTTCAGATGGCAGGTCGGCGATGTGATCGAAAATGGGCCGTTCCGGCAGACGAAGAACGTCGTGCGTGTGCCAGAAGGGCCTGGACTCGGCGTAACGCTAGACCGGAAGGCGCTGGATCACTGGCACCGGCATTTGGTCGAGAATGGTTCATTGGACCATTTCCACGATCCGGCTGCACCAGGTCGTTATCGCCGTCTGCCATTGCATTGAGATGGTGGCCCACATACAGGCCGTCGCACGGGCATTACCAGTGGGGGAGCCGCAAGCAGCATGAAATCCCAAGCACAAGTAGTCGTGATAGGCGGCGGCGTGGTCGGCTGCAGCGTTCTGTTCCATCTTGCCAAGATGGGCTGGAAAGACGTCGTGTTGGTGGAGCGCAAGGAGCTCACTTCGGGATCGTCCTGGCATGCCGCCGGCGTCATTCACACCATAAACTCCGATCCAAACATCGCGCGACTTCAGGAATACACCATCAGGCTCTATCAGGAGATAGAGCAACTATCCGGCCAGTCCTGCGGTATCCACCGGCCGGGCGGCATCTATCTGGCATCGACGCCTGAGCGATTGGACTACCTCAGGCAGGAACGCGCCAAGGCTCGCTATATGGGCCTCGAAACGGAATTTATATCGCTGAGCGAGGCCAAAGCGCTGAACCCCTTGATCGACCCCAGCAAGTATCTCGGTGCGTTGTTCGAGCCGGTCGATGGACATGTCGATCCGGCCGGCGTGACCAATGCTTATGCCAAGGCAGCGCGGCACTACGGCGCGGAGGTCCACCGCAATACGCCGGTCGTCGAAACTCGGGCGCGCACCGACGGCGGTTGGGACGTGGTGACACCGAACGGCACGATCAGCGCGGAGATCGTGGTTAACGCCGGCGGACTCTGGGCCCGTGAGGTCGGAAAGCTTGCCGGCGTCGACTTGCCGGTGCAGCCGATGGAGCATCACTACCTCATCACGGAGAGGATCCCGGAAGTTGCCGAGCATGCCAAGGAGGTCGCCGTTACCGTCGATTACGAGGGCAACGCATACACGCGGCAGGAGCATCAAGGCATCCTACTGGGTACTTACGAGCCGGCCTGCGTGCCTTGGTCCGTTGGGGGAACCCCGGCCGACTTCGGCCACGAACTGCTGCCATCCGATCTCGAGCGCGTCGGCGACCGATTAACGATTGCCTTTGAACGCATGCCGGCCCTCGGCCGTGCCGGCATCAAGACCGTGATCAACGGTCCCTTCACCTTCGGGCCGGACGGCAACCCGCTGATCGGGCCGGTGCCCGGACTGCGCAATTATTGGGTGGCCGTCGGCGTCATGGCCGGCTTCTGCCAAGGCGGCGGTGTCGGCCGCTGCATCGCAGAGTGGATGATCGAGGGTGAGCCGTCGATTGACGTCTGGGGCATGGATGTCGCGCGGTTCGGCCCATTTGCCACTCTCGACTATGGCACGGCGAAGGCCATGGAGAACTACTCGCGCCGGTTCCTCATCAGCTATCCCAACGAGGAACTGCCTGCGGCGCGGCCGCTGAAGACGACGGCGTTGTATGACCGCCTCAAGTCGCGGGGCGCGGTGTTCGGCCTCTCCCATGGGCTGGAACACGCGTTGTGGTTCGCCCCATCCGCTGTCGAGGCCCAGGAGACGCCGACATTTCGGCGCTCCAACGCATTCGCTCACGTGGCAGAAGAAGTGCGGGCAGTGCGCGAGGCTGTCGGCATTCTGGAGATCGCCAACTACGCTAAGCACAAGATTTCCGGGCCCGGCGCAGCCGAATTCCTCGATCGATTGGTCGGCAATCGCCTGCCGAAGTCCGGGCGGGTCGTCCTGACGCCGATGCTGACGCCCAAGGGCAAGCTCTACGGCGATCTGACGATTGGTCGCCTCGACGAGGACCGCTTCTATGTTTTCGGCTCTGGCGCCGCCCAACAGATGCATCGCCGCTGGTTCGAGCGACACCTGCCAGCGTCGGGCGTTACCTATCGCAATCGATCGGATGAGCTGCATGGTCTGCAGATCGCCGGGCCAAATTCACGAGAGCTCCTAGCCCGTTTAACCCGCGCCGACGTGTCGGCCAACACGTTCAAGTTTCTCGATTTGCGCAATATGGTCGTCGGCGGCGTGCCTTGCATGGTCGTGCGCATATCTTTTACCGGCGAACTCGGCTTTGAGATCTATTGCGCGCCGCCCTATCAGCTGGCGTTGTTCGAGGCGATCGAGCGCGAAGGTCGTGACCTGGGATTGCGGCCGTTCGGCAGCCGGGCCTTCATGTCGATGCGACTGGAGAAGAGCTGGGGGGTCTGGACGCTGGACTTCCGTCCGGACTTCACGGCGGCGCAGGCGGGTCTCGACACGTTCATCCGTTTCGACAAGGGCGAGTTCATCGGCAAGGTCCCGGCGCTGGCAGAACGGAAGTCAGGTCCGACGATGCGCCTTGTCACCTTGGTGGTCGATGCTGACGGCGTCGACGTCCACCATGACGAGCCGCTGTTTCACGACGGCGCTTGTGTCGGCTACGTCACGTCCGGCGGCTTTGCCCACTATGTTCGCAAGAGTGTCGCGATGGGCTATGTACCAGCCGAACTAGCCACGCCGGACGCGGAATTCGAGGTGGAAATACTTGGAACGATGCACCCCGCCAGGATCCAGGCAGCGCCGCTTTACGATCCGAACGGCGGCCGCATGCGCGCATAAACACAGATGCGACGAATTGAAACAGAGAGACGATCGTCATGAAGGAGAATGTTGGAGCGCGGCAATGAGCGGCAAACGATACAGCTTCGTAGCGGCGGGCGGCGGCCCGAACTACGATTGGGAATGGGACCACACGTTTGTGAAGGTCTCGGCTTCGGATACCGGCGGCGCCTACACGCTGATGGAGGACAACCTCAAGCACGAGTTCGCTCTGGGGCTGCATCTTCACCGCCAGCATGCGGAGACGTTCTACGTTCTCGAAGGCATGATCAATTTCCATGTTGACGGCGACTGGATGGTGGCATCTCCCGGAACTTGCATTCACGTTCCGCCCGGTGTGCCGCATGCGATCAGCCTACCGTCGGAAGGGACCGCCAAAATGCTCATGATCTATCAGCCTTCAGGCTTCGAGCGGTATCTCGCGGAGTTGGCGGCGATGACCGAGGCGCAACTGGGCGACGAGCAACTTATGGAACGGCTGGCGCTCAAATACGACATCGTGAACCTGAGTGCCGTTCCTGCACGACCGTAGATTTGCGGCGTTCGATGTTTGTGTAGCGGGAGATCGGACGTGACGGTGCGCTAGATGGAGCCGGGACCCGATTGCATGTGGCCGAGGAGTGGCAGCCATGCCAGAGGCCATCGCCGTCTTGGAGATCACCAATTACGCGAAGCACGAGATCGAGGGAGCGGATGCCGCTGAATACCTCGACCGTCAAATCGGCAATCGCCTGCTGCAGGAAGGGCGGTTGAACTTGACGCTGATGCTAATCCAACGCCTAAAAGGAGGCTCTATGGCGATCTGGCGGCGGGATGCCTGGAAGGTGACCGATACTTTGTTCTGGGGTCCGGTGCGGCTCAGCAGTCAGGCGTCAATTATCGCAATCGGACGGATGAACTGAACGGTCTAAGTATCGCTAGGCCAAAGTCGCACGATTGCATGGTTCGGTTGACCCGCGCCGACGTATCGTCAAGCGGGGGCGTACCGACGCTCGACTTTCGTCCGGGTTAAACACCTGTAGAGGCGGGACTCGATGCCTTCATTCGTTTCGAAAAGGGGGAACTCGTCGGAAAGGCGGCTGCGCTGTTGGAAAGGCGGACGGGACCGAGGAAACACCTCGTCACGTTGGTAGTTGATGCCGACGACGGCGACGTTCACCATGACGAACCGATGTTTCATGGCAACGCATGCATCGGCTACGTCACATTGGGCAGCTTTGCCCACGATGTTCGGAAGAGTGTCGCCATGGGTTATGTGCCGGTCAAACTCGTAACCGCGGGCACTCTGTTTCAAGTGGAAATTCTCGGGGCGATGCGCTCCGCCGCCATCCAGCGGGTGCCACTCCATCACCCGAACGGCATCCGTATGAGGAGCTAGAAGCGCAAACGTGCCCTGATCCGACGATCCGGGCGGAAACGGCGGGCTGAGGGGAGCACAGGCGCGCTGCAAGTCGAAACGTCTGCCCGGAGCCGTCGCTCAGTGGTCTCTGTGACCATCGTGGTGCCCGGCTCGGTGCGCCCTTCGGGTCCATCGGTTGGCGCACATCCCCCAAGGTCGACCGCGCAGCAAAACGGCTTTGTGCATCGCGGGACGATCGCCGGCCGTCGACTGGCTACAGCGGTCGAGAAAAGCGAATTAAATCAATTATGTAATAAAACGAAACGGTTTCGTTGCATTTATATCGTGAGTCTACTAGGGTTCGCCGATGGCTTCGATAACCGAAACATCCCCGTCACGAGCAGGGCGACCCTCACGCGGTCAGGAGGCCGAACGAATGCAGCAACTGCTTTCGGCGGCATTCGATGTGTTTCTGATCCATGGATTCTCGGGCACGAGTCTCGACGACATCGCCAGGACCGCACACGTCGCAAAGCGCACCATCTACGAACGATTTGGCAGCAAGGGGGGGCTCTTTGCAGCTGCTGTCCAGCGTTCCGCCACGGAGCTTGTCGGTCGATTCCCGAAGGCCGATCGCGCGGGCGGCAACCTCGGCAACGATCTCGAACATATCGGACGAGCAGTGCTCGAATTTGTCCTGCAGCCGAAGAGTCTGGCGATCTATCGCCTGGTTGTCGGCGAGGCACAGCGCCAGCCCGGCTTGGCCCATCAGTTCTACGAGAACGGCCCGGCACGCGCGGTGGCCGCCGTCGCCGACCTTTTGGCAGTGTATTTGCGACGGAACGGATTGCCAGCGGGCGACGCGATCGCTCTTGCGCGTCAGTTCATCGGCCTTGTGGTGCTGGAAGTGCATCAGCGCGCTGTGCTCGGCACGCTTCCCACCATGAGCACGATGGCGGTCAGGAAACACGTCGAGGTAGCGACCAAGGCGTTCCTGTCAACCCTTTCAACGCTGCGACCGACACCATGAATTACCTGCGATCCTGCTTCCGAATCCGACCACGCCGCGCGATGTTCCGATCGCCGATGAAACTTCATTTCTCGTACTCAAGCGGTTCGCAGGGATTCCGGTCAACGCAAATAGCTGTCGCGGTGCAGCGTGACATCGCGATCGCTTGGAGCGATCACGCATCTTTCCTTTTCGACAGGAGATAACACCATGAGACAGTTCAGAATGATCCGACGGGCACTTATCGCCGCTGCTTTCTTGCTCCCGGTGGTAGGCATTCAGATGGCCCATGCGGAAGGCGGCATCGCTCTCGAAGTCGTGATCTCGAAACCAAAACCGGGGGTTTCGCTGGAGACGCTGCTGGAGGCCGACAAGACGATGGAGCTGGAGTTCGTGTCGAAGCAGATGGGCTTCATCGATCGCGAAGTCGCGGTCAGCGAGGATGGCGAGGTCTTTGTTGTCGTCCGTTGGGAAACGCTCGACGACGCCAATGCCGCGGCCGAGGCCTTCATGAATGATCCGACCGCACAGGCGCGGCTCGAGCTGTCGGATGCGAGCCTGTTCAAGCACTATGTCGTGCAGTAACGACCAAACGAGTTCAACGTCGTAGCCCGGTTCCGCTCACTTAGCCATCTCCCAATGCAGTCATTAAAACACTGCGACGGAAGGTCGGGCCGGTCGAAACCATCTACACGTGCGGGATGGATCGACTGAGGTAAGAGCAAAGGGCTTGCGACTCAAATCGTCTAAAGGCCCCACTGACGATGGTTAAATGCGGAGGAAAGACGTCGCTATCGGCGAAAACACGGCGTCCATGAGGCGTCAAGCTCGTCATCTTCTTCTGCTTCATCGCTGGTATTCACATCGACGGTCAGCAGGGTGAGACGGAAACCGTCGCGTTGCACATGGACCTGCTCATACAGAGTCGGAAGGCGGCTCCCGCGTTCGTTTGATAACCACGCGGCAGCATCGGTTTCTTCCCAGTCCGTCACGGCACCTTGTGCCAGCCCGTCGCGGGCCGTCACGGCATTTGCTGGTACTTTGTCATTCTTGCTAAGTGAAATGAATGAAAAATTGCCGCCGCGGTACACGCGCAGAACAATACCGTTGCCAGAAATGACAACGGCACAGGGCTCTTCGTGCAGATCGACGTAACGCCGCGCTGTCGCCTCCTTACTCATGTCGTAGCGATGGGCAAGCTCGAGCAGATGCTCGAGATCAGCGCCGGCCTTGCGGCGCAGATCCTTCACGAACTGTGCCCTAGGCAAGAGCAATAGGGCGGAGAAGCGGTTGGCTTCGATCTCCATTTGAGCGGCGCGGTCTTGTTTGCCAGCTCTCAAACGCCGCATATCAGCGGCGGTACAGCGGAATTCGGAATCGTCTTTGGGCAAATGGGTAGGGCAAAGAAAATGTCCCAGTTCGTGCCCGATGGTGAATCGTCGGCGTCGGCGCGGACTCACCACGTTGACGAGGATCACGCCTTTGGATTTGCTGCGGTCGGTTACAAGTCCGCCTTCAAATCCGTCCATTTCAAGTGTCTTGATGTCGACGATATCGAGCATACCCGCGATGTCTTCAATCGGCACAGGGACGGGCATGTCCGGTGCCTGATCAAGGATGCCCTGGACGATACGCTCAGGCGATCCAAAGTCGGCAAGCTTGATACGTTCAAGTTTCATCCGCGCCCTTCTTTGCCCGTGACCTCAGACTGTCCATGACTGCACGCACCGTCTCGCGATCGTTGTCGGTAAGTCCCTTGAGTTCGCGGAACATCGTGATCAGGTCTTCGTCCTCATCAGCCGCATGCGGGTCTTCTCCCACAAGAAATGCGACCGTGACCTTGAAATGGTCCGCAAGTGCACTAAGGAGTTCGATCGACGGATTCCAACTCTTGCCGGTCTCGAGCTCCCAGATGTGAGCCTTGGACGCGCCCACTGCGTCGGCAACCTGCTGCAATGATCTCCTGTCCCGAATCCGTAGCTGTTTCAGCCTCGCACCGAGTCCCACGCCGATCCTCCCGCCGATTGTGTTGGACGTCGCGAGTACCCACTGTATCAGGGGGTCTCGTACGATTGGTCGAACGGAACCATATCATGGGGATTGACGCTCGCCAAATGTTCGATTAATCTTACGGCCATGGTCTGTGCCGGCGTCCGGCCACGCAGACGACAAAACCCAGGTGCGCAAAGGAGAATTCGATGGCGCAGGAGGAAGTTACGCTCGAAATTGGCACCCCGAAGGGCCTGTTCACGGGCACATTCCCGAAGACGACGAAGGTCGAAGAGGTGATTGCGGCGGCGGTCGAGGCCAAGGGCATCGACAGCGGCGAGTCACTAGAGCTGGTCCACAACGGTGAGGTCCTGCAGCCGGTGCAGCGCCCGCTCGTGAGTTTCGGGCTGACGGGCACCGTGACGCTGGAACTGGTGGCGACCGGCTCGGGAGTCTGACGCATGGCCACCGCCGGGGACCTCGCATTCAACGAACAGTTCGGCCATCTTCGAGAGATTGCCACCTTGCGGCAGTGGCCGCTCAACCGGGAATTCATTCTCGGCTTGACCGCCCGCGACAGCTCGCCGTTCTCGCTGCTGGTCGATTGCCGCGACTATCCGGCTATTCCCCCGGCATGGCACTGGTACAACTCCGAAACCCGAGCTCTTGACCAACCGGCCGACACGCCGAAAGGCAACGGCTTTCTGCACGATAGCGGATGCATTTGCGCTCCGTGGAACCGCCTCGCCTACAAACAGATCAACCCCAATAATGGACCGCATGACGACTGGGACCTGGCAAGTTGGGTGACCAATCCCCAGACCGGCAGATGCACAACGCTGGCAGCAATGGCGCTGCGGATCTATGTCGAGTTGAACAGCCTGCGCTATCAAGGTCGAAAAGGGTAAGGCCATGCTTGCGACCCTGAAAGACCTGTTTCGCCGCAAGCCGCGCTACAAACCCGGGCCGCCGCCGCCGCGGCGGTTTGTTATAACAGAGTCTTGCATCACTGCGCTTGGGATCTGCATGGCTCCCGAAATTAAGAAGGGTCACGAAGGTGTCGCGTACCTGCTGGGGCAGAGCGACGGCACGACAACGATAGCCATTGCCGCCATCCGACCCGCCGCCATGACAACCAAGGGCAGTTTCAATGTCCCGCCGGCGGCTATGGCGCGAGTTGTACGCGCCGCCGTTGATCGCGGCCTGCAGGTCATCGGGCAGGTGCACACGCACCCTGGCCAAGCCTATCACAGCGACGGCGACGACGACGGCGCAAAGATCGCCTTCACAGGTTTCATTTCGATTGTGCTGCCGCACTATGGCCGGCACCTGCCGTCTTTTACCGGCGCAGCGGCCTACGTGTTCAAAGTGGGCGAACGCTTCATGGTGCTCGACCCCGCCACGATCGTCATCGTTTCAGGGCGAATCGAATGAACGATGACCACTACTACGATGTGCGCGATGATCGGCTGCTGCGATATCCTAAGGCTCGGCGGCTCGATCAGGCGCGCCGAATCGCGATCAGTGCCTCGCCCGACTACCTGTCGACTTATGCCGGCCAGGTCGCGTTGCTGACTGCTGCTAATCTGCTGGGCCGCATGGCCCGCCAGGTCACACTTGCAATTCCGCCAACCAGGATCGTGGCGCCCTTGCCGTGGGTCGGCGCGGATCTTGCAACATTTGCCCTCGCACAAATGCAGGCGGCCGATCCGCGCGGTGACTATCGCTGCGCTCCAGCTGGAGACGGCGACTACCCGATCCATCTCGGGCACTCCAGCACGTCAGTCATCACTCACGGCGCTGGTTGGTTTGCTTATCACGGCCCAGCGCCATCGCCGCTATCTGCCGACCAGTCTGCGAACCCGATCGGCGCCGCGCTGGCGGTGGTCGCTATGGCGGCACGGTTGGCGGTCAGTGGATTTGATGCACCACCGCTCCCGGTAACCCTCAACAGCAATGATTGGACGGACAGGATCGACGATTCAGCTGCCCCCCTTCCGACGGCACCCGCGCTCGGGGACATCTGGACCGTTGGCACCGGTTCGGTCGGATCCGCGGCGCTGTATTTCCTATCGCTGGCGACCCGCGACTTCGAGGCGGTGCTATTCGATGGTGACAAAGTGAAGCGCGAGAACCTCACGCGCTCGCCGATCTTCATCGATGACGACATCGGCGCTGCCAAGTCCGACGTCACCGGAACCTACCTGAGGTCGCTTGGGATGAAGACAGTCGTCGCTGAACCCGTCGCCCTGCACGAATCACAACGCTGGGCCCAGCGCCCAATCGGCACTCCCGATCTCGTCATCTCGGCTGCGAACGAGCATAACGTCCGGCATTTGATCGAATCGCTTTTCCCGCCAATCCAGATTTACGGGACCACCGGAAAGAACTGGCAGGCATCCGTCATCAGGCACTTGCCGTTGGTCGATGCGTGCTCCTGCTGCGTATTTCCGGAGGCAACCCACATACCAACCGCCTGCGCGACTGACGAAGAGATCGCGGCGTCGACTGTGAAAGCACCGCGTATCGACGCTTCCCTACCGTTCCTGTCATTTGCGGCAGGGCTAATGACGGCAGCCGAGGTTCTCAAACTGCAATTGTCGGACTATGCGATGAACCCCAATAGGGCGATCCTTTACACCCGTCCCGACCTGCGGTTCGCTAAAGCTCGCATTCCCTATCGCGCCAACTGTCTGTGCGCCACGCGCAGCAAAGGTGCTCACGCACAAATGATTGCCGGTAGCCGGTACGCCGGTTCGAATTGAAACCAGCCGTCATTGTACTGGTTGGAGTACTCGCTCAGGCGTTTCCCATATTTTGATCTTGTGCGACTCTGTGCCGCGCCTAACTTCGACGCCCTTTACGGGCTCACCCTCCTCGCGAAAAGAGACCCTAAGCGTTTGAACGAGTCAGGTCGCGCGAAGGTGTTCAGCGGTCGCGTCGCCGTATACCGTGCGAGGGGCAAGCTACGTCGCAAGTTGCGCCAGCGAAGTTCGAACTGTCGGTAACTATCACGATCTTGGGCGCCAAGCGCCACGCATGCTAACTGACTTACCTACTCGACGAGTATGCTTTTGAAAAGCGCCATCGAGCTGGGCCGTATCAACATGTAGTTCGGCGGCTTCTCAATACTTACATTCTCGCCGCCAGTTCCATCGAAACGTCCAGTTACTCCACCCCCTTCTGGCTTGTACGATCCTTGACATTGCGGATTCGCCGACGCCCAAGCCGCCACAATTTCTAGATTTCGAGTACCGAAAAACTGAATGATAGACTCGATCGCATCGAGCTGTTCCTCGATTCTGTTCATTAACCCTTTCGCAAGGTTCAACACCGCCTGTATCTGTTCAGTTCTCATATTGTCGGTTTTTCGCGCACTCATCTCGCTATGAATTCCTGAGAGGCGAACAACACAATCGCTAATAACATCTTTCGGAATCGAAGTGCTCTTAAGAAACTGTCCGCCCGAGAGCACGCCAATCTGTCGGCGATTTGTCTGGTAAAGGAAGCGCGACTCCCTCTTGGGTTCGAGTCCTCGTTCCCGGAGTTTTTTCCGTTGGGTTTGAGTTAGATTAGCAAAGTCCTCTTCTTCTTTCCGATGCCTATCATCGCGTCGCTGCTCTGCCGCATAGTCCCGTGTCCGATCCTCTACGTAAAGAACTGAGTCGGCGCGCCTAGCGATTTCTGTGAGCTCGTGAAACAATTGGGGAAAACGCCGCCTAAGATCTGATTTGAATACTACGTAGGTTTCATGGATCGGATCACTAAGTAGCGCCCGTAAATCTGCCAACAGCGCCGGCAGCTGCTCCCGCGCCGAAAAGTAACGCCTCAAGCGCCGTTGCCTTGATCGCTGAACCTCGAAGGTTCTGTGCACTCCATTGAAATCAGCACCGTACATTTTGCTGCCACAGTCCTTTCCGAGAAGGAACCGGGTGCCATCGTTGAAACGCATAACAAACCCCCTCCAGTGCGTTTTATAGCCGCAGTGAGCGCACCACAAGTAGGGTCTGTCGTTTCTCTTACTTTTGGACGGTGTCACATCGTACGAAAACTCGATGACAGGAATTTCAGTGGTTTCCGGAATACGTTCAATTATGTTATCCAGACTGTTGGGGTCGTCGGTGCTAAACGCACGTGCTAGCAAGTCTTCGTCGCTGGTACTCAACAGCATAGCGTCGAATTTTGGGGTTGTTTGATGGTCGCTCATTCGACAAGTCTACTACCATTACGAAAGCCAAGTCCCCCAACGGAACCTTCAGAGGTCTCACCGGTTCTAAGATAGGTCTCGAGCCAACCAGTCAAAAAGTTGCACTCAACCTGGTCGCGGTTAAAAGAGCCAGGTCAGCCGAAAATCCCATGTCCCACGAACGGGCGTTGTTCCGCCGAACTTCAAGCGCCGCAGATGTGGGCGGCGGCGAACTAAACGATGGCTCTGCATTCACACCTTTCTTTCGGTTCGCCTTTGAGGTCTGTTAGGGTACATCCGACGAACACTCTAGTGTCTGTTCTGTTTAAGCGCGGACCCAACATACGAAATTGGTCGAACAGCTTGTGGATGATAGCCGCGAGAGAAAATCGTCCAGGAATGATCGAGCCAAGTGTGGAGCCGCAAACGGACAATAAGGAGGACCGCAAAGGAAATGTTGTTTCGGTCATCCGACACCAGCTCTGTCATAGTTGCGATGTCTTCAGAGCTCGGGTGAACAGACATAGAGGGGTGGGAATGCCATTCACCGAGATAGTTGAACCTAGGAAAGTCGCTACCGGTGCGCTCGAAGAAGGCGTCGAGCGCGTGCTTGTGCACAGCGGGATCACGGCGAAAGTTGGTGTGTGATCCAGAATGGAGATCTATTGAAAAGTCCAAGACGCGAAAGCAGTTCGGCGCCAGTTGCTCTGCGAAAAGCATGCCACCAATCTCACGTCGACCAGCGGATCTCAAGGCTTTGCGCAATCTGGATTTGATGTCAGCTACTAGATCGATCCGCATCAACGCTCTGATTCAAGAGTGATAGGACATAGTCAACGGCGGCACCGGCCTGCGCATCACTGATTTCTTTCCGCCACTCGCCTTCGGGGAGGAAGTCAATCGGACGTGTATCGAAAGGCTCATCGAAGATCCACTCAGCCGAAAGGCCGATAACGTAGCCGGCGTGGGGGAATGCTGATGCACCGCTCCGTATGAGCACATCTACAGCCATGCGGCTTGCGTGTGCAGCGATCAACGTCACGTCAGCATCGTCCGCTACGAGTGGTAGCGTGCCTGCGCGTTGAGCGTCGTACTGGACGCCCTCTCCTAACCAGGGGACGCCTTGATTGCGACACCATTCGAAGTACTGGCGCCGCGCCGCGTGCGGTGGTGGTTCACTATCTGGCCGAAGGCGGCCTACAAATCCTCCAATGCCACCGGCGTAGACCTCGGCCCAGATCAACGGGCGGAGAGCCCTTCTAGCAACCGACGCCACGAAATTGAAAGCTTGTGGGTCAGCAGTCGCATCGATGAGAAGATCGCACGTCGCGAGCTCATCCAATACGGAGGCTGTCGTACCCGAGGACTCCTGTCCGCCAAGAACCACGCGACGGGCGCTTACATTTATGTTCGTGGCAACGGCGCGGAGCCTTGATTCGAGGCCATCGACCTTATGCGCGCCGAGACTTCCAACATCCAACTCGTGTCGTGCAAGGTTGCCCGGCTTTAAGATATCGCCGTCCACGAGCACGAACGAACCAATCCCGCTGCGCGCTAGACTAGCGGCAATCTTAGAGCCCAATGAGCCCGCGCCCACGATACCAACCTTCTTAGTGGCAAGTCCGTCGTATGCGCTTGGCAAACGCGCAGTCTCGTCGGTTAAGTCGACGGTGGTATAAGAGATGAGATGCCACACCTCTTCATGTCGCAGTGAGAGGAATAGTCGCGCACTGTGGGCGTCGACAATGACGGTAAAGCGCGACGACGTGTTCTTATCTATTGACACGATGCTATCACAAGATGTCGCAACGATGAGGCTATCGAGCGCTTGCTGGTCGACGATCGACACATCTGCAAGCGAGGCGACGCAAATTAGCACTGCCGATTGCCCCTTCGCATCCCCTGCAGGGATTGTGTTCTCCTGCCATTCCGGGTCTGAGGAGGAACCCACTGAGGCAACATAGGCCGTCCACGTTCTGTTTGGCCCGTTGACTTCTATGATACTGCACAGATGGCCTGTTCCTGTTGGAAGACCCGCAGCGTACGCCTTCAGTTCAGGAGAGAGCAGAAACCGCCAGCTGGAGCCCCGCAACCGTTGCCCGATGGTGTCTTGATGGGCGCTCGGCACGACGGCGCGCTCATTCGCCGTAGGGTTTTCACCGGAAAGCAGCCTATAGGTGCTTTCAATCATCATAGCGCCGGTAAACGACGGATCCCAGTTGTCAGAGCGGAACTCTAGGCAGAGCTCGCCGCCAGGTCCGTACTGATGGCTCGAATGGCGAACTCCATCACGAGGGATAACCGAGGGCGGCGTCTCGGGAAAGAAAGCCGGATATTCGAGCGTGAAAGGCAGGGTTTTCCCATTGACGATCAAGTCAAAGTCCACACAGAACTTCAATCCTGTGCGCATCCGGTTCGTCACGGCACCAAGCCATGCATATCCGTCGCGGAGGGCTTCGATCCCTTCAACTTCGAATTTTATTCGCTCGTGGTCGCGGATGAACCACATCAGCCGAATCCACGCGGCTTGTCGTCCACTCGGGGTACATTCGGGAAGCTGAACGCGCCTGCCGGCGGCGCGACAGATGCGACTTTGAGGAGGCCGGCGTTAGCCTGCGCCTTAGGTTCACCCCGGTCGCTAAAGTATGTCGTAGCAAAAACCTTATCCCAGCACTTAAGCGCCTTGGCGCGCACGCAATCCGCATCAAACAAGGGCGCAAGGTCCTCGATCGCCTCAGTTAGACGGTCGCGCAGAAAACGGGCTCGAGCGTCGTCAGTACCTTTGGTGATGGTTTCGTTGGGCGTTACCGGGTGCGCGACGACCAAGCTCAGATTCAGCCGGTCGCGAATGGCCTTCATAGTGTCGTAAAGTGAGCGATCCTCGCGGACGGCGTTTCCACGGAAACACTCGGTGACAAGCTTTGTGATGCCAAATCCACTGAGTATCTGGCCGCTCCAACTTTGGCGGCTACGCGAGTATTTCTTGATCTGACGGACTATACGGCGAAGTTGACGGCCGTTATCGGTGTCGGGACTTTGCCTCGAGTTTTCATTTTCGAACCACTCTGTCACGTCGCGAGCGTCGGAGCGCTTCCAATCGCTACCGGCGAGTTCTCGGTAGGAGATTAGTTCATTACCCCCACTATCCTTGGTCACTATGCAGCGATAGGCCGGTACGTCCACGTGGAATCCAGCCTCATAGTGTACCCGCACACAGTTCGTACGCACGTCAGGCGGTGTCTTGAAGGTTCCGTCATCCAAAGCATCGCGTACCATCTGACGCGTCTGAAGCGCACTCAATTCAGCGCCGCGGTCCCCAACAAGAACCTCCTTGTCGAAGTAGACCCCATCATCGATGTCGTAGTCCCTATTAGGATACTGAACCATCGTTTTCATTGCATAGCTGCCTTGGCTGGCGAACTCGCGCGGCGCTGGTTTCTTATTGTCTTTTAGCCCTTTCTTGAGACGGTCGCGGTTAGCGTTGCGTCGATCGCGCATATTGGTTCTCTCGCCCTGCGACAGAGTCACTTTCTCATCATGATGGGCAAGGACGTCATCCGAACAATCGAACATGGTTGCACCTCTTGTTAATCGTTAGATTGAGGCGGTTTGTGATGCAGTGCCCTCGAGTATAGTGGGTCGCTTCTTTCTGGCGCAGAGTTGAACAAAGAACAGATGAGGGCCGCGTCGGGATCTTTGTCGGCGTAAGCGCACATACTGTTGGTCATGTCAGCATCTGTGCGGGCTTGATTGACGAGTGCAGCGATGGCCTCCGGACGAGTCTCGTCGAGACCTAGATATGGGATCAGAGCCGCAGGGACTTTTTCGCTGGGAAAGCGGAATATGGTGCACTGGCGGTCAACATGAAGGGCCAGTTTTTTGGCCACATGATCGTAGGCGAACTGCTGTGCATCGATGGAGAGATTCGCAGCTTCGCCGCCAAACTGCCACTCGCGCAGGCCCCGATTGACAGCGGATTTCGGAATCTGTTCACCCGACGGTAGAGGACATGTACCCAGGCAGAAGATTTGGATCTGCTGACCGGGCATTGCTACATCAAGGGCATCTACGAGGCCGACGAGAACCGGGTTGTTTGCCCACAGCCCCCCATCAACAAAGACGTTGAAACCACCTGATCCGTTCTCAGGATGGTCCACTGCGGCCAATGATCGATAGACTGGCGCAGCCGAAGTCGCGAGGCAGACATCTACTAGAGAGTAATGATCATCTCGGTGGTTCGTTGTGTGCTTATGGTGCGGTGTCTTGAAGACCCATGCTCGATGTTGACTCATTTCAACCGTCGGGATCGCGAGGGCAATTCCGCGTGCCATATAGATATCGCCCAACGTTGTTTTTCCGAGGCGATCTTCGAGAGCGGCATGAAGCGCTTTCGTACCTTTGGCGAGAGCCATGGGACGGCCAAGAATGTCACTTACGGCGCTGAGCAAGCCGGTTGGAAGACCTTTCGTGAAGATCTTCGAGCCGTACTGTTGATAGAGCGTTACGACTTCTGACAGCGGGACTCCCTTCGCAAGTGCACAAGCAATAATGCCACCCGTGCTTGTGCCAACGATGAGGTCAAATGCGGCACCGATGTCTAGGGCTTCCAAGCCACGGCGCTTGGCGAACGTGGATGCCAACCGGTCTAGATAGGTGGCTGTGTATGTACCACGCATACCACCCCCATCGAGGCTGAGCACTCGGAACGGCTGCGGCTGGTCGGTCATGGGTACGTTACTTGTCCTTTCGTGCCTGGTTCAGTGAACCAGTTTAATGGCAGCTAAAAAATTTTCACCCAATACGATGATAGATGAATTCTACTCCACCCGTTTCCGCCGTGCTCTCGCGCCGGAGGAGGAATCCCTGCTCCCAAAGCTGTTTAAACTTCATGCTGGCGTTCGCAATAGAAAGATTCTTCAACGCGGCAAATTCAGATGCGCGTGACTGCGGCCGTCCCATAGCGAACTGAAATGCCTCGCGCGCTCCCTCCGTCGGCCGCATGCCGACAAGTTCGGCAGACTTACCTCTCCACACCAGCATCGGCTGCTCCTTTTTCTCGCCTGCTGCGTCGATGTTCTCAACCATATCAGGATCACGTAGATCGACAAGGCAGAAGCCCTTGGTGCGGCGAAACCTTCTTGCCACCTCGATGATGGCCTCTGAGGAGAATGAGATGTCCACCCGCTGGACACCTTTCATCGAAATCTGAAATACGACCGTACCTGGGCTATCTTCCACGAACCGAAGGAGACGCTGGTACACTTCCCGTCCCTGATTTCGGCCCCATCCTTCGGGGCGGTCCATCAATGTGCGAAGGCAAAGGACCCGCGATACAACCTCGTTCATCTTATTCATTTAATCAGAATTCAAGTCAAAGTCAAGAGCTAAGCCCGAAGGCAAAGGCAATGTGGGTCCCCCATAGAAGGGGTAGCCCCTCATAGCAATAGGCGCGGTTTGCTTCATACGCACCGCGTGCGGGCTTGAGAAACACGCGCTGATTGGGCAACCGAACGTCCAGCTGAGCGTCAAACTTGATGGCCTTGGCGGCACAACCTTTTAGACCACACCCCCGATCGGCGCCGTGTCGGGAAATGCCCTGCCTAAATACTTCGACCAACAGGTCAAGATCGGAAAGGTCGTGCAGCTTAGGTGATTCCACCCGGAGTGCCGGCCGCAGGGTCCTCATGATCCCAAGACCGCTATCCGAAACCGCAACAGATAGGCGATTGCCGCCCGAATAAACTTGAAGCGCAGCATACCCATCAAGTTTCGTGTCGCTGTGTGCAAAAAATATTGTCGATCAGTTCAGCAAAGATGGTCCAAGCTGCGCCTTTCAGTTCATCCACGTCTTCACGGCCGCGGCATGCGTGGGAGATTGCATCTGTCAAACGGGTGGGCAGATCATCGTCACGAACACTCTTGTTGATTTGCGCTATTTCTACCAGCATTACGTTGCTGCCCCGATGCAACTCGGCACCAGAGTATTCAGGGCGCGCGGGAGCCACTTCGACTTGCTCCGCAAGATGGTCAAAGAATCCCATTCGATTCAGATAGCCCATCGTCCCGGCTTCAGCTTCCTCGAAGTTCATGTGGACGCGACGCGTAGAGTCGACGAGCTGATTGGCGAGCGATAGCAGCCGGATCGCACCGTCTACCATGATCTTGCAGCCAACAGGAAAATGGAACGTAACTTCGTGAGAGTCTCGGTGATGGGGGCCGAGCGAATCTCTTAGCGCGATCTCGAACCGATCCGCGTTAACCCAGATACCAGGAAAGTTCACGGTGCAGTGCACGTTGCATTCTTTTTTTGTCAAGTGCTAATTTACTATTACAAGTTGTGTAACCCAATGCAACATCCCTTTTTACATCTCCGCGAAACCTTATCGTTCCGCGCAAACATCACCATGCCGCCATCGCGGATTGGCCTGAGCCGAAGCGCTGTTTCTACACGGGTTATGCCGCGGCCGACACACTGGACTTCCCTCCACAAAGGAGCATTGCTCATAGCCGACGACCGCCTCCGTCCCTCGCCCCGCGCCGCGATTCGCCGCCGGGGCTTCGGGCAGTACAGGCGCCGCGATTCGCGTGGCGCCTAGCCGAAAGGAGGCGTCCATGCCCAAGCTTACCGATACCCAGCTCGTGATCCTATCCGCCGCGGCGAAGCGCGAGAATCTCGCCGCTCTGCCCGTCCCCAAGTCCCTCAAGTGCAACAAGGGCGCCGTCACCACCGTCCTTAAGAGCCTGCTCGGCCGGGGGCTGGTGGCGGAGCGGCCGGCGACGGTCGGAGAGTCCGCTTGGCGTGAGGGAGAGGGCGGCCAACGCTTTGGCCTTGTATTGGCTGAATCTGGCTTGCGGGCACTCGGAATTGAATCTGAAACATCAAAGCCCAACCAGAAGAAGGCAGCGGCAAAAGCCACTCCGGCGAACGCCGCCAGCGAAGCTCGCGTCGGTACGAAGTTGGCGACCGTTGTAGCTCTGCTGAAGCGCAACGACGGTGCCACTATCTCCGACATCGCTGCAGCCACCGGCTGGCAGACCCATTCGGTGCGGGGAGCGATCAGCGGCGCCCTAAAGAAGAAGATGGGCCTGTCGATTGTCTCAGCGTCCGAGGATGGACGCGGTCGCGTCTATCGGATCACCGGAGGCAGTCGGTGAGACGAAAAGTCGACCAGATCGAGCGAGAACTGGAAGCCCTTAAAGATCTCGATGCCACCGCGCTACAAGCGCGGTGGCTCGAACTCTATTGCCGGCCCGCTCCCCTGTTTATGCGACGAGATCTCCTGATTCGTGCACTGGCATACCGTCTCCAGGAACGCGCCTATGGCGGCCTCAAGCCAGCCATCCACCGGCTGCTGAAAAAACTTCAAGGCGGTGAACTGGACGCAAAGAATCTCCAGGTTTCGGTGGCACCATCCCTGACGCCCGGCGTGCGCCTCGTGCGCGAATGGAACGGCGAGACCCACGTCGTCGAGATCGTGACTGACGGCTTCATCTGGCGCGGTACACGCTATTCTTCCCTCTCTACTATCGCCCGCGCAATCACTGGCACCAACTGGTCCGGGCCGCGATTTTTCGGCCTGCTGAACAGGAACAGGCCTCCGTCGAGTAGTACGCGATAAACTCGATCCGATCGCAGAACATGAGCGAGCGCAAACCTAATATTCGCTGCGCGATTTACACGCGCAAGTCATCTGAGGAAGGCCTCGAGCAGGAATTCAACTCGCTCCAAGCACAGCGCGAAGCCTGCGAGGCGTATATCCGCAGTCAGGCTCACGAAGGCTGGCGATGCTTGCCCGAACGCTATGACGACGGCGGCCATTCCGGTGGCACCATGGAACGGCCTGCCCTGCAGCGCCTGATTGCCGACGTTCAAGACCAGAAACTCGACGTCATCGTCCTCTACAAGATCGATCGACTGACCCGGTCACTCGCAGACTTTGCCCGGCTTGCCGAGCTGTTCGACAGGCACACAGTCTCTTTCGTCTCCGTGACACAGCAGTTCAATACGACGACCTCCATGGGCCGGTTGATGCTGAATGTCTTGCTCTCCTTTGCCCAGTTCGAGCGAGAAATCACGGGCGAGCGTATTCGTGACAAGATTGCAGCCTCGAAGAAGAAGGGCATCTGGATGGGTGGCGTGGTCCCCCTCGGATATGACACCCGGGACCGCCAGCTCGTCATCAATCCCGATGATGCCGAGACCGTCAGGTCGATATTCAACCTGTATCTCGAATGCGGCACCGTGCCGGCGCTGGCAGACGAGCTTGTCAAACGCGGCATCCGCACTAGGTACCGGATGCTCCCGGACGGCCGTCAGACCGGAAACCGCCTCCTCAGTCGGGGCCATCTCTATCAGCTGCTCTCAAATCCGATCTATATCGGCCGATTGTCCCACAAGGGCACCAGCTATCCCGGCCTTCATCAACCCATCATCGATCAACGGACCTGGAATACCGTGCAGACACGCCTGGACAAGAACTCGCAAGGTACCCGAGCGCGAGGCCCGCGCAGAATAAACGCGACGAACATGCTTTCTGGACTGCTGGTCGACGAGGCGGGAAACCGATTCATCGTATCCCACACGAGCAAGGCGGGACGGCGCTATCGATACTACATCTCCCGGCCATCACGAGACTTGGGGCCCGCGTCCGATCTTACGCCCAGACGTGTTCCGGCAGCGGAGATCGAGCAGGTGGCGCAGCGCGGCCTTTGCAATCTTCTTTCAGATTCCGACAGGCTGGCCGAATCGTTAAGGCTCAATGACGCCAGAGATGCGAAAGCCGCCAGACAGTCATCGCACAGATTACAGCGTGATCTCGAAGGGGATTTCTCCACGGTTTGGAATGAGCGCCTCCGGATCGCGATCTCAAGAGTGGTTCTTTCGCGCAGAAACCTGACAATCGTATTCGAGCGGGCTGCACTTTCATCTGTTCTAGGGCTGGGTTCTTCACCCGAGAAACCAGATCGCGATGGTACCTTTAAGATTGAACTCCCCATAACCCTTCGCAATCGCGGCGCCCAGCTCAAGCTCGTACTGGGCCACGACATGTCCAGCGCCTGTCCCATCAGGCAGGATCCGTCTCTCGTTCGAGCACTGGTGCGCGCCCACACCTGGTTTGCACAACTTGCGAGTGGCGAGGTCGAGTCTGTTGCCGCCATCGCGAAACAGCACTCTGTCACCGGTTCGTACGTGAGCCGCGTGCTTCGGATGGCCTTCCTTTCACCGAAGCTTGTCGAGCAGATCCTGACCGGGACTCATCCGGTGGAGATGACAGCCGACCGGCTCACGCTCCAAGAAAACCTCCCTCTCTCCTGGCGCCGGCAACACGAGCGCTTCACAAGGCACTGAGATCGGTACTGCCAAATTCGGCAGCTGAGACTGCATCCCGCAAAACACCGTTCCTGCGCAACTGAGACTGCGCCGGCCCGTCTCCGGTCCGTCCCGAATCGGAGAAACTGCCGACATTCCACGGCATTTTCGTGCCAAGCCGGCGGGTCTTAGAGAACTGAGGTTAGACGTATGAAGGAATGGCGGACGGGGGGAGATTCGAACTCCCGATACCCTTGCGAGTATGCCGCATTTCGAGTGCGGTGCATTCAACCACTCTGCCACCCGTCCGCGGGCGCTTTGCCCTATGGGCTGCCGGCGTGGTTCGACCGGCTGTTGCGGCGGGCGAAACCGGCCGGTTTCCCGGCGTCGGACGCGGCCCCCCGCGAAGCGGCGCGGACCCTAACCAATAAGCCAAACCGCCACAAGCCGGACGGCCGACCCGTTTGGATCGTTCCGAACGGCGCACGCTTCGTTACTCTATATAGATAGAGCGTCCGCAGGAGCCCGCCGATGTCCGCAGCCAACGTCCCGTCCCGCCCCGATCCGTCGCGCCTCCTCTCGGGCCGCCGCGCACTGGTGACGGGCGCCGGCAGCGGCATTGGCCGCGCCACCGCCGAGACGCTCGCACGCGCCGGTGCCGCCGTGATCGTGCAGGACATCGATGCGGCGCGCGTCGGGACCGTCGTCGCCGCGCTCAGATCCGAAGGTCTCGACGCCGAGGCCGGCGCCTGCGATGTCGCCGACGAAATTGCGTTACGCAAGCTCGTCGCATCCGGCGCACCCGTCACCCTGCTCGTCAACAATGCCGGCATCGGCGCACCCGAGCGCACGATCGAAGCGATCGATCGCGCCGCCTGGCAACGCATGTTCGAGACCCATGTCTGGGGCGCGCTTGCCGCCACGCGCGCCTGCGTCGACGGCATGAAGGCGGAACGCTTCGGCCGCGTCGTCAACATCGCCTCCAACCGCGGCCAGGTCGGCTGGCACGACGGCAGCCAGTACAACGCCGCGAAATCGGCGCTGATCGGTTTCGCCAAGAGCTGGGCGCGCGAGCTCGCCCCGCACAACATTCTCGTCAACGCGATCGCGCCCGGCGTCGTGCGTACCGCGATGACCTTGCGGCACGGCGAACAGGCCGTGCAGGACGAGGCCGATCTCAACCTGCTGAAGCGCGCCGCCGAACCCGACGAGATCGCGGCCTGGGTCAGGTTCCTGTTCGAGCCGACCGGCGACTTCACGACCGGCCAGCTGCTCTGCCCGAACGGCGGCGATCCGATCGTCGGGATCTGAGGCCGTCAGAAATCTATTGACACATATAACGTAAATCGCGTATAAGGAGACTGCCGGTTATCCGGGCTTTCGATGGGGACAGGCGCGTCATGACCGCCCTTCCTTGCGTAAAGCCTCCCGACCGGCTCTCGGGATCGCTGCACGGCCGAGCCGTGCCATCCCCGACGATCCGCCCGGTGGCGGGTCACCCGTGAACCGCAGACTCCTCTGGCGTTGTTTGTTGCGGCGCGTTGTCCGGGCCCCGGTGTCGAGCACAGCGATGCCGGATCGCCAAGGCCCTGGCGGATTTGCA
>Ga0187892_10000929_pt1 | contig 72581 bp, 51 predicted proteins | sample MA1701073metaG_FD_139345 | JGI IMG/M metagenome (GOLD analysis project Ga0187892, IMG submission 139345) | Bio-ooze microbial communities from a basaltic lava cave in the Kipuka Kanohina Cave System on the Island of Hawaii, USA - MA170107-3 metaG ...
AGAGACCACAGAGACCACAGAGAGAGACGAGATTCAGCCACAGAGACCACAGAGACCACAGAGAGAGACGAGATTCAGCCACAGAGACCACAGAGACCACAGAGAGAGACGAGATTCAGCCACGGAGAGCCTTTGTGGCTTCTCCCCCAAGTCTCGCAAGATGTTGCCCGCTGCCCGCGCCGATGTTAGCTTCGGGCCGTGACCGACCCCGAAGGCCCCGAAGGCCTCGACTTCCCCGGCACGCGCCGCTTCGAGGTCGTGCGCCAGCTCGGCGCCGGCGCCTTCGGCGTCGTCTACGAGGTCGTCGACCGCGAGCGCGGCGCCCGCGTCGCGCTGAAGACCCTCGGGCGGGCGGACCCCGGGGCGATCTACCGCTTCAAGCAGGAGTTCCGCGGGCTCGCGGACGTCCACCACCGGAACCTCGTCCAGCTCCACGAGCTGCACTCGGCCGGGGACCTGTGGTTCTTCACGATGGAGCTCGTCGCCGGCGAGGCGTTTCTCGACTGGGTCCGGCCGCGGACGATCATCGCCGGCGAGGACACGTGGCGCGACGACATCGGCACGCCGGCCGGGCCGGCCGACGCCGCGACCGACCTCGGGCCGCTCGACGAGCAGCGCCTCCGGGCCGCGCTCCGCCAGCTCGCCGAGGGCGTCTCCGCGATCCACGCCGCCGGCCGGCTCCACCGCGACCTGAAGCCCTCGAACGTCCTCGTCGCCCGCGACGGGCGCGTCGTGATCCTCGACTTCGGCCTGGCGACGGACCTCGCGGCCACGGGGCCGCTGGCGAGCGTCGACCAGCGGATCTGCGGGACGGCCGCCTACATGGCCCCGGAGCAGGCGGCCGCGCAGCCGCTCTCGGAGGCGAGCGACTGGTACGCCGTCGGCGCCATGCTCTACGAGGCGCTCTCCGGGCGCGTCCCGTTCCTCGGCTCGTTCGTCCAGGTCCTGACGAACAAGCAGCGGCTCGACCCGCCGCCCCCGCGGTCCTTCGCCCCCGACATCCCCCGCGACCTGGACGCCCTCTGCGTCGAGCTGATCGGCCGCGACCCCGCGCGCCGGCCGGCGGGCGCGGCCATCCTGCGCCGTCTCGGCGCGTCGGCCGAGGAGGTGCGCGGGCCGATCTCGTCCGGCTCGATGGCGGCCGTCCAGGCGCCGCTCGTCGGGCGGTCGCCGCACCTCGCCCAGCTCGCGAACGCGTTCGCGACGGCACGGCGCGGCCGCGGCGTCACCGTCTTCATCCACGGGCCGGCCGGCGCCGGCAAGAGCGCGCTCGCCCGCACCTTCGTCGACGAGCTCGCCCGCCTCGACAGCGCCGTCGTCCTCGTCGGTCGCTGCTACGAGCGCGAGAGCGTGCCCTACAAGGCGCTGGACACGCTCGTCGACGCCCTCAGCCGGCACCTCCGCAAGCTCCCGCGGCTCGAGGCCGAGGCCGTGCTCCCGCGCGACGTCCACGCCCTCGCCCGCCTCTTCCCGGTGCTCCGGCGCGTGGACGCCGTCGCCTCGTCCCCGCGCCGCGGCCTCGAGGTCCCGGACCCCCAGGAGGTGCGCCGGCGCGCCTTCGCCGCCCTTCGCGACCTCCTGGCGCGGCTCGCCGACCGGCGGCCGCTCGTGCTCCTGATCGACGACCTCCAGTGGGGCGACGCCGACAGCGCCGTCGTCCTCCTCGACCTCCTGCGGCCGCCCGATCCGCCGTCGCTCCTGCTCATCGCCTGCTACCGGAGCGAGGACGCGACGGAGAGCGCGTGCGTGCGACTCCTCCGCCGCCCCACGGCCTTCGTCGCCGCCGAGAGCGAGGTCCGCGACCTCCCCGTCGGCCCGCTCGCCGAGGAGGAGGCGCGCGTCCTCGCCGCGGCGCTGCTCGGGGGCGATCGCGGCCCCGAGGTCGCCGCGATCGCGCGCGAGTCGGGCGGCGACCCGTTCTTCGTCGAGGAGCTCGTCCGCCACGTCCTCGGCGATCCCGCTCGGGGGGCGGCCGGGGGCGTTCCCGTGACGTTCGAGGAGGCGCTCCGCGCCCGCATCTCGGGGCTCGCGCCCGAGGGCCGGCGCCTCCTCGAGGTCGTGGCCGTCGCCGGCCGGCCGATCGAGCAGGCGGCCGCGCTCGCCGCGGCCGGGATCGAGGCGGCCGGCGAGGGGGCGGCGATCGGGGTCCTGCGGGCCGCGCGGCTCGTCCGGACGCGCGGGTCGCGCGAGGGGGACCAGGTCGAGACCTATCACAACCGGGTCCGCGAGGCGGTCGTCGCCTCGCTCGCCCCGGCCGACCTCGCCGGCGCGCACGGGCGGCTGGCGGCCGCGCTCGAGGCCTCGGGACGGACCGACCCCGAGGCGCTCGAGCTGCACTTCCAGGTCGCCGGCGACCTGAAGAGGGCCGCCCGCTACGCGGCGCTCGCCGCCGACCGCGCGGCCGAGGCGCTCGCCTTCGAGCGGGCCGTGGACCTCTACCGGCTCGCGCTCGACCTCGACCCCTCGCCCGGCCCGGGCGAGGCCGGGCTCTCGTCGCGCCGCGCCCGGCTCGGCGACGCGCTCGCCAACGCGGGCCGCGGCGTCGAGGCGGCCCGCGCCTACCTCGAGGCCAAGACCGGCGCGCGCGAGGGGGCGGACGCCCTCGAGCTCGAGCGCCGCGCGGCCGAGCAGTTCCTGCGGAACGGGCACATCGAGGAGGGGCTCGCGGCGATCCGCGGCGTCCTCGGCGCCATCGGGCTCGAGCTCGCGCCGACGCCGCGCCGGGCGCTCCTCGCCTTCCTCCTGCGCCGCGCCTGGCTGCGCCTGCGCGGCCTCGGGTTCCGCGAGCGGGAGGCGGCCGGGGTCCCGCCCGCCGACCTCGTCCGCATCGACACCTGCTGGTCGGTCGCGGTCGGGCTCGGCCTCGTCGACAACGTGCGCGCGGCGGACTTCCAGACGCGCCACCTGCTCCTCGCCCTCCGGGCCGGCGAGCCCTACCGGGTCGCGCGGGCGCTCGCCATCGAGGCGAGCTACTCGGCGATCGACGGCCTTAGGGCGCAGGCCCGGACGGCCCGGATCGTCGAGGCGGCGCGCGCCCTCGCCGAGCGCGTCGGGAACCCGCACGCGCTCGGCCTCGCCGACCTCATGACCGGGATCGCCGCCGTCCTCGAGGGGCGCTGGTCCGAGGCGTGCGCGTGGTGCGAGGGAGCCGAGGCGCGGCTCCGCGAGGGCTGCACGGGGGTGGACTGGGAGGTCTCGAGCGCCCAGCTCATGGGCGGCATCGCCCTCTGCTACCGGGGCGAGCTCGGGGAGGTGACGCGCCGCGCCCACGTCATCCTGCGCGAGCAGGAGGGCAGCTCCGACCGCTACGCGGCCGCCAACCTGCGCGCCGGGCTCCTCCACATGGCCTGGCTCGCGGCCGACCGGCCCGCCGAGGCGGCGCGCGACCTCGACGCCGTCATGTCGTGCTGGTCGCGCGAGGACTACCGCGTCCAGCACTACTTCGACATGTACATGCGGACGCACCTCGACCTCTACGCGGGCGACGGGGCCGCGGCGCGCCGCCGGGTCGAGGCCGACTGGCCGCACGTCCGCCGCGCGCTCCTCCTCCGCAACCAGCACGTCCGGATCGTCATGCGGCACCTGCGGGCGCGCGCGGCGCTCGCCGAGGTCGCCGCCGGCGCCGCCGACCGGGCCGCCCGCGTGCGCGAGGCGGGGGCCGACGCCCGCGCGATCGAGGCCGAGGGCACGCCCTGGGGCGGCGCGCTCGCGACCCTCCTCCGGGCGGGGCTCGCGGCCCTCGCCGGCGACGCCCCCGGGGCCTCGGCCCTCCTCGAGCGGGCCGAGGCCGCCTTCACGGCCGCCGGGATGGGCCTCTACGCGGCCGCGGCGCGCCGCCGCCGCGGCGAGCTCCTGGGCGGGGACGCGGGCCGGGCGCTCGTCGCCGCGGCCGACGAGTGGATGACCGCCCGGGCCATCCGTCGTCCCGACCGCATGACGGGGCTGTTCGCGCCGGGGTTCGCGGCCGCCGCGGCTCCGGGCCGTCCGGAGAGCCGCCCCGCCGTCACCCCCCTGAGAGGGTGAGAGCGGCCGTCTCCCGCAGGGTCCCCTCTTTGGTCCCATCTTTGCTCTCAGCGCTGCCTCGCCGCCCGTCCGGGCGGGCCGAAGCAGGATCAGGGAGGGACACACCATGTTCGGGCTGGGGATCACACGAAATCGGGCGTTCCGGCGGATCGTGGCGGCGTGCGGCGTGGCCTCGGGGCTCGCGGCCGTCGCCCAGGTGGACGGCGACACGGCGGCGCGGCCGGCGGCGACGGCCGTCGTCGCGCGCGGCGCGGCCGTCTCGCCGGCCCCCGCAAACCCGCAGGTCCGCGTGGACCCGCGGCGCGAGCTGCTCATCACGGACCTGTCGGTCGTCGAGGACCCGGTCCGGACCTCGTGGGCGATGCGCCCGCTCGTGACCACGCTCTCGACGCGGAGGATCTTCGGGCGCCCGGCGTCGACGGCCCTGGCGACGCAGCTCCGCTCGCAGGTGGGCGCCTGGACCTTCGGGAAGCTCATGATGGACATGGCGGGCGCGAACGACCCGTCGACCTTCACCCTCCGCTGGCTCGAGACCTGGGAGCGCGACCAGACGGTCAACGGCTTCACGGTCGCGGCCCGCCCGTCGATCCGCCCGCTCGTGATCGAGCCGTGGCTCCGGGCGAGCGGCGGGGCGCGCCTCGACCTCGAGAAGGCGCCGTTCCGCCTCCTGGCGATCGTCAACCGCCTCGACCTCCGCCGGTCCCCGTCCTACGCGGCCGGCAACGCCGGCGAGGGCCGGTTCGTCTTCGGCGTGCTCGACCCGAACGGCAACCCGCTCCCGTTCACGGTCATCTTCGAGTTCGAGCAGCCCGCCCGCACGAGCGCGGACGTCAAGGGCTGGGCCCAGAGCTGGCACGCCCTCGGCGCCGTCCCCTTCGGGGGCTCGTTCAACGCCGCCCTCCAGGCGATCACGAACCGCTTCGCCGGCCGCGGGGCCGCGCCCGCCAAGCCGAACGGCAGCGCGCTCAACCAGATCCGGACGAACGAGATCGCCATCGGCCCGGTGTGGGAGCTCCGCGAGTTCGTGATCGACCGGGCGACGGGCTTCCTCGCGACCGCGACGACGAAGCAGAGCCCCGACATCTCGTTCAACGGGACCCCCGACCTCGCCGCCTTCATCAACGCGAACGAGGCCGCCGTCCTCTCCGGTCGCCACGCCGTGCCGCCCGCCTGGCTCGGCGGCGCCGACCCGGCCCGCTTCATCTGGCAGGCGCCGGGGATCCGCAACCCCGAGGCGCGCCACGCCCTCGCGCTCAACACCTGCAGCGGCTGCCACTTCCGCGAGACGGAGACGCCCTTCACCCACGTCTTCACGCGGGGCGCCGGCCAGGAGGCCGGGCTGTCGGACTTCCTGACGGGCAACGCGATGCCGAAGCGCGATCCGATCTCGAACGCGCCCCACACGTTCGGCGACCTCGGGCGGCGCGCCGACGACCTCCGGCGCGTGCTCGCCTCGACCCCGACCCAGCTCGCCGTCGAGGCCCCGGCGACCGCCGTCCACTGACCCGTCGAACCTCGGGAGTCAGGGTCCCCACGAGCGCCGTCCGGAATCCGGACGGCGCTCGTCTTTTCGGACGCCGGCCGGCCCGGAAGCGTCCCAGACCAGACCAGACCCGACCAGAGGGTCAGGGCGCGAACCGACCCGGGACCAGCAGGGCGGCCACGCGCGCCGGCTCCTTGACCCCGCGGTCCATCATCAGGGCGTCGGCCTCGGCGATGAGCCTCGCGCCCTCGGCGCCGCCCGCGAGGTCGCCGCGGCGGCGGCGGACGGCGGCGGCGAGAAGCCGCAGATCGACGTCGCCGAGCCGCCGCTCGGCCTCGACGAGGAGGGCGGCCGCCTCGCCCCTCGCCGTCCCGGCCCCGAGGGCGGCCACCGAGGCGTGGACGAGGAGCGCGAGCGGCTCCGCCCAGGCGGCGCCCTCCCGCTCGATCCGGTGCGCCTGCCGCCGCGCCAGGCGGACGAGCGCGGGGTCCGCGGGCGCGGCCGGCGCGGCCGAGGCGGCGGCGGCGAGGGCGGCCCGGGCGCGCAGGTGGGCCGCCTCGATCCGGTAGACCTGGAAGCGGGCGGCGATGGAGCTCTCGATCAGCCACCGGCCCTCGCGCGCGAGCCCGAGCGCCCGCGCGCCGTTCCCCTCGTAGAGGGCGATCTCGACGCGGGCGACGAGCGCCCGGAAGCGCTGGAGGTGGGCGCTCTGGCCGAAGCCGGGCCGGTCCGCCTCGTCGACCGCGCGCCGCGCCCGCTCGGGCTCGCCGGCGGCGAGGAGCGCACACGTCTGTCCGCGGTTCGCGAGGACCGTGAGCGCGTACCGGTCGCCGCGCTCGTGCGCCTCCTCGATCAGGGCGGGCAGGCGCCGCCGCACCTCGCCCCACTCCCCGAGCGAGTGGAGGCTCGCGATCAGGTACGCGTGGGCCAGGTCGAGCTCCCAGGTGACGCGGACGCATCGCTCGCGCAGGCGCTCGCAGGCGCGGTCGAGGGCCTCCGCGGCGTCGCGGAACCGGCCCTCGCAGAAGGCGACGCCGCCGGCGCAGAGGGTCGCGAAGGCGCGCGCGTAGGGGTTCTCGAGGAGCTCGGCGAGGTCCGTCGCCGCGCGGCCGACCACGTCCGCCCGGGCCCGCGACCGGGACCCGCCGGCGGCGAGGTAGACGGACTCGAGGGCGAGCGCGCGCGCGACGCGGACCGGCTCGCCCGCCTCGAGCGCCAGCAGGAGCTGGCGCGTCTGGAGGCCCCCCCCGCGCAGCGGATCGAAGGCGCCGAGCCCGGTCGCGGCCGACCAGGCGGTGTCGATGCGCATGAGGTCGCGCTCCGGGACCTCGCTCTCCTCGCGGGCGACGAAGGCGAGCCCGCGCAGGCGCACGCGCGTCCGGAGCCACGCGAGCGTCAGCAGGGTCTTGAGCCGGCCCTCGGGGACCTCGAGGCCGACGGCGCGGACGACGGCCCTAAGGGCGTCGAGCCCGGACTCGATGTCGCCGCTCCAGAGCAGCAGCTCGGCCGCGCGCCGCCTGAGCTCGAGGGCGCGCCGCTCCGGCGCCGCCCCGGAGGCGGCGGCCGCGAGGTAGACCGAGGCGGCCTCGCTCGGCCGGCGTGCGTTCGCGAGCGACTCTCCGAGCCGCGCCTCGAGGTCGAGCGCCTTCTCGCCGGACGCCCCCGAGAGCTCGAGGGTACGCCGGTAGAGCCGCGCCGCCCGGTCGAAGGCGAAGGCCGAGGCCGCCCGCTCTGCGGCGGCCTCGGCGTGGCGGGCCGCCTCGGCCCGGTCGCCCGCGCCCTCGAAGTGGACGGCGAGCGTCTCCGGGTCCGCCTCGCCCGAGGCGAGGAGCGCGGCGGCGAGGCGGCCGTGAAGGTCGCGCCGGGTCTCGGGCGAGAGGGTGGGGGCGACCGCCTCGACCACGCGGTCGTGGTAGGGCTCGATCTCCTCGCGCTCGGGGGCCGCGCTCCCGCCGTCCCCGCCCGCGCCCTCCCGGGCCAAGGGGGTGCCGTGCGCCGGCGTCGTGCGCGTCCGCGCCAGGTGTGCGGCCGCGAGGATGCGCTCGGCGGCCGGGCCCTCGCCCCCGAGCGCGGCGGCCGTGAAGGCCGCCCGGAGGTCGACGGGCCCGCGGGCGACGGCGAGCACGTCGACGAGCCCGCGCGCGCCCTCGGCGAGGCGGGCGACGCGCGCGCGGATGGCGTCGTCGAGCTTCACGCTGACCACGCGGTCAAGATCGGCCGGCTCTCCCTCCTCCCCCCGCGCCTCGACGTCGTGCCGGACCAGCTCGTCGATGAAGAGCGGGTTCCCGCCGGCCTCGCGGGCGATCGCCGCCGCCCGGGCGGCCGCGTGCGGCGCCGACCCGAGGAGGGCGGCGGCCAGCCGGCGGGCGTCCTCGGGCGGGAGGTCGGCGACGGCCAGCTCCTGGACCGTCGTCGCCGGGTCGGCGAGCGCCGCGAGGTCGCGCAGCGCCTCGATGATCGGCGCCGCCTGGGCCTCGTCCTCGCTCCGGTTGAGGGCGACGAGGAGGAGGGGCGGCGGGTCGGGTGGCCTCAGGACCTCGTGCAGGAGCCGGGCGCCGTCCTCGTCGCCCCACTGGAGGTCGTCGATCGCGAGGACGAGGGGCGAGCGGGCGGCCACGCGCCGCAGCAGCTCGCGGAAGGCCGCGAAGGCGCGGCGCCGCTGCTCCATCGCGTCGGGGACCTCGGGGACGCGCCGCCGCGCCGAGGCGACGGTGCCGACGCGCAGCAGGATCGGGAAGAGGCGGGCGAGGGCGGGCACGTCCGCCGGCAGCAGCGCCTCGACGGTCGTGGGCGGCAGGGCCTCGAGCTGGAGGCCGAGGGCGTCGACGACGCTGTCGAGCGCCTTGAAGGGCACGGACTCGCGCTGGTGGCAGCGGCCGGCGAGCAGGAGGGCGCCCTTCTCGCGGCGCGCGACGTCGTCCAGGAAGCGGCGGAGGAGGGCGCTCTTCCCGACGCCCGAGCGCCCGTGGACGCGCACGGCCACGGCCCGGCCGGCGTGCGTCGCCTCGAAGGCGGCGTGGAGGGCCGCGAGCTCGACCTCGCGCCCGACGAAGCGCGGCGGCGGTCCGGCGCGCCCGAAGACGGCGGCGACGGGAAGGCGGGCGGGGCCGGCCGTCTCCGCGGCCCCCTCTCCGCCCGGCGCGCCCGCGAGGCGCCGCCGGACCTCCGGGCCGAGCGGTCGATCCTCGGGCCGCAGGCGCAGGAGGTCGCGGCAGAGGGAAGCCAGGTCCGCGGGGAGGTCCGGGATGTACGACTGGGGCGGGGGCGGCTCCTCGACCTGCTTGACCGCGAGGACCTCCTGGACGGTCCCGATGAACGGGTAGCGCCCGGTCAGGGCCTCGTAGAGCATGCCGCCGACGCAGTACCAGTCCGAGGCCGGCGTGAGCATCCCGCCGGACGCCTGCTCGGGCGACACGTAGGCGGGCGTCCCCAGGAACTGGCCCGGCGTCTCGAACTGGTCGAGCTCGGCGACGAGGCCGAAGTCGAGGATCACGACGCGCCCCTCGCCGGTGACGAGGACGTTCGACGGCTTGAGGTCGCGATGGAGCTTGCCCGCGGCGTGCAGGGCCTCGAGGCCGTGGGCGATCCCGACGAGCGCGGCCCGGAGCCGGCGCGGGTCTAGGGGCGGGAGACCGCCGGCGGCGACGTCGACGTCGCCCTCGGGCTCGCCGGTGAAGCGCGAGGTCGGGGCGCCGCGGATCGTCGACACGCCCGTCAGCGTCTCGGGCGTCGGGGGCCCGGCGGCGGTCGCGACCTCGCGCAGGAGCGCGTCCGCGGCGGGGCGCGGCGGGCGCACGTGGTCGATGAAGGGGACCCCCGCGACCCGCTCCATGGTGTAGACCCAGCGGTCGCCGATCGAGAGCAGCTCGTAGAGGAGCACGAGGTTCGGGTGGACGATGTCCGCGAGGGCGCGGAACTCGCGCTTGAAGCGGTAGATCGCGTCCGAGTCCCGGAGGAGGAGGAGCTTCACGGCGACGACCGCGCCGAGCTCGCGGTCGAGGGCCTCGTAGACGACCCCGAACGTCCCCGCGCCGAGCCGGCGCCGGACCTCGAACCGGGTCGTGCCGCGGAACTCGGGCTCCTCGTGCCCTTCGCGTCCCTCGCGTCCCTCGCTCACCGGACGCTACCGCTCCGCCGCCTCGAGCTTGCCGCCCTTCGCCAGCCGGTAGAAGCGGTCCGTCTCGACCCCCTCGAAGACCTGCACGGTGCCGGCGGCGTCGGGCCAGCGGACCTCGAGCCGGTCGGCCTTGGCCGCCTTGCCGACGCCGAAGCGGCAGTCCGTGTCGTCGCGGTGCCCGGCGTGGCCGAGGCCGCCCGAGACCTCGCGCGTCTGCCGCCGCCCGCCCGCGACCAGCGTCACGCGGGCGCCGATGGCCTGGCCGCCGCCGAGGCGGAGCGTGAGGAAGCGGTTCCCGGCCGCGGCCGCCGCGCGGTTCCGGAAGAGGCCGGCCGAGAGGTCGCGGGCGGCGCGCTGCTCCGGGGTCAGGCGCATGTGGCTCGTGCCGACGAGGATGTCGGTCGCCCCGTCGCGGTCGAAGTCGCCGAGCGAGATCTGGCTCGCGTTCACCCAGCGGAAGCCGAGCCGGTCCGTCCAGTCGTCGAAGGCGCGCGACCCGTCGGGCCGCTGGCGGTAGAGGCGCAGGACCTGCTCGTCCGGGTAGTCGCTCGAGGCGACGGCGAGGTCGAGGAACCCGTCGTTGTCGACGTCGAGCCAGCCGGCGTGCAGGTCGCCCTCGTTCCAGCGCTCGCTCGCGTGCGGGCGGGGCGGGATGCGGGCCGGGTCGCGCCGGAGCTTGAAGCCGCCCGGAGCGCCCAGGTTCTCGAGGAGCATGGACCGGTCGGAGGACGGCCCCGCCCACCAGTGGGCGATCTCGGCCAGGAAGCAGTCCATGTCGCCGTCGCCGTCGAAGTCGGCGACGGCGGCGTCGAAGGTGTTGCCGTTCGCGCGGAAGGGCTTCTCCTTCGTGCGGTCGGAGCCGGCCGGGTACTGGCCGCTTCGGTCGGCGTCGCCGTCGAAGCCGGTCTCGGGGGCGACGTCCGTGAAGCGGCCGTCGCCGTCGTTCCGCCAGAGCCGGTTCCACTGGCGCCCGTACGTCATGACGAGCAGGTCCTGCCGCCCGTCGTCGTTCCAGTCCGTGTGCGAGACGCCGTACGTCGGGCGGCGGCTGTCGGCGCGCCCGGTCTCGGCGACCCCGAGGAGGCCCGAGCGCTCCGTCACGTCCTCGAACGTCCCGTCTCCGCGCCCGCGGAAGAGCCGGTCCGGGAAGGCTTCCAGGCTCGCGCCGTAGACGACGTAGGAGTTGCCGATGAAGACGTCGAGGCGCCCGTCGCGGTCGAAGTCGACGAAGCACGCCGACTTCGAGCTCTCGAGCGCCGCGCCGAGGCCGGAGCGCTCGCGGCGCGCGAAGCCGCCGCGCCCGTCGCCGAGCCAGAGCTCCGTCCGGAGGGCGGCCGCGTCGTCCGGGAGCTTGCCGTCCTCGACCAGGAGGTCGAGGTCGCGGCCGACGAGGAGGTCGAGGTCGCCGTCGCCGTCGACGTCCCCGAGCTGGACGAACGCCGTGCCGCGCGTCGCCTCGGTCTCGAGCTGGGCGGCGCGCTCCGAGCGCCTGAGCTTCCGCCCGCCCTCGTTCAGCAGGACCTTCGTGCAGCCGACGACGGCGTCGGGGAAGCCGTCGCCGTCGACGTCGGCGAACGAGACGCGGGACCCGTGGACGCCGCGCAGGCCGGCGCGCTCGGACCAGTCCTCGAAGAGGGCGTCGCCGTCGCCGGCGCGGGCGGCGCCGGCCAGCCCGACGAGGCCGGTGAGGAGCGAGAGGGCGGCGAGGGGCGTCGGGCGACGGGTCACTCCGGCACTATAGCGACCGTCGCGATGTCGTGCATCTCCCGGCCCTGGGCCAGCTCGACGACGTGCTCGGCGACCGACTCGTCGGGGCGGCCGAAGCCCCGGTAGACGGTGGCGTGGACGGTGGTGCGCGCGCTCGTGCGGTTCGCGTCCGGGCGGTAGTCATGGACGCGGATCGCGTAGGCGCCGGGCGCGGCGCGGCGGAGGACGTACATCTCGGGGCCGTAGCCGCCGGTGACGTCGCGGGTCAGCTCCCCGCCCTGCTTCGTGCGCCGGTGCCCGTAGTGGCAGTCCTCGCCGGACGGCTCGATGACGTGGAGGTCGACGTCGGTCGCGTCCGTGCTCCACTCGATGACGACGACGAGGTCGGCGTCGTCGACGGCGACCTCCTTCGCCAGCGTCTCGAGGCGGGCGGCGGCGAGGTCGGTCCCGGCGGCGTGCACGCGGCCGGCGGCGACGAGGCGCAGGAAGCGGACGTACTCGGCGCCGACGATGCGGCGGCGGTCGCCGAAGCGGTCGTCGAAGCGGCCGGCGAGGGCGACCTCGTAGGCGGCGAGGGCGAGGTCGCCGCGGCCGAGGGCGGCGAGAGCGCGGGCGAGGTCGACGTAGACTTGCGGCTCGAAGGGGCGGGCGAGCGCGGCCCGGCGGAAGAGGCCGTGGGCGTGGGGCGCCAGGCCGAAGGCGAGGGCCCGGTAGGCGACGTCGCGGGCGACGACGAGGTCGCCGGGCGCCTCTTCGACACGGGAGCTGAGGGCCCGGAGATCGCGGGCCTTCTCGTGCCCGGCGAGGCCCGCCGGCCGGGGAAGCTCGAAGGCCTCGGGCGGCAGCCCCTCGAGCCCGAGGCGGACGGCGGCCGGCAGGTCGACCGTCAGCCCCGGCCCGAGCCCGCGCTCGAGGCGGGCGAGCCAGGCGAGGAACCGCGCCTTGGGGTCGCCGATGGCGTCGTCGAGCGCCCGGAACGCCCGGGCGAGGGCCTGACCGGCCGGTCGCATCCGGACGACGACGGCATCCTCGTCGGGCTCGATCTGGAAGCGCGCGTAATCGGCCTCGGTCTCGAGCATGAGGAGCGAGCACGTGCGGCCGGGGACGCGGAAGTGGGTCGCGTAGGCCTTCGAGAGCGGCCCGGTCGCGTCGTCGAGGGCCTCGAGCTGGGCGACCGCGACTTGCCCGTACGCGCGGGCGGCGAGGTCGGAGCGGACGACGGGGCCGATCCTCGCCGTCACGTGACGCACGCTCCCGTCGGCGTCGGCGAGCTCGAGCGTCAGCGCCGCGCCCGGCTCGGGAGCCGGCCCGCGGCCGACGACGAGCAGCGGCTGCCTCGGGAAGAGCGCCCGCGGCCTCCCGGCGACGAGCAGGTCGGAGGCGCCGGCGAGCGCGACCTTCGCGAGCCGAAAGGGGCGCGCCCGGTGGTCGGTCGCCGCCGCGGCGACCTCGGCCGCGCCGGCGACGGTGAAGACGGCCCCGCAGGACTCGCGCGCCAGGGCGTCGAGCACGGGCCGGTCGGTGCCGGCGAGGCCGGTGTCGTAGGCGAAGATGGGCCGGCCCCGATTCCGGGCGGACCGCGCGATCGCGCCCGCATCCGTCTCGCCCCAGGTCGCGGCCCCGTCCGAGAGGAGGAAGACGTCGTGGCCGCCCCCCTCGTCGGGCCGGAGCCACGGCGGCCGCGTCGCCTCGTCGAGCGCCGCCCCGAGGTCCGTCGCCCCCTCGGGCGCGAGCGTCCGGGCGTGCTCGAGCACGGCGCGCACGTTCTCGGGGGTGTTGGCGGCGAACGACGCGCGCCACCATCGCGTCTCGATGTCGAAGAAGAGGACCGCGAACTCCCGGAGGGCGTCGCGGTTCCGCTCGAGGATCGACTCGAGGAGGGCGAGCCAGACCTCCAGGCGATCCGGGTTCGAGCTCCTCGACACGTCGATCGCGAGCACGGCCCGGGCCGGCACCGCCCGCCCGCCGACCTCGGCGTTGACCGGGAGGTCGGGCGTGAGCGAGACGGCGAAGTAGTCGCCCGTCCGCGGGTCGCCGCCGGCGAGGGCGAGCGCCCCCTCCGGCCGCCTTGACCGCACGGTCAACGTCCGCGGGCTCGGGTCCTCGAGCCGGCAACGCACGCGACCGCCGTCCCGTGACGCGGGCGCCTCGGGGGCGATCCGCGGGGCCTCGTCGCCGAGCATGGCGATGTCGAGGTCGACGACGCACCGCCTCGCCGCCTCCGGCAGGTCGAGCCGGTACTCGAGGTTCCCGCCGGCCGCCGTCAGGTCGACGTCGTACCCGAAGGTGATCCGGTGGAGCTTCCCGCTCGCGAGCGGGAAGACGCGGGCGCTGAAGACGCCCGCCCCCTGCCACTCGACGAGCGCCGGGTCGACCCGCCGCGTGTGCACGGTCTCGCGATACGCGTGGGCCGCCTTCTCCTTCGGGACGACGCGCGCCTCCTTCACCGTCTCGAAGCTCGCCGTCCGCGCCGCCACGATCCGCTCGGGGGCGAGCGCGACCGTCGCCGTCGCCGTCCGCGAGTCCAGGAACGGCGGCACCTCCGGCGCCCGGTACGCCGTCTCGCCGAACGCGAACAGGAACGGCGACCCCTCGTCCGGGAGCCGGAGCTGGAACGTCCCCTCGAACGCCCGCCCGCGGTCGTTCAGGTAGTAGCAGTCGAGGACGACGCGCGCCCGGAAGCCGTCGATCCGCACCGTCGCCTGCACGCCCTCGAGGGGCAGCTCGTCGCCGTCGCCGACGGCCAGGCGGGTCGCGTTCGGGGCGAGCGCCGAGCGGCGCCACGTCGTGACGGGTTCGACGGGCCGCTCGATCTCGAGTGCGCCCGCCAGGCCTGCGAGAGGGCCGAAGGCGCTCTGGCCCTGAAGGCCGAAGCCCGTGCGCGTCGAGCCGCGAAGCCCGCGAGTCGTCTGCCGGCCGCCGACGGTGACGGAGACGCCCGCATCCGGCGCCGGCGTCGATCCGTCGTCGAAGCCCGAGAAGGCCGCGACCGTCCCCGCGGTCGCGACCCGGAAGACCCCACCGTCCTGCGACCCTGGTCGCTCGACCTTCTCCGTCACACACGCAGAGAGCGAGAAGGACGAGGACAGAGCGACGAGCACCGTCGCCGCCAGCCGAAGAACGTCGGCCATCGCGCCGCTCCCTCCAACCCGACGGGTAGGACGGAGAGCGATCGGCGTGGGTTCACATCGTCCGCGGCGGCGGGCGCGCCGTCACCGCGCGGCGGCGGCGCCCTCGTACATCGAGTCGAGCGTCGCCTTGTACTTCTGCGTGACGGCCTTGCGCTTCACCTTGAGGCTGGCCGTCAGGTCGCCGGCCTCGAGCGTCAGCTCGGCCGGGAGGATCGCGAACTTCTTGATCGTCGAGTAGCTCGGCAGGGCCGCGTTCAGCTTGTCGACGAACGCCTGGAGAAGGGCGCGCGCCTCGGGGCGGCCGGCCAGCTCGGCGTAGCTGCCCGTGTACCCGCTGTCCTTCGCCCACTTCTCGAGCGCCTCGCGGTCGAAGGCGATCAGCGCCGAGCAGTAGTTGCGGTTGTCGCCGTGGACCACGACCTGACCGATGTGCGGGCAGAGCACCTTGAGCTGCCCCTCGATCATCTGCGGGGCCACGTACTTGCCGCCCGACGTCTTGATCAGGTCCTTCTTCCGGTCGGTGATCTTGAGGAACCCGTCCGCGTCCACCAAGCCGATGTCGCCCGTCCGCAGCCAGCGACCGTCGAGCGCCTCGGCCGTCGCCTCGGGGAGGCCGCGGTAGCCGCGCATGATCCCGCGGCCCCGGATCAGGACCTCGCCGTCTTCCGCGATCTTGACCTCGGTCCCGGGGAGCGGCAGGCCGACGGTCCCGAGCTTGTACTTCATCGGCAGGTTGACGAACGTCGCCGCGCTCGACTCCGTGAGGCCGTAGCCCTCGAGGATCAGGATGCCGGCGGCGTGGAAGAACTCGGCGATCTCCCGCGACAGCGGGGCCGAGCCCGAGACGAAGAAGCGGAGCCGCCCGCCGAAGCGGGCGCGCATCTTGCTGAAGACGAGCTTGTCGGCGATGGCGCGCTTGGCGGCGAGGATCGGTCCCGGCCGCCCGCCCCGCTGCACGAGCGCCGAGCACGCGCGCCCGACGCCCATCGACCAGGCGAAGATCTTCGCCTTGAGGCCGCCCGCCTCCTGGGCCCCGGAGATGACCTTGGCGTGGACCTTCTCGAACACGCGCGGCACGGCGGCGACGAAGGTCGGCCGGATGGCCGAGAGGTTCTCGACCATCTTGTCGAGCCGGCCGTCGACCGCCGTCGCGAAGCCGATCCGGACCTGCGCGACCTCGAGCACCTTGCCGAAGCTGTGGGCGAGCGGCAGCCACAGGTACTGCTCGTCGTCGGCCTGAAGCAGGCCGAGGGTGTCGATCGCCTCGCCCTCGTAGAGCCAGTTGTCGTGGGTCAGCTCGACGCCCTTCGGCTTCCCCGTCGTCCCCGACGTGTAGATGAGCGTCGCGAGCGCGTCCGGCTTGACGGCGGTCGCGATCCGCTCGAAGGCCCCGGGGTCCAGCGCCTCGTGCTCGCGCCCCTTGGCCATGAGGTCGGCGAGCGAGATCACCCAGCCGTCGTGCCCGCCGGGCCCGTCGATCGCGATCACGTGGCGCACCGTCTTCAGGGTGCCGCGCTTCGTCGCGAGCTTCGCGGCCTGGTCGGCGTTCTCGGCGAACACGAAGCCGCTCGCCGAGTCGTCGAGGATGTAGGCGCACTCGTCGGCCGTGCTCGACGGGTAGACGGTCGTGGTCGCGCCGCCGGCGGCGAGGATCCCGAGGTCGACGAGGATCCACTCGACCCGCGTGCTCGAGAGGATCGCGCACCGCTCCTCGTCGCGCAGGCCGAGCGCGCGCAGCCCGCCGGCGATCGCGCGCACGCGGTCGCCGACGTCCTTCCAGGTGAGCGTGCCCCAGGCGGCGCCCTCCGGGTACCGGAAGGCCGTGCGCTCGGGCGTGGCCGCGACCCGGCGCACGAGCAGCTCGGCGACCGAGCGGGAGGTCTTGATGTCGCCCGCATGCGGGGCCATGCGTGGAGTGTACACGCTCCCGCCCGAGCGTGTACAGGGTCACTCACTCCGGCGCGGGGACGGCGGCGGCGACGTCGTGGAGCGGACGGCGCGCGCTCACGGTCGGTGGACCGTCACCCCGAGCCCCGGCACCCACTGCACGTCGTCGGCCGAGTAGTAGAGGTAGGCGCGCGACGCCGGACCCGTGTACGTCCCCGGGATGGCGGCCGCGCAGTCGATCGTCAGGGCCTTCGCCTCGCCCGGCTTCATCTGCCGGAGGTAGAAGACGACCTCGCGGCCGCGCGTCTCGAAGGCGTCGATCTCGCCCGCCTTCACGAGCTCCTTCAGGCGCTCGGGGCGGGCCTCGAGGCCGCCCGGGAGGCCGACGATCGCGACCGTCATGGGCAGGCCCTCGCCGGTCGCGTTGGCGATCTTGACCGAGAGGTCGACGGTCTCGCCCTCGCGGACCTCCTTCTTCCCGAGCGCCGCCTCGAGCCTCACCTTGCAGGCGGGCGAGGAGGCGGGCACGGCGGCGTGGTAGTCGACGACCAGCGAGTACGGCATCGACGAGCCGCCGACCATCTTGAGCTCGACCTCGTGCATGCCGGGCTTCAGGCGGTCGACGAACCCGGGGAAGTGGATCGGGCCCTGGCGATCGGGGCCGAACGGGACCTCGTCCACGACCTGGCCGTCGATGCTGAGGAGGAGCGTGCCCGGCGCCTTCGGCGTCGCGTGGGCGGCGTCGTAGGCGAGGACGGCGCGGAGGGCGAGGATCGTCGACTGCGTCGGCCCGAACGAGCCGGCCTTGCAGCGCTCGAGGAGCCACTGCATGCCCTTCTCGACGCGGGCCGTGTGCGCGGGCGACCGCATCCAGGCGAGGAGCGCGAGCGACGTCGTCTCGACCTCGAGCGCGTACCCCGACGAGCGAGTGATCGACGTGGCCGCGCCCTTCACGTGGCCGTCCTCGGCCTGGAAGGGGACGAGCCGGTCGAGCACCGCGCCGGCCGCGTCGTCCTTCGCGTTCAGGAGGATGTTGGCGGCGAGCGCGATCACGTACGGGTCGTTCGCGCCCTGACCGCGGGCGCGCGCGCTCGCGATCTCCTTCTCGAGCCCGGCGACCTGGGCCTCGGTGAGCGCCCAGGTGATGTAGAGGTCGGTCACGTCCTGCGGCGCGGCCCCGAACGAGTCGAGCGCCCGCGAGTTCCGCTCGAAGCCGCCCTTGCCGTCGCGCCGGGCGAGCAGCCAGTCGCGCGTGCGCGCGACCATCGCCGGGTCGACGGGGTAGACGGCCGCCATGTCCGTGTACTGGAGGAGCCCGTAGGCCGTCAGCGCCTCGTGGCCGGGGTCGCCGCCGAACCACTCGTAACCGCCCTGCTTGCACTCGAAGCCGACGAGCCGCTTGTAGCCCCGGTCGAGGAGGTCGGCCGCCTTCGCGACGAGGGCCGCGTCGGCGCCCGGGTGCGAGGCGACGTAGCGCATGACCATGACGTTCGGGTAGCTCGTGGCGCTCGTCTGCTCGAAGCAGCCGTGCGGCTCGCGGAGCAGGGCGGCGACGGCCTCGGTCAGCGAGGCGAGCGGGCTCGGATAGACGGACGCCTGGCCGCGGACGCTCGTCGGCTCGACGCTCTCGGCGATCCGGACCGTGTGCTTCACCGCCTGGCCCGGCTCGATCCGGCCGCCGAACGCCATCTCGACCGGGAACCCGGCCGGGACGACGGCGACGCGCCGCACGACGTCGTCCTTCTCCGCCCCGGCCGCGCCCGCGACGCGCACGGCGACCTCGCCGTTGTACGCGCCGACGACGAGCGGGACGTACACGCGGCCGCGCCCCTCGGGATCGAGCGCGAGCGCCAGCGACCCCTCGAGGCCGAGCTTGAGGCCGTTGCCGGAGGCCGCCTGGAGCGAGACCTCGAGCCGGCCGTTCGTCCCGTTGGCGACCGCGACGGGCGCGTCGATCCGGTCGCCGGCCGTCACCTCGAGCGGCAGCTTCGGCTCGAGGTAGAAGGGCTTGCGCACCAGGACGAGGGCGTCGCCCTCGCCGAGCGCGCCGGCCGCCGACACGCCGTCCGCGCGGACGCGGAAGCTCGTCACGCTGTCCGGCACCTGGAACTTGAGGGCGAACGTGCCGTCCTTGCCGGTCCGCGCGCCCGCGTTCCAGTAGACGGTCTCGGTGAAGTCGATGCGGACGCCGGCCGGGGCCGCCGTGCGCACCTCATGGGCGTACTCGCGGATGTAGGCGAGCGGGCCCCGGCGACGGCCCGCCTCATCGCGGCGGAGCTTGCGCTCCTCCTCCACGAGGACGCCGAGCTCCTCGCCGGCCATGGGCTTGTCGGCGGGCGTGGCGCTCGCGACCTCCGGCATCTTCGGGTCCCCGGCCGGGGGCGTGGCGGCGGCCTCTCGCGCCTTCGGCAGCTCGGGGGGCGCGCCGGCCGGCGCCGGCGCGGGCGGCGGGATCGCGCGCCCGGGCCGCGGGCGCCCGCCGCCCTCCCGGCGCTCCATCGGGGCCCCGTCGAACTCCCGGTCCCCGCCCTCGGCGCCCGCCGCTCCGGCGAGCTCGAGCACGGGGTCCGGCGGGAACCGGACGGCGAGGGCGCGCGCCGCGGCCGCGCCGTGCTCCTTCCAGAACTTCTCGGCGTCGACGAGGGCGAAGCGCCGCCAGCCCTGCGTCGCCAGCAGGAGGTCGAGGGCCCGGGCCGCCTCCGGCCCCGCCCCGAGGTAGACGTGCGCGTCCTTGAGCTCGCGCACCTCCCCCTCGAGCAGCACCTGCACGGGCAGGCGCGGCGCCCGCTCGCGCTTCTCGATCGTCTCGAGGACGGCGTCGTCGACGGCCGAGACGACGACGATCGCGCCCTCGACCGGCTCGCCGGTCGAGGCGTCGGTCGCGCGGACCTTCACGGACACCACGCCGCGCGGCGTGGTTCGGGCCGGGTCGGCGACGACGTCGAGGTGGAGCGCCCGCGCCGGCCGCCGGAAGACGAGCCGCTCCGCCCAGGGCTTGCCCGTCGCCGGGTCGAGGGCGGTCACCCGGAGGACGCCGTCGCTCCCCTCGCCCGTGAGCGGGATCGAGAGCTCGCGCGCCTCGCCCTTCGGCAGCTCGAGGTCGAAGCGCGCGACCTCGCGCTCGATGCGCGACACGAGGACGCGCACGCGCCCCGACGGCCCGAGCGGGGCCGCGGCCACGCGCACGCGGAGCGGGGCGTGGGCCGCGACGACGTCGTCGAGCGTCTGGAGGACGACGCCCTCTGCGGCGACCGCCGGCAGCCGGAAGCGCTCCTTCACGCCGGCGGGCTCATCGACGACGATGGCGTACCGCTTTCCGGCCTCGGGAACGAAGGCGTCCGAGCGCCCGCGGCCCTCGTGCTCGGTGCGGAACCTCGCCACGGTCCCCTCGCGCAGCCCCGACTCCCCGGGCCCGAGGTCGATCTTCTCGTAATCCACGATGCGGCCCGCGACGTCCGCCGGCTCGCCGAGCGGGGTCCGGGCCTCGATGTAGAGGCGCGAAGCAACGCCCGAGACGAGGTCGCCGCCCTCGGGGTAAACGTCGAGCCTTAGCGCGGCGACGACGATCGGGAGCGTCTTCGCGGCCGTCTCGACGACGCCGCCGTCCTCGATCGTGCACGCGAGCGAGCCCTCGCCCGTCGCGATCTCCGCCGGCAGCTTGAAACGGACGACGGCCCCGCCCGCGACGTCGAGGGCGACCAGGCCCCGGTGGACCTCGGCGCCGTCGACCCGCGCGACGGCCGTCACCTTCGCCCCGGCCGGGATCCCGCCCTCGGCGCGGGTCGCGACGAGCGTGGCCACGACCTCCTCGCCCGGCCCGTAGGCCTTGCGCCCGAGGTCGAGCTGGGTCTTCAGGCGCGGCACGCGGTAGCTGCGGACCTGGAAGGCGACCTCGGCCTCGGGGTAGCCGTTCCAGGGCATCTTGCAGACGACCTTGTACTCGCCCCCCGGTTGCCCCGGCGGGACGGGCCAGGCGTAGGCGAGGGTCCCGCCGGCCTCGGTCGCGAGCAGCGGCGTCTTCAGGACGACGTCGCCCTTCGGCGACTTGACCTCGATCTGGGCCGTGATCGACCCCGCGGCCGGCGCGCGCGTGAACGCGTCGAGCAGCAGCCCGCGCACGTACACGACCTCGCCCGCCCGGTAGTACGGCTTGTCGGTCGCGAGGTGGAGGAGCTTTCGGTCTTGACCGCCCAGGTCCTTCGGGAAGTCCTTGTCCGGGGCCTGCTGGGCGCGGATCGTGAGCGACCCGAGCCCGAGCGCGATGGCGGCGAGCCACACGTAGAGCGCGAGGCGCGATCGGTGCGTCGACATGGATCCTCTCTCCTCCTCCTCGTTGGACCCCCAGTTGGACCGGCGACCCGCCCCGCGGTTCTCGGTTGACGGCGAGCCCGCGCCGGTGCTACACTTGGCGCTCACGACTGCGGGACGCACGGGCCCGCGATTCGCCACCTCCGCCCTGTCGGCAAAAGGCCGACGATAGACGCCGGAATGAACGCTCGGAGGCCTTCCCATGGACTTCGCCGTCCACACGGAGACATCTCTCCTCGTCTCGTTCGTCGACCTGACCGGCTTCTTCCAGCTCTGCCGCCGCCTTCCCGAGCGGCGGGTCGCGTCGTTCCTCGACGACTACTACGAGCGCGTCGCGGCCCGCACGATCGCCGCCTCGGGCCTCGTCGTCAAGTTCATGGGCGACGGCGCGCTGCTCGCCTTCCCGGAGGAGGCGGTCGACCGCGCGGTCAACGCCCTCCTCGACCTCAAGGTCGAGGTCGACGCCTGGCTCGAGGGGCAGGGCCTCGACTCGCGCCTCATGGTGAAGGCCCACTTCGGCCCGGTCGTCGCCGGCCCGTTCGGCGCGCGCGGGGCGAAGCGGTTCGACCTCGTCGGCCAGACCGTCAACACGGCCGCGACCCTCGAGACGCGGACGTTCGCGATCTCGCCCCAGGCCTTCCGCAAGCTCGCGCCGGCGACGCGGCGCCGCTTCAAGAAGCACACGCCGCCGATCACCTACATCCCGCTCGAGGCGCGGCGGCCGTGAGCGGCGGCGAGTCGTCGGGCCTCGACTGGGATGCGGACCTCTCGCAGGCCGCCGAGGCCGCGTGCCGCCGCGCCTGCGAGCAGGCGGGCGCCGCCCTCGCCGCGGGACGGGCGCGGGAGGCGGCGGACCTGCTCGCCTCGGCCGCCGACCTCGCCCGGTCGTCGCTCCCCGAGTCCCACCGGCTGCGGGTCGCGGTCGCCGCCAACCAGGCCGAGGCCCTGCGCCGGGCGGGCGACGGGGCGGCGGCCGAGGCCCTCCTGGCCGAGGCGCTCGAGCGGGCGCGCCGCACGCTCGGGGCGGGCGACCTCGACGCGCTGCGGGTGACCTTCAACCTCGCCGCGCTCCTCCTCGACGCCGGCGCCTTCGTCCGCGCCGAGCCGCTCCTGCGCGAGCACGCCGCCCTCTGCGAGCGCGCCCTCGGCGCCGCCCACCCGGAGCGGGCGCGGTCGCAGCGCGCCCTGGCGCAGGCGCTAGCCGGGCTCGGGCGCACGGGGGAGGCCGAGGCGCTCCTCGTCGAGGCCCTGGACGCGCTCGGCCGCGCCCTCGGCGAGCGGCATCCCGACGTCGCCGCCTGCCTGCACGACCTGGGCGTCCTCGCCGGGCGGGAGGGCCGCGGCGACGAGGCCGAGCCGCTCCTCCGGCGCGCCCTCGACCTCCGTCGCGAGGGCCTCGGCTCGGCCCACCCGCAGGTCGCGGACACGTTCGTGGCCCTGGGCTCGCTCGCGCTCGCCCGCGGCGACGCCGCCCAGGCTCAGGCGCTCTACCTCGAGGCCCGGGCCGTGCGCGAGCGGGCGCTCGGTCCCGGCGACCCGGCCGTGCGCGCCTGCGACGCGAACCTGGCCGCGGTCGCCCGGCTCGGGGGCGCGCGGCCGGGCTGAGGGAGCTTCGGGGGGAGGGAGCTTCCCGGAGGGAAGGCGCTACGCCCTCCCCCGCTCGTTGAAGAGCCGCTCGAGGAAGGCGCAGACGACCCAGTGGACGTGCTCGCGCCGCTCCTCGCGGGCGCGGTCGCTCATGGCGTCCTCGCCCCAGAGGGGGCCGAAGACGGGGGCGTACGTGTAGTAGGTGATCACGATCCCCGCGAGCGTCAGGAAGAAGTGCTTGGGGGCGAGCGGTCCGCGCTCGGGGAGGAAGTCGGCGAGCGCCCCGGCCGCCCACTCGAGCATGGCCCCGAGGTTCTTGCGGATGCGGCGCAGGCGCGGCCCGTGCCCGCCGACGGCGACCGCCTGCTGGACGAGGCGCGGGAAGGTGCGGTGGATGTCGATGAAGTCGAGGTAGGCGTCCACCACCCGCAGGACGCGCTCCCCGAACTCGCCGCCGCCCTCGAGACCCTTCGCCAGCGCGGCGGCGTGGGCCTGGTAGTAGGCGTCGAGGAGGGTGTCGAGGAGCGCGTCCTTGCTCTTGAAGTAGTAGAAGACGAGGGCCTTGTTGACCCCGGCCCGCTCGGCGACCGCGCGGACGCTCATGGCCTCGGGCCCGGACTCGGTCATGAGCTCCGCCGCCGCCCGGAGGATCCGGTCCTTCGCGTCCCGCGCCCGCTTCGGCCTGGGCTTCGGCTTCACCTTCCTCGCGATCGGCGCCCTTGCCTTCGCCCTCGCCTTCACCCTGGCTCTCGCCATGACCGCCTCCCCCCGTCCGGGCCGCCGGCTCGTGTTTGACCGTGCGGTCAAATTTTTCTTGACCCGTCGGTTAACATTCTAAGCGACCGCCGGGTGGAAGTAAAGTTCGGAGGGAGGCTCTCGCATGCTCGACCTGATCGTCCGCAAGAAGGAGGCCCTGAAGGGCGGGGAGCTCGTCGCCCGCGCCCTCGCGGCCGAGGGCGTCGACGCCGCGTTCGGGATCGTCGACGGGACCTACCTCGGGCTCTGCGCCGGGCTCCGCAAGGTCGGGATCCGGCTCGTGACGCCGCGCCACGAGACCAGCGCCGCGCACATGGCCGGGGCGCTCGCCCGCCTCACGGGGAAGCTCGGGGTGGCGATCGCGAGCAACGGGCCCGGCGTCGCCAACATCCTGCCCGGCGTCGCCTGCGAGCAGGCCGAGGGCAACCGCGTCCTCCTCGTGACGAGCGCGAGGCGCGAGGGCACGATCGACCCCGACCGCGGCGGCACGTACCAGAGCTTCCCGCAGGTCGAGGTCACGGCCCCCATGACGAAGTGGAGCTGCCGCGTGCCGTCGGCCGCGCGGCTCGGCGAGTGCGTGCGGCGCGCGCTGCGGATGTCGTGGAAGGGGCGGCCCGGGGTCGTCCACCTGGACGTCCCCGAGAACGTCCTCAACGGCGACGTCGAGGTCGAGGGGTCCTGGGCGGGGGCGGAGCCGGGCGCGTACCGCAACGTCGAGCGGCTCTCCCCGGCCGAGGCCCAGGTCGAGCGCGCGGCCGACCTCCTGGCCGGCGCCGAGCGGCCGCTCATCCACGCGGGCAGCGGCGTCATCCACGCGGCGGCGTACGACGCCCTCGCCCGGGTCGCGCGCCTGCTGCACGCGCCGGTGACGACGAGCTGGGGCGGGCGCGCGGCCCTCTCGGAGGTCCACGGCTACGCCGTCCCCATGATCCACGTCGAGCTCGTGAACCGGGTGCGGGGCGAGGCGGACTGCGCCCTCGTGCTCGGCTCGCGGCTCGGCGAGACGGACTGGTGGGGCAAGCCGCCCTACTGGGCCCCGGCGCGGGAGCAGCGCACGATCCAGGTCGACCTCGACGAGGAGACGATCGGCAACAACCGGCCCCTCGAGCTCGGGATCGTGGCCGACGCCCGCGTCTTCCTCGAGCGGCTCGAGGCGGCGCTGAAGGCCCGCAAGGGGCGGATCGACGTGGCGGCGCGCCGCGCCTGGCTGGCGGAGCTCCAGGACGAGCGGGCGCGCTCGCGGGCGCGGCTCGACCGGCACCTCGAGGACCGGGCCTCGCCCATGACGCCGGCGCACGTCGCCCACGCCTGCCGGCGCGCGTTCCCGGACGACGCCGTCGCCGTCTTCGACGGCGGGAACAGCGTGATCTGGGGGCACTTCTTCCACGAGGTGCGCGCGCCCGGCGCCGTCCTCGGGACGTTCAAGTTCGGCATGCTCGGCGCCGGGGTCGCCCAGGCGCTCGGGGCGAAGGCCGCCTGCCCGGAGCGCGAGGTCTACTGCGTGATCGGCGACGGGGCCATGGGCATGCACGCGCCCGAGCTCGAGACGGCGGTGCGGCACGGCCTCAAGGTCGTCTTCCTCGTGCTCTGCGACCGGCAGTGGGGCATGGTCAAGATGAACCAGTCGTTCGCCCTGCGGCCCGTGAAGACGCTCCTCCTCGGGTCGCTCGCCCCCGAGGAGACGATCAACGCCGACCTCGGCGAGATCCGCTTCGACGCCCTCGCCGAGGCCATGGGCGCCCACGGCGAGCGGGTCGCGGGGCCGGACGAGCTCGAGCCGGCGCTGCGCCGGTGCCGCGCCCACGCCGGGCCGTCCGTGGTCCACGTCGACGTCGACCCCGTCAAGCACATGTGGGCGCCGGCGCTCAACTGCTTCAAGGACATGCACCAGGAGCCGAAGGGGTAGGCCGTGAGCGGGAACCCGGGACCGAGGTCCGTCGCCATCACCGGGGCGGCGGGGTACATCGGCAAGCTCGTCGTCGAGCGACTGGCGCGCGAGCCGGGCTCGATCGAGACGCTCGTCGCCGTCGACCGGCGCGAGCCCCCGGCGCCGGCGCCGGCGGCGGCGCCGGGGGCGGCGGCGGGGACCGGGGCGCGCTTCGAGCCGGTCGTCTGCGACGTCCGCTCGCCGGACCTCGCCGACGTGCTGCGGCGTCACGCCGTCGAGACCGTCGTCCACCTCGCCTCGATCGTCACCCCCGGACGGGGCGAGACGCGCGAGGTCGCGTACTCCGTGGACGTCCTCGGGACGAGGAACGTCCTCGAGGCGTGCGCGGCCGCCGGCGTCTCGCACCTCGTCGTCGCGAGCAGCGGGGCCGCCTACGGCTTCCACGCGGACAACCCCGAGTGGCTCTCCGAGACCGACGCCCTCCGCGGCAACGAGACGTTCGCCTACGCCCACCACAAGCGGCTCGTCGAGGAGATGCTCGCCCGCTGGCGCGCCGAGCGGCCGGAGCTCCGCCAGCTCGTGCTCCGGCCCGGGACCGTGCTCGGCCGGGCGACGCGGAACCAGATCACCGACCTCTTCGAGAAGCCCGTGATCCTGGGCGTGCGCGGGGCGGCCGGGCCGTTCGTGTTCGTCTGGGACGAGGACGTCGCCCTGTGCATCGCCATCGGCGTGCGCGAGCGGCGCGCCGGGGTCTTCAACCTCGCCGGCGACGGCGTCCTCACCCTCCGCGACATCGCCGCCCGGACCGGCAAGCCCTACGTGCGGCTGCCGGCGGCGCTCCTGCGCGGCGCGCTCGCCCTCCTCGGGCGGGCGGGCCTCACGCAGTACGGGCCCGAGCAGGTCGACTTCATCCGCTACCGCTCGGCGCTCGCGAACGACGCCCTCAAGCGCGACTTCGGCTTCACGCCGCGGCTCGGGACGCGCGACGTCTTCGAGCTCTACTGGCGGGCGCGGACCGCGGCGGCCGCCGCCGCGGCCGGGACGGGCGGCGCGGCGGCCGGGGTCGGAGGCCGCGCGGTCCATGCGTGAGGACCCGGCGAAGCTCCTCGTCCTGCGCCTCCGCGGCTCCCAGGCCGAGATGGGGCGGCAGCACGGCCGCATCCTCCGCGACCGCGGCGGCCACGAGGCGGCGATCGACTACTACCGCGACCTGCCGGCGCGCCTGCTCTTCGGGACGCGGGGCGGCGGGCCGCTGGTCTCGGTCCTGCGCCGCCTGACCGCGCCCGTGCTCGACCTCCTCCTCCGCCGCCTCGACCGCGACCGCCCCGCCCCCTACCGCGAGCGGACGCTGGCCTTCATGGAGGCGATCGGCCGGGACGTCGCCGACGCCCGCGCCCTCCTCGTCATGGACCTGTTCCAGAACGCGGTCGGCGTCGCCGGCCGCCTCGGGCTCGGCCCGTTCGCGGGCGAGGCCGCGGCGCCGGCCTGCTCGAGCCTGGCCGTCTGGGGCCGCGCCTCGCGCGGCGGCGGGCTCGGGCTCGGCCGCAACTTCGACTTTCCCGGCGTCGGGATCTGGGACCGGGCGCCGGTCCTCGTCTTCTGCGAGCCGGACGCGGGGCTCCGCTACGGGTTCGTGACCACCCGCGGCGCCGACGTCGCCGGCGTCACGGCCTTCAACGAGGCCGGCCTCGTCCTCGGCTCGCACACCCGGCTGCACCGCGAGGTCGCGTTCTCGGGGCTCGGGATCGTCGACCTCGTCCACGACCTCGCCCGGCGCGCCGCCACGCTCGATGAGGTCGTCGCCCTCGCCCGGGAGCGGCCGGTCGCCTCGACCTTCGGCATCATCGTCGCCTCCGGCCGGGAGCGGCGCGCGGTCTCCCTCGAGACGACGGCCGCGGGCGTCGCCGTCGTCGAGCCGGCGCCCGGCGAGGACTTCCTCGCCGTCACCAACCACTACTGCGGGCCGGCCGCGACCCGCGGCGAGCTCGCGCCCTGCGCCGGCTTCGGCGTCAACACGCGCGCGCGGGCGCGGCGCCTGCGCGAGGTCGCGGCCCGCGGCCAGGCCGCCCTCGGCCTCGACGGCCCGGACCTCGCTCGCCTCCTCGGCGACTGCGTCGACCCCGAGGACCCGGCCGAGGAGCGGGCCGCCGGGAGCGTCGTCAGCCAGCCGACGACCGTCCAGAGCACCGTCTTTAAGCCCGACGCGGAGGCCATCCACGTCTCCGTGGGGCCGTGCCCGACCGGCCTCGGGCCGTACGTGCGCGTCCCGTGGCGATGGACGGGCGACGTGGGATGGGAGGAGCTGGGGGCGGAGCCCGAGCCCGAGACCGGGATCCGGGCGCCATGCTCGCGGTTCGCGTCGGGGCCCGCCGCCGAGGCCTACGCCCGCATGGTCCACGCCTTCCGCGTCATCCTCGACGACCGCGACTTCGCGGCCGCCCGGACGGCCCTCGAGGGCGCCTGCGCCCTCGACCCCGCGGAGCCGCGCTACCGCTTCCTCGCCGGCACGATCGCCCTCCGCGAGGGCGACGCCCGGGCGGCCCTCGCCCATCTCGAGCGCGGCCTCGCGACCGAGGGCGCGCCGTTCCGCCGCGGGAACCTGCTCCTCTGGGCGGCGCGGGCCGCCCACGAGTCCGGCGACGCCGCCCGGGCGGGCGAGCACCGGGCCGCCCTCCTGGCCACGAGCGACCCGCGCCTCGCCTCCCACCGGCGCGCCGCCGAGGCCGAGGCCGTGCGGCCTTTCCCGGCCCGGCGCCTCCGCCGGATCGCCGTCAACTTCCTCGCGGCCGACGTCCAGTAGGGCGGCGGCCGCCGTTTGACCGATCGGTCAAGCCCCGTCCGACCGCCCGGTCAGGCCGCCCGCGCGAGCGGGCGCGCGACCTCGGCGGCCCGGTCCGCCGCCCCGTCGAGCCCGGCCATGCGGGCGATCCGCTCGACGAGGCCGGCCACGAAGCCCCGGATCGCGGCCGGGTCCTCGTCCGTCGAGACCCGGGCGAACCGCGCCGGGCGCCCGGCGTAGACCTCGGCGCAGAGCCGCTCGTAGAGCTCGATGTTCCGCGGCGTGATCTCCTGCTTGCGCGCCCGGATGGAGCTCGGGTCCGCGTAGAGCTGGACGATGAGGTCCGGGAGCGGGAAGAGGCGCGCGGCCAGCCGGGCGAGCGGCCCGAGGCGGGGCGGGCGCGTGGTCGAGCGCGCGCCGCGGATCAGGAGGTCGTGGAAGTAGCGGTCGACGAGCACCACCTTCCGCCCGCCGTCGAGCTCCGGGCGCGCCTCGCGGAACCAGCAGAGGAGCGCGAGCGGGAAGAGGAAGAGGCCGAACCGGTCGTCGGCCACGCACTCGTTCCGCCCGTGCCAGTAGGCCGGGATCAGCCGCTTGAGCTTCGCGTACGGCGTCGTCAGCCGGTACGTGTTCATGAAGGCGAGCATCGTCGCCGCGCCCGGGAGCCGCGCCATGAGGTCGCTTATGAGCGTCGTCTTGCCCGCCCCGTCCGGCCCGACGAAGGCGATGGTCGGACCGGCCAGGCGCCGGCGCACGCGCCGGTCGACGGCGCACCGCAGCCGCTCGCCGAACCGGTCGATGAGCGGCCGCGGATCGGGCGCGAGGCCGCCCTCGAGGAGGAGGGCCGTCGCAGCCGCGGCCGCGGCCGTCCGCCCCTCGGCGTCCGGTCGGGCGGCGAGGGCCGCGACCCGGTCGAGCAGGCGCGCGTAGGCCTCCCGCCCCGGGAGGAAGCCGGGCCCGCCCGCCTCGAGCGCCGCCCGGTAGTGGGCGAGGCGGGCGAGGACGGCGGGCCGCCGCGGGTCCTTCCGGCGGACCTCGAGGTGGCCGAGGTAGAGGAGCGCCCCGAGGTCGTCCGGGAGCGCGAGGCCGCCGTCGCGCGTCCGCCGGAGGTACGGCCGGACCTGGGGCAGGCGCAGGTAGTGGACGCGGCCGTCGCCTCGCGGGACCTCCTGCTCGAGCCAGATGTCGAGCGGGAGCACCCGCCGGCCGTCGTCCCAGAGGAGGACGTTCGAGCCGCCCGGCCACGTCGCGTCGACGTAGTAGCTGCCGCGCTCCTCGCGCGCGACCTCGGCGAGCGTCGAGAGGACGCGCGCGTGGTCGTCCGGGTCGCAGAAGAAGTCGTAGTCGTCGCCGTCCCAGGCGGCCTCCGGCGTGAGGGCCTTCGGCCGGAGCTGGACGAGGGCGAGGCCGCGCGCCCGGATGCGCGCGAGCGCCGTCCGGAGGGCACCGAGAGCGTCCATGAGCCATCCCTCCCGTCCGCCCGCCCGGGCGAGCGGTCCGCCGCCCTGCCGACCGAGCCCTCGTAGCATCGCCGGGCGCCGCGGCCCTTGCCAGGGCGCGCGCCCGCGAGGCCAGGCAGGACGGCCGCTTGCGGTCCGACCCCACCGCGGGCGCAGACACGGGGCGGCCCGGCCCGGGTCCCGCGGCCGGGGGTTCGGGGGCCGAGCCCCCGAAGACGAAGACCGGCACGCATCATCGCCCGCGGTTTGCTATCCTTGGCGCGCGTGCGGTTCCTCCTCTACGGCGCCAACGGCTACACCGGCCGGCTCATCGCCGACGTCGCGAAGGGCCGCGGGCTCGCGCCCGTCCTGGCCGGGCGGCGCGAGGAGGCCGTCCGTCCCATCGCCGAGCGGCTCGGCCTCGAGTGGCGGGCCTTCGCGCTCGACGACCGGGGGGCGCTCGACCGGGCGGTCGCGGAGCTGAAGACGGTCCTCCTCGCCGCCGGCCCCTTCTCGCACACGAGCCGCCCCGTCGTCGACGCCGTCCTCGCCGCCGGGAAGGGCGCCGCCTACCTCGACATCACCGGCGAGGTGGAGGTCTTCGAGGCCGTGCTCGAGCGCGACGCCGAGGCGCGCGAGCGCGGCGCCGTCCTCCTGCCGGGCGTCGGCTTCGACGTCGTCCCGACCGACTCCCTCGCCGTCGCCCTCAAGACCGCGCTCCCGAGCGCGACCCGCCTCGAGCTGGCGATCGCCGCGATCGGCAGCCCGAGCCGCGGGACGGCGCGGACGTCGCTCGAGCGCCTCCCCCGGGGCGGGGCCGTGCGCCAGGGCGGCCGCCTCGTCCCGGAGCCGTTCGCCGCCCGCGTCCGGACGATCCCGTTCCGCGACCGGCCGCGCGTCGCCGCGTCCATCCCGTGGGGGGACCTCGCGACCGCCTACCGCTCGACGGGCATCCCCGACATCGTGGTCTACGCCGTCATCGGCCGGCGCGCGGCCCGGCTCCTGCCCTGGGTGCGGCCGCTCCTGCCGCTCGCCGGCCTCGCCCCGGTGCAGCGCGGGCTCGGCTGGCTGGTCGACCGGACGGCGAGGGGCCCCGAGGAGGCCGAGGTCCGCTCCGGCCGCTCCCAGGTCTGGGGGCGCGTCAGCGACGCCCGCGGCCGCGCGGTCGAGGGGACGGCCACGACCCCCGAGGGCTACCGGCACACGGCGGACGCGTCCGTCGAGTGCGCGCGGCGCGTCGGCGGGGGCGCCGTCGCCCCCGGCGCCTGGACGCCCGCCCTGGCGTTCGGCTGGCGGTTCCTGAGGGAGCTCGAGGACTGCGACCTCGACGTGCCGGGCCTGGACGGGGTCGGCGACGGGGGCCCCGTCGCCTCGAGGGCCGCGACCCCCGGGAAGTGAAGGACGTGGCCTCGAGAGCGCGCCCCGCCGGCGCCTCGCCTCGCTTCAGCCCTCGTACTCGAAGATGATCGGCGCGTCGACCTCGGGGTGGATGCTCCGGTGGACCGGGCATCCGCGGGCCGCGTTCTCGAGCTTCGTCCGCTCTTCCGGCCCGAGGCGGCGCGGGAGCCGGAACACGACCGGCAGCCGCCCGATCCGGCGCGGGTCCGAGACCATGTGCTTCTCGACGCGCACGGACGCGCCGCCGATGTCGATCCCGTCGCGCTTGGCGACGATCCCCATGATCGTCATCATGCAGGCGGCGAGGCCCGTCGCCATGAGGTCCGTGGGCGAGAACGAGCCGCCCGTGCCGCCGTTGTCGACGGGGGCCTCGGTCGTGAGCGTCGCCCCCGAGGGGCCGTGCCTCATGCGGACCTTCAGGTCGCCCAGATACTCTCCGTGGATCTCGACCGCCATTCGCCGCGCGCCTCCTACCCGCCTTTGGTATGCTCTGCGCCCATGATGAACGCCGCCTTCGATCGCCTCGCCGACGTCCTCGCCGCCATTGTACTCCTCGTCGCCGGCGGGCCCGAGGTCCGCTTCGCGAAGCCGCACCTCATCGCGGGCCACTTCGCGGTCGAGCCGCGCATCCCGCTCGCCGCCGACCTCGACGGCGACGGCTTCGCCGACCTCGCCTGCGTCTACCCGCCGGACGGCGGCATCATCGACATCGGCCTCTCCGAGCGCGGCCTCAAGATGCACGCCCCGCGCGACGTCGCCCACGGGCTGCTCGGGGAGGCGGTGGCCGCGGCCGCGCGCCCGGGCGAGGTCGCCTGGCTCACGCGCGACGGCGTCGTCGGCGTCCACGCCGGCTACGCGGGCGGGAAGCCGCGCGAGCTCGCGCGCGTGCGCGAGCCCGCCGGGGCGCTCCTCGCGAGCGGCGCGGGCTGGCTCGTGCCCCGCCCGACCGGGGTGTGGACGCTCGTGCCGGCGGACGGGAGCGCGGCGCTCGACCTCGCCGGGCCGAGCGGTTACGAGGCGCTCGCCGCCTTCGGCGAGACGGTCTTCTGGACGGACGGGCGCGGGGCCCTGCACCGGAGCGCGCTCGCCGCCGACGCCGTCGTCGACGAGACGCTCGCCGCGGACGGCTGCGCGGGGGCGCCGCTCGTCGCCGGCGACTTCGACGGCGACGGGCGGGCGGACGCGCTCTGCGGCTCGCGCCTCTTCCTCGCCGCCCGCGGGAAGCGCCCGCTGGCGGTCGAGGGCCTGCCGCCGGACGGCATCCGGCTCGCCGCCGACTTCACGAAGGACGGCCGCTCCGACCTCGTCTGGTGCCGGCGGGACGGCGCGCCCCACGTCGGCCGCGACATCCTGCTCCTCGTCGCCTACGGGCCGACGGCCACGGACAGGGACGGCGACGGGCTCGCGGACGCCCGCGAGCAGCAGGTCGGCTCGGATCCGCTCGCCCGCGACACGGACGAGGACGCGATCCCGGACCTCTGGGAGGTCGACGGCTTCGGGGGGTTCGACTTCGGCGCCGAGGGCTTCCACCCGGCGCGGAAGGACGTCCTCTGCTACGTCCAGCGGCGCGTGGACACGGACGGCGCTCGCGTCCGCGCCGAGCTCGAGCGCTGTCGCGCCTACTTCGCGTCGCTCCGGATCCCGATCGCCCTCCACATCCGCTTCCTCCCGGCGCTCGCGCGCGAGCAGGCCGAGGGCAAGCCCTGGTGGGACCTCGGCAACGCCGCCCTCCCGCCCGCCCTGCGCGGCCTCGCCCACTACATGGTCACGGGGCCGGGCGGCGGCGGGCAGTCGGCGCAGCTCGGCGACATGGGCGGGTGCGGGGCGGACGCCCTCTACGCGACGTTCCTCCACGAGTTCGGGCACCAGCTCGGCCTCGACCACACCGGCTTCTACCCCGAGCCGTGGTGCCCCCTCTACACGAGCCTCATGAACTACGCCTACAACTACGGGTTCGACGGCGACGGCAACAAGATCCACTACTCGAGCGGTCAGTTCGCCTCGCACCCGCTGAACGAGAGCGACCTGCGCGAGGTGCTGCCCTACCCGATCGACCGGGTGCGCTTCCTCGCGAAGGGCCCGTTCCACTTCAAGCTCGAGGCGGCGGGCCCGGAGGCGACGCGCATCGACTGGAACCGGAACGGCGTCTTCGACGACGGCCCGGTGAAGGCCGACATCAACACGTCGTACAGCACGGACGGCGGGCACCGGTCGACGATCGGGAAGACGGTCGCCGCGCCCGCGCTCGTCGCCCACGCGGGCAAGGCGCACCTCTTCAGCGTCAACCCGGAGCGGAAGCTCGAGCGACGCGACTACGAGGGCGGAGAGAAGTGGTCGGCGCCGGTCGTCGTCCACGACGAGCCGGCCACGGGCGACCCCTTCGCGATCTCGTGGGGCGAGGAGCTGCACGTCCTCCTGCCGACGGCGCGCGGCGTCGTCGACCTCGCCGACGGCCGGCCGCTGCCGGCGAGCGACGGCTGCGGGGCGGGCGGCGTCGTTCACGGGGGACGGCTCCTCGTCTTCCTCTGGCGCGAGGGAAAGGTACGGTTGACCGAGCGGTCAAAGGCCGGCTGGTCGAACCCCGTCGACTTCCCGCTCGCGAGCACGTTCCCGCCGGGAGCGGTCGAGGACGGGAGGACGGGCGAGCTGCTCGTCGGCGTCGGCGAGGACCAGGACGACCGCCGCAAGAGTCGCTGGCGCCTGTACCGCCTGCGGGCGAAGGAGGGCGGAGGCCCGGGCGGCGGCTTCGAGGTCCTGGGCTCGCGCTGGCTCGCGGGCGAGGGCTCGGGCGACGCCGGCAACCGCCGCCCGAACCTCCTCTACGAGGCGGCCGAGTCGCGCCTCCACTGGATCGCGACCGGCATGGTGGTCCCGCAGTGGGGCGAGAGGGCTTGCTTCTACGACGAGATGACGATCGGCGACGCCTCGTTCCGCGACGGCTGGCTCCTCAAGCGGTACTACGACGAGTGGACGACGTCGCAGTCCGCGGTCGGGGCGTGCTGGTTCGACGGCGACATCCTGCTCGCCTGCCGCTGGTTCGGCGGCGCCGACGCGTCGAACGACAACCTCTTCGTCGCCCACCGCGGGCTCGGGATCGGCAACCGGGTCATGGCCGACTTCGACGACGTCGCCCACATGGCGAACGTCGGGCTCGCGCGCTCGATCCTCTGGCTGCAGCGGAAGTAGGCGCGGCGGCGCCGGGCGCCGCCGCTACCGCGGGGCGGGCTCCACCTTCGCGATGATGCGGAACGAGACCTTCACCTCGTCCTTCACCGTGATCGACCCGAGCGCCGCCTGGAACGGCTTGATCCCGTGGTCCGTCTGCTTCAGCGGGACGGAGCCGGCCGCGCGGAGGACGGTCCCCTCGACCAGGAGGTCGACCGGGACCTCGACCGCGCGGGTGACGCCGTGGAGGGTCAGGTCGCCGCGCACCTTGACCTTCAGGCGGCCGGGGGCGACCTCGAGCGCCTCGACGCCCGTCGAGCGGAAGGAGATCGTCGGGAACTTCTCGACCTCCAGGACCTCGCCCTTCATCGACTCCTCGATCGAGCGGCGGTCGTCGTCGGAGACGTTCGCGTCGGCGACGGCCAGCGCGCGCGCCGGCGCCTCGAGGGAGACGGAGCCGGCGGCGGGTCTGGCCAGGTCGAGGACGACCCGGCCCGAGATCTCGCGGGCGGCGATGGTGTGGTCGTGGGCGAGGCCGGAGAGCAGGCCGGCGCGGAAGACCGAGACCTCCAGGGACGAGGCTTCCGGGTCGATCGCGAACGCGCGCTCCCCGGCCCGGGCGGCGCCGGGGAGGAGGCCGACGAGCGCGACCGCGAGGGCGAGCCGCCATCCCCGTGCCCGGTTGGCCGTTGTCATGCGCACCCCTCCGGGAGTATAAACGAAAGCATGAAGCGCATGGTCCTTTTGGCCGCGCTCGCCCTCGGGGCGCCGGCGGCCTTCGCCCAGGAGCGCCCGGGCCTCGATGCCGAGAAGATCCGCGAGATCCTCTCCGCCGTCGCGGCCGACGCGACGAAGACCGCCGGCCCGGACCTGACGGGGGTCTCGGGCGCCGACGCCGAGGACCGGGAGGCGCTCCGCCGGATCGCGCCGGCCCTCGAGCGCAAGGCGACCGTCAGCTTCCGCGACACGCCGCTCCTCGACGCGCTCGACTTCTTCATCGACGTGAGCGGCCTGAACGTCGTCCTGTCGCCGGCCGCGCGCGAGCAGGCCGAGGCGCGGAAGACGTCGCTCCGGCTGCGCGAGGTGACGCTCCGGAACATCCTGACGCTCCTCCTCGACGGGACGGACCTGGCCTTCGGCGTGCGCCACGGCGTCCTCTGGATCGGCCTGCGCTCGGAGTTCCCGCGCCCGCCGCGCCTCGTCATCTACGACGTCTCCGACCTCGTCCACGAGCCGCCCGACTTCGAGGCCCCGAAGCTCGGGCTCCCGGGAGACTCGAAGAAGTGACCGAGCCGGCGGCGGCGCCCGGCGGCGACCCGCTTCCGGCGGCCTTCCGCGGCATGGGGCGTCGCTTTCCCGAGGTCATGAAGGCGTACGGCCAGCTCGGCCGGGCGACGGCCGAGGCCGGGCCGCTCGACGCGCGCGTGCGCGAGCTCGTCAAGCTCGGGATCGCGTTCGGCGCCCGCCTCGAGGGCGCGGCCCACGCCCACGTGCGGAAGGCGCGCGAGGCCGGCGCGACGCCCGACGAGATCCGCCACGTCGCGCTCCTTTGCGTCACGACGATCGGCTGGTCGGCCTCGGTCGCCGCGATGACGTGGGTGGACGACGTGCTCTCCCGCGAGGAGGCCCCCGCGCCGCCCGGGACCGGCGCCCCGTGATCATCACGCTCGAGCCGGGGGCCCCGCCGTCCGCGGTAGAGGCCGTCGTGCGGGTCGCCGAGCGCTACCCCGGCGTCACGCCGCGCCCGTACGTCTTCAAGGGCATGACCGAGACGATCGCCGAGGTCCACCTCATCGGGTCGACGGCGTCGGTTCCGACCGAGCCGTTCGAGGCCCTGCCCGGCGTGCGGCGCGTGGTCCGCGTCTCGCGCCGCTACCGGCTCATCGGCCGGCACGACCCGGGGGCCGAGAGCGTCGGGTTCACGTGCAACGGCGTCCGCTTCGACGACCGCACCCTCAACGTCTTCGCGGGGCTCTGCGCCGTCGACAGCCGCGAGAACGTGGCCGCCATGATGGCCGCGCTCGCCGCCCTGGGGATCGTCACGACGCGCATGGGCGCGTACAAGCCGCGCACGAGCCCGTACGACTTCCAGGGGCTCGGGAAGGCGTGCCTGCCGTGGGTCTTCGAGCTCGCGGGCGAGCACGGCGTGCGCGTCATCGCCATGGAGGTCACGGACGCGCGCCAGATCGACGAGATCCGCACGGCGCTCGAGCGCGCCGGCCGCCCGACCCACGTCATGCTCCAGATCGGGACGCGGAACGCCCAGAACTTCGAGCTCCTGAAGCAGGTCGGCCAGCAGCGGGAGTTCCCGGTCCTCTACAAGCGCGGCATGGGGATCTCGCTCGAGGAGTCGCTCAACGCCTGCGAGTACGTGGCGAGCGAGGGGACGCCCGACATCGTCTTCTGCCTGCGCGGCGTGAAGACGCACCTCGGCGATCCGCACCGCAACCTCGTCGACTTCGCGCACGTCCCGGTCGTGCGCCGGCTGACGCGCCTTCCCGTCTGCATCGACCCCTCGCACAGCGTCGGGCGCCTGGAGGCCGGGCCCGACGGGCTGAGCGACATCTTCCACGTCACCGGCCAGGGGCTGATCGCCGGGGCATCCATGGTCCTCGTCGACTTCCACCCGCGTCCGGAGACCGCGCTCTGCGACGGCCCGCAGGCGCTCACCCTCGACCGGCTCGCGGGGTTCGTCGCCTACGCGCGCCGCGTGCGGGCGGCGTACGATGAGGTGACGGCGGCGGCGGCGGCGGCGGCGGCCATCCCCGCGGCCGCACCCCCCGCATGACCGGCTTCGCGGGCATGGAGCGCTGGCGCGGCAAGGTCGCCCTCGTCACGGGCGCCTCCTCCGGGATCGGCGCGGCCTGCGCGCGCCGGCTGGCCGCCGAGGGCCTGCGGGTCGCCGCCTGCGCGCGCCGGCGCGAGCGCCTCGACGCGCTCGCGGGCGAGAACGCCGCGATCGTGCCCTTCCCCGTCGACCTTCGCGACGAGGCGGCGACCCTGGCGATGTTCGCGGCGGTGCGCGAGCGCCTGGGGGGCGTCGACGTCCTCGTCAACGACGCCGGCCTCGGGCGCCGGGCGCCGCTCGCGGGCGGCGAGGCGGGCACCGCCGACGCGGCCGCGGCCTGGCGCGAGATGCTCGAGGTCAACGTCCTCGCCCTCTCGATCTGCACGCGCGAGGCCGTGAAGGACATGCGGGCCCGGGGCGACGCCGGCCACGTCATCCACATCTCCTCCATGGCCGCGCACCGGGTCCCCGAGGGCAGCGGCCTCTACTCGGCCTCGAAGTTCGCCGTCCGCTCGCTGACCGAGGGCCTGCGCCAGGAGCTGCGCGAGCTGAAGAGCGGGATCCGCGTGACGGCCGTCAGCCCGGGCTTCGTCGAGACCGAGTTCGCGGCCGTGTACACCGGGAGCGAGGACGTGGCGCGGAAGACCTACGCCCGCTTCAAGTGCCTCGCCCCGGACGACGTCGCCGACATCGTCCTCTTCGCGCTCTCGCGCCCGCCGCACGTGCAGATCCACGACGTCCTCGTGCGGCCGACGGACCAGACCTACTGATCTCGACCGGGCGGACAGGATGACGTGGACCCTGCGGTCAAGGCCGCCGCCCGGGATCGAGGGGTTGCCCGTCGTCGGCGTGCTGCCGCGGATCATCCGCGATCCGCTCCGCTTCGCCCTCGACGTGCGGCGGCGGCTCGGCGACATGGTGAGGTTCCGGCTCGGGCCGTTCCGCGTCTACCTCGTCAGCCACCCCGACGGCGTCCGCCACGTCCTCCAGGAGAACGCCCGGAACTACGTGAAGGGGCTCGACACGCAGCTCCTGAAGATCCTGCTGGGCGATGGGCTCCTCACGAGCGAGGGCGACTTCTGGCGGCGGCAGCGCCGGCTCGCGCAGCCGGTGTTCCAGCCGAGGCGGCTGGCGGCCCTGGCGGCGACGATGGTCGAGACGACGCAGGAGATGCTCGAGCGCTGGCGCGCTCCGGCCGGGCGCGGCGCGGGCGTCGACCTGGCCGCCGAGATGCGGCGGCTGACGCTCGACATCGTCGCGCGGGCGCTCTTCCACACCGACGTGCACGCCGAGGCCGAGGCCGTGAGCCGGGCGGTCGAGGACGCGAACGAGGCGCTCAACGCGCGGAGCTTGATCCCCGTGGACCTGCCCGGCTGGGTGCCCTACCCGGGGCGCGGGCGGCTCCGGCGGGCGATCGAGACCCTCGACGCCATCGTCTACCGCATGATCGAGGCGCGACGTGGCGCCCGGGGGCGAGCGCCCGACCTGCTGACGCACCTCCTCGAGGCGCGGGACGAGGAGACGGGCGAGACCATGAGCGATGCCCAGCTCCGCGACGAGGTCCTGACGATCTTCCTCGCCGGGCACGAGACGACCGCGAACGCGCTGGCGTTCACGTTCCACGCGCTCGACCGGCACCCGGACGTCGCGCGCGCGGTCGACGACGAGATCGCCTCGGTCCTGGCGGGGCGGGCGCCGGGACCCGAGGACGTCCCGCGCCTCGAGCGGACCGGGCGCGCGATCGAGGAGTCCCTGCGGCTCTTCCCGCCCGCCTGGGGCGTGACGCGCACGCCGCTCGCCGCCGACGAGGTGCTCGGCTACCGGGTCGAGCCCGGATCGATCGTCATGCTGAGCCAGTACGTCGTGCACCGGCATCCGGACTTCTGGGAGGACCCCGAGCGCTTCGACCCCGACCGCTTTCTCCCCGAGCGCTCGGCCTCGCGCCCGCGCTTCGCCTACTTCCCCTTCGGCGGCGGGCCGCGGATCTGCATCGGCGGCGCCTTCGCGACGGTCGAGATGACGCTCATCGTCGCCCTCGTGCGCCAGGCCTTCGACCTGCGCCTCGAGTCGGGCCGGCCCCTCGAGCTGGACGCCCGCATCACGTTGCGGCCGCGCGGCGCGCTCCCGGCGCGGCTCATCCCGCGCTGACGCCGGCGGCTCCGGCGCCCCCTTGGGAGTGGCCGGTGGCGGTCGTTCGGACGCGACGACACCGGGCGAGAGGCGCCCGCGCCCTCACCGCGGCGGGGCGCATCGCACCGTCTCCGCCGCCCTACCCTCTTGTCAAGGCGAGACTTTGAGCTGTCCGGCGTGAAGTCGTTGTCACTGGCCCCTTCCCCGTGGTACACTTTCGGCCTAATCAAGCCAATTTGGCGTGCGTCCGCGCGAAGAGGCTCCGGCAAGGGCATCGATGTCTACAGAGAGGGGGCAAGCCGTGAGGTACACAGGGTCCGTTGGCTCGCTGGGACTCTGGGCGCTCTCCTTGGTGGTTCTCACCGGCTGCGGAGGAGGGGGAGGAGGCGGGAACACGGCAGTGCTGACGAACCGCGCCCCCTTCATCACCAGCACCCCGCCCACCACCGCAAGCGTCGGCGACATCTATACTTATCGGATCGTCGTCAGCGCAGTTCCGGCGGCTACGCTCCAGGCGAGCGGGCTCCCGGGCTGGTTGCAGCTCAATGGCGACACCCTGTCGGGCGTCCCGGCTCAGATCGATGCCGGAACGACCAGTGCGATCACCATCAGCGGGTCGAATGGGCTCGCTCCCAACGCCGTCCAGACGTTCACGATCACGGTCAACGCGCCCGCGGCCATCACGAGCACGGCGCCGACGACGGCGCTCGCGGGTACACTCTACACCTACACGATCGCCGCCACTGGAACGCCTTCGCCGACCATCTCGGCGAGCGGTCTGCCGGGCTGGCTCTCGCTGAACGGCAACGTGCTGTCGGGGACACCCGCGGCGACCGACGCCGGGCCCAACGGCCCGATCACGATCGCGGCGTCGAACGGCCTCGGCGCGCCGGTCACCCAGACCTTCTCGATCACCGTCAACGCGCCGCCCTCGTTCACCAGCGCTGCGGCGGCCACCGCGGTGGCCGGGACGGCCTTCTCTTACACGATCACGACGCAGGGCTTCCCCGCCCCGACGATCAACGCGGCGGGTCTGCCGGGCTGGCTCATGCGCAACGGCAACGTGCTCTCGGGCACGCCGGCGCGCACGGACGCCGGCGTCGGCGCCGCGATCGCGATCACGGCGTCGAACGGGTTCACCCCCAACGCGACGCTGAACCTCGTCATCACCGTCAACGCCTCGCCGCTGTTCACGAACGCGGCCCCCACCGCGGCGACTGAGGGCGTCCAGTACACCTACACGGCCACGGTCTCGGGATTCCCCACGACCACCTTCACGATTTCCGGAAACCCGACCTGGCTCATGCAGAGCGGGGCGAACGGCCAGACGTTCTCGGGTACGCCGGGTGCCGCCGACGTCGGCGTCATGAGCAACGTCACGATCACGGCGTCGAACGGCGTCTCGCCGAACGCGTCGCAGAACTTCACGCTCACCGTCGCGGCGGCGAATCAGGCCCCCGTGTTCCAGAACACTCCGCCGGCAACGGCGACCGCGGGCGTCCAGTACAACCACACCATCACGGCCACCGGGAACCCCGCTCCGACGTTCACGCTCAGCGGCACGCCGCCCGCGTGGCTCATGCAGAGCGGCGCGAACGGGGAGATCCTCTCCGGCACGCCGGCGCGCACCGACATGGGGGTGGGCCCGCAGTTCACGATCACGGCGTCGAACGGGGTCGGCACGCCGCCGACGCAGCAGGTCACGATCACCGTCAACGCCTCGCCCGAGTTCACGAGCACGCCCATCCTCACGGCGACGGTCGGCCAGCTCTACACGTACTCGCCCCTCACGGCGTCAGGCTTCCCCGCGGGCATGACGTTCACGCTGACGCAGGGGCCGCTCTGGCTCATGCAGACGGCTCCTGACACGCTCTCGGGAACGCCTCAGTCGGGTGACGTCGGGACGCCCATGGTCACCGTCACCGCCTCGAACGGGATCAGCCCTGACGCGACGCAGAACTTCATGATCACGGTCTCGGCGGCGAACGTCGCGCCGGACATCACCAACACGCCTCCGGCGACGGCGACCGTGGGCCAGCAGTACATGCACACGATCACGGCCACCGGGAATCCGACGCCGATGTTCACGCTCACCAACAACCCGCTCTGGCTCCAGCTGAACGGCGCCGTGCTCTCCGGCACGCCTCAGACGGGAGATGTCGGCCTGGCGACGGGCATCACGATCACCGCGTCGAACGGCGTGAACCCCGACGACGTGCAGATGTTCGACATCGACGTCCGGGCGGCCCCGGACATCACGAGCACGGCACCGCCCACGGCGACCGTGGGGCAGCAGTACACGTACACGGTCGTGGCGACGGGGACCCCCACCCCGATGATCATGGTGTCGGGCTTGCCTGCGTCGGGATGGCTCGTCCAGAGCGGGACGAACGGTGAGATCCTCTCCGGAACCCCGCAGTCGACCGACGTGGGGCTCACCGGCGTGATCACCGTCACGGCCATGAACGGCGTGAGCCCGGACGACATGCAGATGTTTCAGATCGATGTCCAGGAGGCGCCGGACATCACGTCCACGCCGCCGCCGACGGCGACCGTCGGAGTCCAGTACACCTACACGATCGCGGCGACGGGGACTCCGCCGCCGACCTTCAGCGTCTCAGGCAACCCGGCGTGGCTGCAACTCGCTGGCAACGTGTTGTCGGGAACGCCGAACATGGTCGATGCGGGCCCGACGGCCCCGATCACCGTGACGGCGATGAACGGTGTGACGCCGGATGACACCCAGACCTTCACCGTGACCGTCAATGCTCCGAACATCGTTCAGTTCACTTTTGCGGGTGTTACCGGCATATCCGGGCCCCGCAACGCAGAGGTCGTGGCGGCAAATCTGAACCCGACCGTCACGATCGATCGCGTCGGTTTGACCGCGACGTCAGCGACGGCTGCGTTCAGCTCCTCCAATTGGCCCGTCGCGGCACAGGGTACGGCGGGCCCTCCTGACGCGAACAACAAGTACCTCACGTTCACCGTGACTCCGAACGCAGGCTTTCAGCTCTCTCTAAGCCGGCTCGAGCTCGACGAGGAACGCTCCCTGACTGGGCCGCGCGAGTGGACTGTTCGATCGAGCGTGGATGGCTTCGCTTCGAACCTCGCGACGTTCACGGTTCCGGACAACGACAGCCGGCGACTCAACCAGCAGATCGTTTTCGATGGGCTCACGTTCTCCAACCTGACCACGGCAGTCACGTTCAGAATCTACGGCTACAACGCCGAGGGAACCGGCGGAACATGGCGGGTCGCCATGGTCGAGCTCGTCGGGTTCGTCCTCCCCGTGCCCATTCTCACCGAGGGCTTCGAAGGCGGCGTCCTCCCCGCGGGTTGGGCCTCGAACGTCACCGGTGGCGCGCCCGCCACGCCGGACTGGGAGTTCGGCACGCCCACGACGACCGGCCCGAGAGCCCCCTTCACGGGGACCGGCGTCGCGGCGACGATCCTCGACGGGAAGTACAACTCGAGCGACGTCGGTGGCCGGCTCTCGACTCTCCAGACTCCGGTGCTCGATTTCACGGGCGTGACCCGCCCGGCGGTGCGGTTCCACCACTACTACGAGAGCGAGATGGGGTTCGACGGCGGCAACCTCCAGATCAGCACGAACGGTGGTGCGAACTTCGTTCCGATCGCCGCGGCCGCAGTGACCCCAGCCTACGACGGCATCGTCTCGGCGCTATCGGCGAATCCGCAGACCGGGCTGGCCGCATGGTTCGGTGAGTCCACGCCGGCCCCTACGGCTCCAGACGCCGTCTGGCGCCAGGTCGATGTCAACCTGGCCGCCAACCTTGCCGGACAGCCCGTGAACAACGTCATCGTCCGGTTCGACTTCGGGGCCGACGACCTCATCAGCGGCCAGGGCTGGTACATCGACGAGGTCTCCGCCGGAGAGCTGGCGAGCCTTCCGGCGCCCAAGGTGCCGATCATCACCAGCGCCCCGGACACGACGGCGACCGACGGCGTGGCTTACAACTACACGATCACGGCCACAGGCAGCCCCACGCCGACTATTACGACAACCGGCCTCCCGGCCTGGCTCGCGCAGAACGGGAACACCCTCACAGGCACGCCGGGCACGACCGATGTCGGCTTCAGCTCGCGCATCACCGTGACCGCGTCGAACGGCCGAGCGCCTAATGCGGTGCAGACCTTCACGATCCAGGTCTTTCCTGCCTCCGGACCCCCGCCAGTCCTGATGAGCGAAGGGTTCGAGTCGGCCGTCCTGCCCTCGGGGTGGGGCAACAACTTCGGGCCCGGGACCGCCAGCGACTGGGAGTTCGGCACGCCATCCGGGGCGACTCCGCTTGCTGGCCCCGTCGTACCGCCTCAAGGCACGAGCTGCGCCGGGACGCAGATCGACGGGAACTACACGACCGAGGCTACGGGGCGGCGGTCCTCCCTCGACACGCCTTCGTTCGACTTCACCGGAGTCGCGTCACCGGCTGTGCGCTTCCAGCACTTCTTCTTCATCGAGAGGGACACGACCGCGGGCAGCTTCATCGCCTTCGACGGCGCGAACGTGAAGATCAGCACGAACGGCGGGCTCACCTTCAGGCCACTCGACCCGGCGTCGGTGACGTCGACGCTGATCAGCTACAACCGGGTGACGTTGCCGTCGAGCTTCTTCTCGAACCCCCTGGGTGACGAGTTCGTCTGGGCCGGCCTCTTCTTCAATCCGCCTCAGTTCCGTCAGGTGGACATCGACCTCACGGGCGAGCTCGTCGGGAAGCCGCTCACGAACGTCGTGATTCGATTCGACTTCGGATCGGACGACGACGTCAGCTTGCTCGGGTGGTACGTCGACGACGTGCTCGTCGGCGACGGGGCGATGTTCCCGTAGTCCCCGACCTCTGCCGGTACGATGTGCGCACCCGGGTCCCGTGGCCCGGGGTGCTTCATTCGGATAATCTGTGACTTGAGCCCCATGAAGGTAAAGAAGCTCTTCACCCCGGCCGAGGCCAACAAGACCCTCCCGCTCGTGAAGCGCATCGTGCGCGACATCCTGGAGCGCGGCAAGGAGATGCGGGCGCTGGTCGAGGGGGAGCACCGGAGCGTCGAGCAGGACTCGCGCATCCACGAGCTCGAGGGCGAGGTCCAGGAGCTGATGGGCGAGCTCGAGGAGGTCGGCTGCTACTACAAGGACTGGGGCTTCGAGATGGGGCTCGTCGACTTCCCGGCCCAGGTGGACGGCGAGATCGTGTTCCTCTGCTGGCGCTCGGACGAGGACCAGGTGACCTGGTACCACGGGATCGAGGCCGGGTATCGGGGGCGGAAGCGGATCCCGGTCGCGCTCCTCAAGTCTTAATCCAGGGGTGGAGCTTCGTCATTAAGATCGGGCGAGGGGCCGCCAGACGCAACGAAACGTTGCGTCTGAGGGCCTCTCGACGGCGAGGAGGCCGTAGACGCAACGAAAAGTTGCGTCTGGGCGGCGACGGGCCTCGCTTAATGCAATGGCGATCAGAGAGCATTAAGACCGTGCGCGGGGCAGGGGACCTCAGGATCGGCGCGGAGCGGCTGGCCCGGGCGAGCCGGGTGCGCAGGCAGATCGAGGGCGAGCTGGAGGCGCTCGAGGCGTGCGCGCGAGCGCTGCTGCGGGCCGAGCCGATGCTCCGCGGCAGCGTCTACGAGACGCGAGGGAAGTGCGGGAAGCGCGCCTGCCGTTGCCGGACCGGCGAAGGTCACCCGATGACGTATGTCACATGGCGGACGGCGAGCGGGCGGAAGACCCGCTCGGTGACGCCGGAGACGCACGCGGCCTTCGCGAAGCCGGCGGAGGCCTACCGCCGCTTCCGGGAGGGCCGGACCGAGTGGACGAGGCGATCGAAGGCGGTCGCCTCGCTCCTCGGGGGCCTCGAAGATGCGCTCGCCCTGGAGGTCGCGCCGGATCGCGTCGAAGGCAACGGCCGGCGTTAGCGGTCGCCGCCCCCGCCGCCCCCGCCGCCCCCACCCCCGCCCCGGCCGCCCCGACCCCGGCGCCCGCCGAGCGCCTCGCCGGCCAGCGCGCGCAGCACGACGAGCAGGTCCTGCGGCCGGTCGGTCGTGATCTGGAGCGGACAGAAGCACATCTCGTCCGTCGTCTGCTCGCCGAAGCGCACGCGCTGCGGCGGGTCGCTCGGGTTGTGCGGGTTCATGCCCGAGTTGTCGTAGCGCGCCGTGAGGTCGATCTTCGTCCCGGCCGGCAAGCGCAGCGGCTCGGCGAGCTGGTACTGGTCCTGCCAGCGGAAGTCCCAGTCCTTGATCCAGACGAGCGGCACGACCTCGCCGGAGGGCTTCGTCGCCCAGACCTTCATCTCGCGCCCGATGAGGTGCATGTGCGGCGTGATCCCGAGGACGGTGACGTCGACCGGCAACGTGACCGAGACCGAGCGCCGGTAATCCGTCTCGCCCGCCGGGATGTCGATGTCGCGCGTGATGAGCGGGAGCCCGGCGACGATGTTCGTCACCGGCTTCTTCGCGAGGTAGATCGCGACCTCGCTCCGGTCGCGCTCGACCTTGCCGCTCGGATGGTAGTGGACCTGGAGGACGAGGTCCGACCCCTTCCGCAGCAGGCGCCCCATGCCCTCCGGCAGGAACTGCGGCGTCGCGCCCGGCGCCCAGCCGCCGAGCCCGCCCGACGGCAGGAACCCCGGCCCGCCGAAGCTTGCGTACCCCGGCCCCGGGTCCCTCGCGTCGAGCTTGCGCGCCGCCCCCGACTGGTCGAGGAAGAAGAGCGCGTGATGCACGGCCGCCCGCGCGCCCGGCCGGAACTCGACCCCGACGACGAACTCGTCCTTCTCGATCTCGGGCAGCGGGATCACGAAGGCACGGTAGACGTCGTCGCCCGCCGCCTTGAGCTCGAACGGCTCCGGCATGGCCGCGACGATGTCCGGCTCGCCGAGCTGCCATCCCGCCGCGAACTTCGGCCGCGGCGGCAGGTCGGCCGCGTCGCCCCTCGGCGCGCCGGCGTCGGCCCAGGCCTTGATGACCGCGATCTCGCGGTCGCCGAGCCGCCGCTCGTCCGCGAACCGCCCGTAGCCCGGCTCGGCCCGCCACGGCGGCATGTAGCGCGCCTCGGTCACGTGGGCGATGAGCTTCGCCCGCTTGCGCGCGTCCTCGTACTCGACGAGCGGGAACGGGGCGATGCCCTCGGGCCGGTGACAGCTCGCGCAGCTCGCGTCCAGGATCGGCGCGACGTCGCGCGCGTACGTCACCTTCGCCGGCGCCCCGCCCGCGCCGCCGCCCCAGGCCTCGAACAGGCAGCCGACCGGCTCGGTCCGCGCGACCTCGGGCGCCCGTCCGGCCGCGACCGCCGCCACGGCCGCCTCGAGCTCCCGGCCCTTCACGACCGCGCGCGGCGTCCGCAGGTCGGCCCAGCGGTCGTCGATCCGCCCGCGGTAGACGACCGCCCCGCCGCGCCCGAGCACGAACGCCTCCGGCACATGCGTCGGCCGGAGCCGGTGGGCGAGATCGCCGGACGCGTCGAAGAGGACGGGGAAGCCGACCGCGAACTCGGCCGCGAACTTCACCGCCGCCACCCTCGTGACCGTCGGGTCCGACACGACGCCGTAGAGCGGGACGCCGCGCGCCGCCTCGCTCCGCGCCAGGTCGTTCAGGACCGGCACGTACTTCCGTGCGATCGGGCACTCCGTCCCGAGGAAGACGAGCGCCGCGCCGCGCGAGCCGGGGCCGCCGAGCGCGTGCACCCGCCCCTCGAGGTCGAGGACGCGCGCGGCCGGATCGAGGACGGCGCCGTCGTCCGCGGCGTGCGCGCGCGGCGCGGCGACGGCCGCCCCCACGAGGCAGAGCAGGATCGCGGGCACCGGCGTCCGGGCGGAGCGGAATGTCATGCGTCGATCTCCTCCTGTCCTTCTCATACGGAACGCCGGCCGGGGGCGGTGGGTTTCACGCTCGATCCCCCGACCCCTACACCGAGTCGAAGACGGCGTGGTACTCGACGCGGCCGGACCGGCCGGCGAGCGCCCCGGGCGAAAGCTCGGCCACGAGGAAGACGTCGTCGGGGACGGTCCACTTGCAGGCGAGCCCGCGCGGGCGCGCGGGGACGAAGCCGAAGCGCGGGTAGTACCCGGCGTGGCCGAGGACGAAGACGACCGGCTCGCCCGCGCGGAGGCAGGCATCGAGGCCCGCGCGCACGAGCGCCGAGCCGATCCCGCGGCGCTGGCGCGAAGGGTCGACGGCCATGGGACCGAGGGCCAGCGCCGGCCACGCTGGGGCTGCGCCCGCGCCGTGGGCTGCGCCCGTGCCGTGGCCCGCGCCGGCGCCGGCGGCCGGCGCCGGGCGCACGTGGACGCGCGTGAAGAGGATGTGCCCGACGATGCGCCCGCCGTCCGCCTCGCGGGCGACGAGCGAGATCGCCGGCCCCGCATCGGCGCGTCCGCGGAGCGCGTCGACGAGGTCGGCCTCGGCGGACGTCGGGAAGGCGCGGACGTTGACCTCGCGGACGGCGACGCGGTCCTCGGGGACCTCGGCGCGGACCGGGACGGTCACCCGGTGAGCTTCTTCCCGCAGCTCGAGCAGAAGCGGTCGTCCGCGGCGACGTCGACGCCGCACCCGGAGCAGAAGCGCTGCGTCGCGCGGTGCGGGTCCGCCTCGGGCTCGCCGGCACGGAGGCGCATGTCGCCCATGCGCATCTCCATGCCGCCTCCGCCCATGCTCATCTGCATGTCGCCCATGCGCATGGGCTCCATCCGCAGGGGATCCATGCGCATGGGGCCGAGGCTGCCGGCCGAGGCCTGGGCCTGAGCCTGCGCCCCGGACACGCCGCGCACGCCCTTCGGCTCGCGCCGGCCCTTGCGGGCGGCGGCCGGCTCGAGGTCGAGCTTCTCGGCCCCCTTCACCGGCGGCGCGAAGGGGATGACGGCGAGCGAGCCGTGGCCGATCGTGACGCCGGCCTTCGCGTCCTCGCCCTCGAGGACGAGAACGAGCCCGTGGGCCGTGCGATAGAGGGCGGGCGCGACGCGCCACGGGCCGGTCGCGACCGAGACCGCCTGGGCCTGCTGCTGGCCGGGGCCGCCGCTCACGAGCTCGATCGTCGTCTCGTCGCCGTTCCACTCGACGCGGATCCGCAGGCCGGAGACATCGGCCTCGTACGCGTTCGCCTCGGGTTCCCGTCGCTTCGCCATGGCTCCTTTCTACCAAAAAGGGCCCGAGTCATGCCGGTCGAAAATCCGGAGAAACGCCATGCGCCACAAGCTCCTTGAAGGTCTCGTCCTCGTGCGCCTCAGGCGTCCGCCACCATCGGGAACGCCAGGGCGAGCCCGAGCCGGCGGTCGAGCGCCCCCGCCATGTCCGGCGTGTAGTCGAGCTTCGCGGCGGCCGTCGCGCGGCACGTCGCCACGACCTCGCCGGACGGGTCGAGGACCTCGAAGCGCGTCCGGAGGGTCCCCTGGCTGCGGATCGCCCCCAGGACCGCGCCCGTCTCCGCGTCGCGGACCTCGCGGACCCCGTCGCGACCGCCGTCCGGGCGCCGCCGCTCCTCGATCCTGAGCACCGGCGCGCCGTCTTCCCGGCGTCGGCGTGGATCGTCATCTCATCCCGGCCCGAGAACACCTTGCGGTCGACGTAGAGCAGGGCCTCGCCAATCGGCCGCGTCGCGCCGCACGAACCCGAGGAGCCGCCGCCGCCCGAGCACGTAGCGGTCGGCCGTGAACCCATCGCGGGTCGCCATCATCGTCGTCGAACCTCCTCTCGGAGCTCAACGACGCCGGGCCGCGAGGGCATCTCGGCCCTTCTCTCTCTCTCTCTCTCTCTTCTTTCCTCTCTTCCTTCCCTCAGCCCGGGTCGGCCTGGACGGAGTCGAGCAGCCCCCTGAGCCGCGTCGGGTCGATCGAGCGCAGCCCCAGCTTCTCGGCCCACGTGACGACGCCGCGGTCGGCGGAGACGACGATCGCGTCGAGCTCCTTCGCGAGCAGGATCAGCTCGACGTCCTCGGTCGAGTCGATGATCCCCTCGCGGAGCGCCTCGCGGTACTTGCGGCGGAGGGCGGCGATGCGCTCGGTCTCGCCCGTCGAGCCCGCGCGCGCGGCCTCCTCGGCCACGCGCAGGCCCTTGTCCACGCGCCGCCGCACGTCCTCGATCAGCTCGTAGAGCAGGAAGGCGGGGACGGTGAGCTCGAACTTGTTCGGCGGCTTCCGCACGATCAGGAGCTCGATGTCGGCCGGGACGTGGGCCTCGTCGACGAAGTGGGTCAGCTCGGCGTGGATCGAGGGCGGCATGAAGAACTCGAGCGCGCCGCGCAGCCGGCGCGCGGTCTCGAGGAACCGGACGAGGGCCTCGGTCGGCGTCGCGCCGAAGGCCGACCGGATGTCCGGGTTCGTGAAGATGCTCGTGTCGAGGACGAGGCGCCGCGCGGCGGGCGCGGCGGGCGCGGCGGGCGCGGCGGGCGGGGCGGGCGCCGCCGGCGCGGCCGCGGGCGGCGCCGGCTTCGGCGGAGCGGGCTCGGGCGATGGCGGCCCCGGCTCCGCCAATCAGGCGTCCTCCATGCGGCGGCTCGAGAGGTGGTCGTCGCCGCCCGCGCGGTCGAGGATGACGCGCGTCCCGCGCCCGCCCAGCCCCGGACCGACGCCCTCGGTCCCGAAGATCCGGTCGCCCGCGTCGCCGAGCCCGGGCAGGATGTAGCCGCGCCCGTTCAGCTCGCGGTCGAGCGCCGCCGTGTAGATCGGCACGTCGGGGAAGGCGCCGCGCACGCGCGCGACCCCCTCGGGCGCCGCGATGATGCAGGCGAACTCGATCGGCCCGACCCCGCGCATCCGCAGGTACTCGAGGGCGGCGACCGCCGTCCCGCCCGTCGCCAGCATCGGGTCGAGCAGGACCGTGCGCGTGCGCGGGTCGAACGCCGGGATCTTGGCGTAGTAGAACTTCGCCTCGAGCGTCCGCTCGTCGCGCTCGAAGCCGAGGACCCCGACGCGCACGCTCGGCAGCAGGCGGACGACGCCGCCCAGCATGCCGAGGCCGGCCCGCAGGATCGTGACGACGTTGATCGTCGACACGTCGAGGACGCGTCCGGTCGTGCGCTCGAGCGGCGTCTCGACGTCGATCGGGCGCGTCGGGAACTCGCGCGTCACCTCGTACGCCATGAGGCTCGTCAGCTCGTCGACCGTCGTCTTGAAGATCTCGGTCGGCGTCGAGCGGTCGCGAAGCACCGTCAGCTTCGCCTGGATGATCGGGTGGGTCAGCACGCGGACCTGGGTCACCTACACGCGCTCCTCTCCTCGCTTCGCTCGTCGCTCCGCACGCCACGTTGCGGTGCGGCTTCGCCGCCTCGACGGATGGTCATAGGTCGAGGTACTTCTCCTTCAAGGACTGGATCTCGGCGAGGAGGCGACGCACCTCCTCCTCCCTGCCGGCGAGCGCGGCCCGGAGCCGCGCGATCTCGCCGTCCTTCGCCGACTCCGGGGCGCCTGCGCCGTCGTCGACCTCGCCCTTGCCGCCCGGCGCGGCGGCGGCCGCGGAGGCGGCCGGGGCGGCCTCGACGATCTCGAGCGACTCGAGGAGGTCGGGCCCGACCGTCCCCTCGTCCGTGTCGACCTCGAGGACCGCGTCGTCGTCGATCCCGACGAGCGGTCCCGCGAACAACCCCTGCGCCTGGTCGAGCTTGAGGCGCATCGTCTGCTCCGCCTCCGGCATCTCCTCGAGCGAGCGCTCGGCCTCGGCGAAGGCCGAGGCCGTGGCCGCGCGCGTCGGGGGCGGGGGCAGCGCGATCGCGCCGGCGCCGGCCGGCGGGTCGCCCTCGCAGAAGAGGACGTGCGTCCGGCCGAGGAAGATGACGTCGTCGTGGCGCAGCGCGGCGCGCTCGACCCGGGCCGTGTTCACGTACGTGCCGTTCGTGCTCGACAGGTCCTCGATCGCGAAGCCCGGGCCCTCGCGCACGATCCGCGCGTGCTCCCAGGAGATCCAGGGGTCGCCCAGCGGGACGTCGGCGTCCTGGCGCTGGCCGACGACCGCGGCCGGACCGTCGAGGAGGCGCACCACTCGCCCCCGCTCCCGGCCGTTCAGGACCACGAGGTAGGCCAAATTCCCTCTCTGCGGCCTAGTAGCCCGTCTTCGCGCGCTGCAGGGCCTCGCCCACCCACGCGCCGATCATGGCGACGATGAACGGGACCGCGGCCCAGATCCCCATGACGGCCCAGTCGTAGCCGCCGCTCGACGTCCGGAGCTGGTCGACCATGGGGGTGAAGCGGGCGAGCGCGTAGAGCCCGCCGAACACGCCGGCCCCGGCCGCGAGCGCCGGCTCGAGGAGCGTCCGCCCGGCCGACTTCCGCCCGACGATGAAGCCGCCGAGGAAGAAGGAGAGCCCGAACCCGATGAGATAGGCGTTCCGGAGCTGCTCCGCGCCCTTTATGTACTCCTTGCGGCGGCCCTGGTCGACGGCGAGGAGCGTCAGGGCGACGAAGATCGCCATGATGATCACGGAGCCGACGATCCACGTGATCGAGAAGCCCTGCGAGGTCGCGCCGATCGCCTTGAACTTCCCGGTGACGATCTTGTCCCGCGTCCGGTCCTCGAGCTCCTTGACCTCGCGCGCGTCGCCCGGCGACTTCACCTGCTCCCAGCCGACCCCGAGGTCGGGGAGCGGCAGCCCCCACTGGGCGCAGAGGAACTTTATGAGCTGGAGCTCGTCGGAGCTGAGCTTGCGGTCGGCCTTGGCGATGTCGACGATCTCGGCGAGGCACGCCTTCTGGACGTGCGGCCGCTGGATGCCGCGGGCGATCCCGTCGAGCGAGAAGGTCTTCAGGTCGCTCGCCTTGAGGCGGCAGCCGAAGCGGCGCGCGGCGGCCTTTATGCGCTCGAGCTCGGGCGGGCCGATGTTGTCGTCGACCGCGGCGATCGACAGGAGCGCCTTCATGTAGGCGTTCTTCTCGGCGAGCGTCAGGTCTACCGGGTTGACTGCTGTGGCCATGAGGGTGGCTCCGTTCGGGGATTGAGTCGTCGTCCCATGGGCCGCGGGGGCCGCAGGGTTCAGGGCTTCGAGGACGCGGTCACGAGGTACTTGGTCATCCGGATCTCGTTGCCGACCGAAGGCACGTGCCGGTACTCGACCTCGTCCATGAAGCGCTTGATGATGTAGACGCCGAGGCCGTTCGGCGTGCGGGCCGCGAGGTAGGCCTCGAGGTCCGCGGTCCCGCTCCCGCAACGGTCGAAGGCGAAGGGCGCGCCGCCGTCGGTCAGCGTGACGGTGAGGGCGTCCGGCCCGGCCGACGCCTCGACGGCGATCTCGGTCTCGATCCTCCGGCCGAGCGGTCCGCCGCCCGGGTCCGGCGTGTCGAGGCGGCTCGCGACGAACTCGTCCGCCGCGGCGAGCAGGCCCCGCCCGGCGTGCCGGATCGCGTTCGAGCAGGCCTCGTCCACGGCCATCTCGATCTCCGCGGTCGCCTGCGCCCCGAAGCCCACGCGGCCCGCGAGCTCGACGACCACCTTCCTCACGAGCCCGAGGTAGAAGGTGTCGCGTGGGATCCGGACCGAGATCCGTGCGACCGGCGTCGCCGTCATCATCCCCTCCCGGGCCGGCCGCCCCCTGAGCCGAGCGCGGACGGGCCGTCCCGAACGACCGGACTATTCTATCGCTCGCCCCGCGCGGAAGCAACGGCCCGGCGGGGCAAACACCCGGGCCCCGCCGGCCGGTATCATCCAGGCGTCACGAAACTTCCGCAACCGCTCGGAGGTCCCGCCGGAATGACTCAAGCTCGTGCTCGATCCGGAGGGACGGGCCGGCCCCGCGCCGCCGCCTCCGGGCTCGCCCCCGCCGTCGCCGTCGCCTTCGCCGCCCGGCTCGCGCTCCCGGTCGCGCTCGCGCTCGCGCTGGCGCCGGCCCTCGCGCTCGCGCCGCCGGCCGCCCTGGCCGGCGAGGCCGACCTGGCCGGCGCGGCCGCCTCGATCACCGCCGACGAGCTGCGCGCCCACGTCGAGTACCTCGCCGACGACCGCCTGAAGGGCCGCGAGGCCGGGACGCCCGGAGGGCGCGACGCCGGCGACTACATCGCGAAGGCGTTCGCCGACCTGGGCCTCGAGCCGGCGGGCGACGACGGCACGTTCTTCCAGGCCTTCGACGTCCGGAACGCCCGGGCGCGCAACGTCGTCGCCAGGCTCCGCGGCTCGGACGCGCGGCTCCGCGACGAGTACGTCGTCATCGGCGCCCACTACGACCACGTCGGGCTCGGGTCGTTCGGGGCGCTCGACTTCCTCACCGGGCGCGGCAAGGTCCACAACGGCGCGGACGACAACGCGTCGGGGACGGCCGCCGTCCTCGAGGTCGCGGGCGCGTTCGCGCGCCTCCGGCCGCGGCCCGCGCGCACGGTCGTCTTCGTCCTCTTCGACGCCGAGGAGATGGGCCTCGTCGGCTCCGAGCACTTCGCGACCCACCCGCCCGCGCCGATCGAGCGGTGCGCGGCGATGGTGAACCTCGACATGGTGGGGCGGGCCTCGAAGGGGCGCCTGTACGTGTACGGCACGGCCTCCGGCTCGGGCCTTCCGGACCTCGTCGAGTCGTCGGGGCGCGACCTCGGGCTCTCGCTCGTCTACGAGAAGTACATGGTCCCGAACAGCGACCACTTCGTGTTCTACCGGCAGCGCGTCCCCGTCGCCTTCTTCTTCACGGGCACGCACCGCGACTACCACCGCGCGAGCGACGACGCCCACAAGGTCAACGTCCCCGACCTGCGCCGGGTCGCGGAGCTCGCGTTCCGCGTGACGCACGGCCTCGCGGATGGGAGAGAGCGGCCCGTCTACGCCGAGGTGCCGCTGCCGCCGCCGGGCGAGATGGTCATGACGATCCTCGAGAGCTTCCTCGGGACGGACGCGGCGAACCGGGTGCGGAGGCTGATCTTCGGGGACCGGCCGGAGCCGCCGGCTCCGGCTCCGAAGAGGTCGGAGCCCGGGAGGAAGCCGGCACCTCGGTTGTTTTAGCCACAGAGACCACAGAGACCACAGAGGAGTAGCGCGGAGAGCCCGCGAGAAGCGTGACCATCCGCGCCGATGGGGCGTTTCTATCGGGCTCCTCCGTGGTCTCTGTGGCCTCTGTGGCTACTCTCCGCGCATTCGCTCGATGAGCGCTTCGAGCTGGGCCCGCATGGCCTCGGGGGAGTCCGCCCGCCGCCACGGGCCGTGGCCCGGAAGCACCCAGGTGAATCGGTGCTCGAGCAGGCGCTCCATCGAGCGGACCTGCTCGGGCCACGAGTCCCAGCAGTAGGCGCGCGACGCGTCCAGGCCCGGCACCGGGCGGCCCTCGTCGTCCTCGTCGCCAAAGAGGTGGTCGCCCGTGAAGAGGATCTCGTCCCGGTAGAGGAGGGCCGCGCTCCCGCGCGTGTGCCCCGGGACCGGGATCGCGAGGAGGTCGGGGGCGAGCGCGACCGGGTCGCGCCCGTCGAGCTTGCGCTCGACGACCGCCGTCCCGGGGTCGGAGTCGGCGTCGGCCCGGTGCATCACGCGCTCGCAGCCGAAGCGGGCGGCTAAGCGGGCGTGGTCGGCGACGTCGTCGACGTGGGTGAGGAAGAGGAGCCGGACCCCGCCCAGGGCCTCGATCCGCTCGAGGAGCGGCCCCGCGGCCCGCGGCGAGTCGACGAGGACGTTCCCCTCCGGGCGGCGGATCAGGTAGCTGAAGCCGCCGAACGAGCCGGGCGACGTGAAGCCGCAGAACGAGACGTCGTCGGCGAGCCGCTCCGGGAAGCGGCGCGCGGCCGTGCGGGCGTCGTGCCTCTCGCCCGTCCCGATCGAGGCCGTCGGGCACGAGACGAGGGCCATGAGCGCCCGCTCCCGTTCCTCGCCGGTCGCCGGCTGCCGGCGCACGCGGGCGTTCTCCGTCGCGGATGCGAACGTCGCGGGCGCGACGCGCCAGCACGTGCCGCAGTGGATGCAGGTCTCGTCGACGTAGAAGTCGCCGGGGACGTTCTCGGGGAGCCGCTTCTCGGGCCGGGCCATGAGTCCAGTGTAGCCGATCGGGCGCGGGCTAGCCGACCCACCGGGCCACGGTCTCCTCGAGGATGCGCCGGTCCACGGGCTTCGCCAGGTAGCCGTCGAACCCGGCCAGCCGGGCCCGCTCCTCGTCGCCGCGCATGGCGAGCGCCGTCAGGGCCACGAGCGGGATCGTCGCCGTCCGCGGGTCGGCCTTGAGCTCGCGCGCGGCGGAGAAGCCGTCCCGGCCGGGCATGGCGAGGTCCATGAGGACGAGCGCCGGTCGGTCCCGGCGCGCCGACTCGAGCGCCCGGTCGCCGTCCGCGGCGAGGAGGACGCGGTAGCCGCGGCGCTCGAGCAGGCTCCGCACGAGCTCGCGGTTCAGGTCGTGGTCGTCGACGACGAGGACGGTCGGCGCGCCCCGGGATCCGGCGCCGGCGCCGCCGCCGTCCCCGGCGCGCGCGCCATCGGCGCGACCCGCGCGGGGCCCGCGCCCGGTCGCCCGGTCCACCGCGGCCGCCAGGGACGCCGCCGTGAGGTCGCCCTTCTCGGCCAGCGCGAGCACGCGGCCCTTGAGCCAGTCGCGCTCGGCGTCGGAGACGTCGGCGGCCGTGAGCACGATCACCGGCAGGCGGCGCGTGCGCTCGTCGGCCGAGAGGGCCTCGATCACCTCGAAGCCCGACAGGTCGGGGAGGATGAGGTCGACGATCGCGACCTGCGGGCGCTCGCGGCGCGCGAGCGCGAGGCCCTCCGCCCCGCGCTCGGCCGCGAGCAGGCGGTAGCCGGCCGGCTCGAGCGCCCCCCGGAGGAGGGCGGCGACGCGCGGGTCGTCGTCGATGGCCAGCACGAGGGGGGGCTTCCCGCCGGAAGGCGGCTCGACGACCTCCCGGAGCCGGCCGAGCAGGCGGGCCCGGTCCACGGGCTTCGGCATGTAGTCCGCGGCCCGGACGGCGAGGCCGTGGGCGTCGCCATCGCCGACCGAGGTCACGACGACCGGGACCTCGCGCGTCCGGTCCCCGCGCTTCAGCTCGTCGAGCAGGCGCAGGCCGTCGTCGCGGCCGAGGCCGAGGTCGAGGACGATCGCCGCCGGGCGCAGCCGCGCCGTGAGGTCGAGCGCTTCCCGCGCGGTCGCGGCCTCGGCGACGGCGTAGCCCGCCGGCTCGAGCCAGGCGCGCATCAGCCGGCGCGTGGCCGCCTCGTCCTCGGCGATGATGACCACCGGGGCGGGGCCCGGCTGGCCGGCGCCCGGCCGCGGGGCGCCCGCGGGGACCTCGGTCGGCGGCAGGGTCGCGGCCGGTCGGTTCCCGTTCGCCGCGGCCGCCGGCGACCCGGACGGAGCCGGACCCGCGGCGCCGGCGGCGGCCGCGGCGCCCGCGATCCCGGGCCCGGCCGCGTCCCTCTCGCCATCCGCCGGCGCCGGCGCGGGCGCGGGCGCGGGCACGGGCACGGGCGCTTGCGCGTTGGCCGGCGCCGGCTCGGCCGGGATCGTGAAGGCGAACGTCGTCCCCTTTCCGGTCCCCGGCTGGACCTCGATCGAGCCGCCGTGCTGCTCGACCAGGCGCTTCGAGATCGCGAGCCCGAGCCCCGTGCCCTGGTGCCGCTTGACGAGCGCGCCCTCGCCGCGCACGAAGGGCTGGAAGAGCTCGGGCCGGAGCGAGGCGTCGATCCCCGGCCCCTCGTCGCGGACGAAGAAGCGCACGAAGGCGCCGGCGTCCTCCGCCCCGACCTCGACGGCCGAGCGCTCGGGGCCGAACTTGATGGCGTTCGAGAGCAGGTTGAGGACGACCTGGCGCAGCTTCGCCCGGTCGGCCCGGACGCGCCGCCCCGTCCGCACGGTCGTCCGGACGGCGACCTGCTTCTTCCGGGCCGCGCCCTCGACGAGGGCGGCGGCCTCCCGGACGGCGCCCTCCGTCTCGACGGCCTCGATGTCGAGCTTCGTCCGCCCCGCCTCGATCTTCGCGAGGTCGAGGATCTCGTTGATGAGGCCCAGCAGGTGCCGGCCGCTCGCCAGGATGTCCTCGACGTAGCGCCCCTGCTTGACCGTCAGCGCGCCGCGCGCCTCCTCGAGGAGGAGGTCCGAGAAGCCTATGACCGCGTTCAGCGGCGTCCGCAGCTCGTGCGACATGTTGGCGAGGAACTCGCTCTTGAGCTCGTTCGCCCGCCCGGCCTCGCGCGTCTTCTCCTCGAGGTCGCGGCCCTTCTGCTCGAGCGCCGCGCGCTGGGCGAGCAGCTCCTCCTTCTGGGCGAGGAGCTCCTCCTTCTGCGCGCGCAGCTCCTGGTTCGCCCGCGAGAGCTGCTCCGAGTAGCGCGCCGTCCTCAGGCGGAGCTCGTGCCGGGCGATCGTGAGCCCGAGCGGGAACGCGAACTCCGCCAGCACGGCCAGCGACTCCGCGCCCGGCGCCGCGAGCGCCCCGACGGCGAGCAGCCCGACCGGGCGATCGGCGACGGCGAGCGGGACGAGCGCGACGGCGCGCGGCGCGCCGCCCGCGATGGCGGCCTCGAAGCGGAGCGCCAGGCCCTCGGGGATGCCGTCGACGACGATCGGGCGGCGCGCGGCGAAGGCCTCGGCCACGAGCCCGCCCGCCGGCGCGGCGGGCGGCAGGCCCGGGTCCTCGCCCCCGGCCTGGTCCGCCGGCGCGCCCTCGCTCAGGCCGTAGCCGGCGATCGGGTCGAGCCGTTTCTCGGGGGGGGCCTCGGCGTCGACGCGGTAGCACGCGAGGACCACGGCCTCGGCCGGGGCGGCGATCTCGCGAAGCGCGCCGCGGACGACCTCGTCGAGCGGGCCGTCGCCCGCGAGGGCGCCGAGCGCGCGGGCGCAGGCGGCGTCGCGGAGCTGCCGCCGCGTCAGCTCGGCCGTCTTGTCGGCGAGCCCGCGGTTGCGCTCGCCGAGCGCCCGGTTCGCGGCGGCCAGCGCCTCGGTGCGCTCCTCGACCTTCGCCTCGAGGTCCTGGCGGGCGCGCTCGAGGTCGCCGGCCATCCGGTCGAAGGCCGCGGCCAGCGTCCCGAGCTCGTCCTTCGAGTGGAGGCCGACCCGGGTCGCGAGCTCGCCCCGGCCGACCGCCTCGGCCGCCCGCGACAGGGCGCGGACCGGGCGGATGAGCCCCCGGGTGAGCGCCAGGCCGGCGAGGAGCGCGACGAGGATGATCGCCCCGCACGTGAGCAGGGTCCGGGCGACGAGGCCGCGCACGGGGGCGACGATCGCGTCCTCCGGGATCGCGCAGACGAGGGTCCAGGGCGAGCGCTCGAGCTTCCTCGCGACGTAGACGTTCCGCCTGGCCGTGGCCGGCGAGCGATCGCGGAAGCTCGCGCGCTCCGGCGCGTCCGGCCGGGCGTGCTGTGCGAGGGCGGCGTTCGCGATCGGCATCTCGAGGAGCTCCCGCGTCCGCTCGCCGAAGCGGCGCTCGGCGACGAGCTCCTCGACCGTCGCCGGGTCGAGCGCGGCGGTGGGCCGGAAGACGAAGTCCTCGCGGAAGCTGTGGGCGATGCGGATCCCCCGCCGGTCGAGGAGGATGGCGTAGCTGCCCTCGCCCGCCCGCCCGTTCGCGCCGCGGACGACCTCCCAGAAGGCGCTCGCCCGCACCCAGAGCGTGACGACGCCGACGACGCGGCCCTCGTCGATCACGGGGGCCGAGTAGGCGATCGAGGGCGTGGACCCCGACTCGGGGACGCTCACGTAGAGGTCCGAGATCGAGAGGGCCCCGCGGACGGCGTCCTTGAAATGGGGGCGGAAGCCGAAGGTCCGGCCCCGCATGCCGGGCTCCGTCGCGGCGCGGAGCTTCGCGTTCACGTCGAAGACCCCGAGGCCCCGGTAGCGGGGGTCGCTCTTGTCGTAGACGCCGAGCAGGGTCTCGACGAGCGCCGCCTCCTCGGGGCGCGCCGCCTCGCCGGCCCGGCAGAAGTCGACGATCGCGGGGTGCCGGGCGAGGCGTCTCGCCGAGTTCTGGAACTCCCGGTGGAAGCCGTCGAGCTCGCCGGCCAGGTGGTCGGCCCGGCTCTCGAGCAGGGCGACCGCGTCCGACTCGATGCGGTCGCGCGACTCGCGGAAGGCCATGGCCCCGCCGGCGGCGATCGGCACCGCCGAGGCGGCGAGCAGGAGGACGAGGATCCGCGCGCGGATCGGCCAGTCGCGGTACCGGACGAGCGACGCGAGCGTCACGGCGGGCTCAAGCCTCCTCCCGCCGGCGATAGATGGGCGCCTCCCGGACGGGCCCCGGCCAGGGCTCGAAGGCGGGCCCGGGGCCCGCGCCCGGGGCGTCGGCCGGCCCGAGGACGAGCGCCCCGCCCGGCCGGAGCACGGCCGCGAGCCGGTCGAGGGCGTTTCTCGCGAGCCGCCCGTCGAAGTAGATGAGGACGTTCCGGCAGAGGACGAGGTCGAAGCCCGCGATCACGGCCTCGCGCGGCGCGAGGCGCGGGCCGACGACGTCGTGGCGGGCGAAGGTGACCCGCGAGCGGAGCTCGGGCGCGACCTCGACCCGACCCGCGACCGCGGGCCCGAGCCAGCGCCCGCGCAGGCGCGCCGGGACCGTCCCGGCGCCGTCGGCCGGATAGCGCCCCGCCCGGGCGACGTCGAGCGCGCCCTCGTCCACGTCGGTCGCGAGGACCGAGAACCCGCAGCACCCGGGATCGACCGTCGCCAGCGCCGCCCGGGCCTCGGCCAGCAGCATCGCGACCGTGTAGGCCTCCTCGCCGGTCGCCGTGCCGACCGTCCAGGCGCGCACCTCGCCGTCCCGCCCCGCGCGGGCGAAGAGCGCCGGCAGGACGGCCCTCTCCAGGGCCTCGAAGACGGGCGGGTCGCGGAAGAACGAGGTCGCGCCAACGAGCGCGGCCGCGGCGAGCCGTCCGACCTCGGCCGGGTCCTCGCGCAGGCGGTCGACGTAGGCGGCGGCGCCCTTCGCCCCGGTCGCGACGACGCGCCCGGCCACGGCCCGCTCGAGCGGCTCCGTCCGCCGGTCGCGGAGGTCGATCCCGCGCCGCTCGCGCACGAGGGCCACGATCGCCGCGAGGGCGTCGGCCGGGAGCCGCCGGCCGTCCCCCTCGGCGGGGGCCTCGCTCAGAGCGTGTGAATCCATCGACTCACACGCTCTTCGCTTCTCCTCGTCTTCGGGGGGCTCCGCCCGGCTCACCGCGCACCCCTTCCGGGAAGGAGCAGGCGAAAGACGGAGCCGCCGCCCGCGCGGTCGTGCACCGAGGCCCCGCCGCCGTGGGCCTCGGCGACGAGCTTGACGAGGTGCAGCCCGAGGCCGATCCCGCGGCGCGAGCCGCCCGTGCGGACCTCGACCGAGCCGTACTTGTCGAAGACGGCGTCCTTGGCCTCGTCCGGGATCCCCGGCCCCTGGTCGGCGACCTCGACGAGGATGCCCTCGGCCCCGAGCGACGCCGAGACCGAGACCTTGCCGCCCCCGTGCGTGTACTTCACGGCGTTGGCGATCAGGTTCTCGACGGCGCGCCGCGTGAGCTTCCGGTCGAGGTCCGAGACGGCGCCGGCCGCCGCCGCGAGCTCGATCACGACGCCCTTGGCCATGGCCGCGCCCTCGAGCGTCGTCGCCGCGTCCTTGAGGAGGTCGGCGACGACGGTCGGGGCGCGCTCGAGGACGAGGCCCCCCTCCTCGAGCAGCCGGACGTTCAGCACCGCCTCCAGGACCTCGCGGATGCGGCGCGACGCCTCGATCGCCGCGTCCACGTCCCCGACGAGCGGCGACCCGCGGATGACGTCCTCGCGCAGGAGGCTCAGGTAGCCCTCGAGCCCGGTGAGCGGGTTCCGGACGTCGTGGATGATGAGCGAGACGAGGTCGTCCTTGAGCGCCTGGAGGCGCCGCAGCTCCTCGATCTGGCGCCGGATCGTCGCCTCCTGCTCGCGCAGCCGGAGGAGGGCGCCGACGCGCAGGTGCAGCTCGCGGCGGTCGACGGGCTTCGTCAGGAAGTCGTCGGCGCCCGCCTCGAGGCCGCGGTTGCGGTGCTCCTGGTCGCCGAGCGCGGTCAGGAGGACGACCGGCAGGAAGGGCTCGCGGTAGCGGGACTTCACCTCGCGGCAGACGTCGAAGCCGTCGCGTCCGGGCATCATGACGTCGAGGAGGACGAGGTCCACCCGCTCGGCGGCGAGGCGCTCGAGCGCCTGCGCGCCGCCGTCGGCCTCGACCACGGTCCACGCCGACCCGAGGTAGCCGCGGACGAGGGCCCGGTTGCGGTCGTCGTCGTCGACGACCAGGACGGTTGCCCGAACGGGCATGGACGTAAGGCTTGCCATCGCCGCCGTTTGTCTAAGGTGTCCGTCCGACCCGCCGCGGCCGACGCGTGGCCCCCAGAGACCTTATAGAACAAGAACGCCGCGGCCGCAACCGGACGTCGTCTTTCGCCCTGCGGGAAAACCTGAGGCGATGGGACCCCCGCATACGAGAAGCCGCGTGCGGTCTCAGTCGCGCGCGCGCACGTAGCCGAGCCAGCGGCCGAGCCAGTAAGCGAGGATGAAGTCCGCGGCCGGAGACTCCACCTCGCCGGCCGCGCCGCCCGCGTGGCGGAGGGCGTAGGGATCGTCGCGCCAGGCCCAGGCCGAGGCGGGGCGGTAGTTCACGGGCAGGGCGCCGTCGGCCTTCTCGACCCCCTTCCGGTTGTCGAGGAGGGTCGCGGCGAACCGCGCGTCGCCCGTCGCGTCGACGGCGAAGATCCGCCGCTCGAGGGGGAACAGGCGGAGCGTCAGGAGGGCGTCCTCGTGGAGGTCGCGGTCGTATCCGAGGGCCTGGAGGCCGACGAGGTTGAAGAAGGCGTTGCCCTCGCGGCGCACGTGGCGGAGCGTCCGCTCGATGCTCCGCTCGTAGGCGCGGCGCAGGGACGGGTCCCGCTCCAGCGCCAGCAGCGGGACGGTGACGAGCATCTGCATGTTGTCGTTGTTCGGGTTCGTGATCCCGAGGACCTGGAACTTCGCCCAGTAGGCGATGTCGGCGTAGCCGCGGGCGACGGCGGCGGCGTAGGCCTCGGCGTGGCGGCGCTCGTCGCGGTTCGTGTGGGCGGCGACCTTGTAGGCGGCGAGGACGATGAGGGCGTTGAGGCCGATCGGGACGCCGGCGATCCGGCCGCGCAGGTCGCCGTAGGTCGTCGTCTCGCCGCCGACGTCGACGATCCGCTCCTCGTTCGCGACCAGGTGGTCGGCGATCGCCGCCGAGAGGCGGGCGGCCCGGGCCCTGACCTCGGCGTCGTCGACGAGGAGGGCGGAGAGGCCGAGGCCGAAGATCACGCCGGAGTACTGATCCTTGCTGACGTCGCCGCGCCAGCGGTAGCCGGCGAACTCCCCCGTGCCCGCGCGCCAGGCGCCGTCGGTCGACTCGCGCGGGTCGGGCGCCTCGCGGCGCACGATCGTCCGGGCGAAGAGGCCCCGCACCCCCGTCACGTCGTGCAGGCGCTCGAGACCGCCGACGAGCGCGCGCACGCGGGCGAGCGCCGCCGGGTCCCGCGTGACCGCGTAGCGGAGGCTCTCGGCCCCGAGCAGGGCGCCCGTCCAGATGGCCGTGTCCGCGAACGTCCCGTAGTCGAGCGGCGGCGCGGGCTTGCCGGGCTCGAGGCTCGTCCGCCGGTAGATGAGGGTCCCCTCGGGGGAGATGAACCGGTCGAGGTGGCGCTCGAACCGCACGGCCTTCTCGGCCAGGGACAGGTCGGGCGGCGGCGCGGCGTACTCGGGCCGGGCGGCGCCGCCCACGCGGAGGTAGTCGTGGTCCGGGATCCCGGCGCAGCCCGAGGCGCAGCCGAGGACGAGGAGGAGCCGAGGCGCGAGCCGCCCGTGCATGAACTCAGTTTAGACACGGGCCCGAAAAGGGCCAGGCGGTGGCGCGGCGCTTCCGCCGCACCACCGCCCAGGCCACACCGACGAACGGGGAGAGAGAGGGAGAGAGAGGGAGAGAGAGGAAAGCATCCGCACCCGGGCTTCCGGGCTCCCCGGGGCCTTCCGGCTCCGGGGCTTCCCGGCTTCCCGGCTACGGGATCAGGAGGGTCTGGCCGACGACGATCAGGTCGGGCTTCCGCAGCTTGGCGCGGTTGGCCTCGAAGATCCTGGGCCAGTCCTTCGTGGTCCCGTAGTACTTCTGGGAGATCTTCTGGAGCGTGTCGCCCTTCTGCACGACGTACGTGCGCGAGCCGCCCGCGGACGGGCCGCTCGAGCGTTTCGCCGTCGAGCGCTTCGCCGGCTGGGCGCTCGGGCGCCGCGGCGCCGACGGTTCCTCGTAGCCCTCGTCGCCGTACCCGTAGCCGGCGTCGACCGTGGTCGACGACCCCGACTCCGGACGCGGCGCGGGCGGCCTCGAGGCCGTCGCGCCCGGGACCGAGATGATGTCGGGCTCCTTCGGGGCCGGCTGCTCGATGTCGCCGCCGAGCTTGGCGACGACCTCGCCCGGGGGCACGTACGGCTGCCTGTCGCCCCAGAAGCTGGCGCAGCCGCCGGACGCGAGCGCCGCCCCGCCGACGATCGCCACGACGAAGGGGTAGATCCGGCTCCGGTCACGGTGGTTCCGCATGGCTCCCCTCGCTTCCCCCAACCGACCGCGGGGCCCCGCCGTTACACGGTTCGGGGCGGCCGCGGCGTTCTGCATCCTATATCGAGGGGGCCGGGCCCAAACTTGACGTCGCCGAGAAAGATTATCGAGGACGCAGTTATAATGGCCGCATGCAGCCGGCGGCCGGGATGCCCCCCCTCGCCTACCTCGACAGCAACGCGACCACGCGGCCGCACGAGCGCGCCGTCCTGGCCGTGGTCGAGGCCCTGCGCGAGGGCTGGGGCAACCCCTCGAGCATCCACGCGTTCGGCAGCCGCGTCGGGCGCCGCCTGGACGCCGCCCGCGAGACCGTGGCGGCCGCGATCGGCGCCGAGCCGTCCGAAGTCGTCTTCACGAGCGGGGCGACCGAGGCCCTGAACGCCGCGATCCGGGGCGCCCTCGCGCTCGGGGCCCCGGCCGGGCGGCGCCACGTCGTCACGACCCGCGTCGAGCACCCGTCCGTCCTCGGCCTCCTCGAGCGCCTCGAGCGCGAGGGCGCCTGCGAGGTCACGCGCCTCGGCGTCGCGCCCGACGGGCGGCTCGCGGCCGGCGCCGTCGAGCGGGCGCTCCGGCCCGACACGGCGCTCGCCGCCGTCATGTGGGCGAACAACGAGACGGGGGTGCTCTTCCCGGTCGACGAGATCGCCCGCGCCTGCCGCGCCCGCGGCGTCCCGTTCCTGACCGACGCGACGCAGGCCGTGGGGCGCGTGCCCGTGGACCTGCGCCGGACGCCGGCCGACCTGCTCGCCCTGTCCGGGCACAAGGTCCACGGCCCCAAAGGGATCGGTGTTCTCGGCGCGCGCCGCGGTCTCGCCCTGCCGCCGCTCCTCGCCGGGGGCCACCAGGAGCGCGGGCGGCGCGCCGGGACCGAGAACGTCCCGGGGATCCTCGGGCTCGCGGCCGCCCTCGAGGCGCTCGCCGTCGCGGACGCCGCCCGGGTCGAGGCCGAGGCCGCGCGCACGGCGGCCCTCCGCGACCGCTTCGAGGCGGCGGTGCTCGGGCGCGTGCGCGACGCCGCCCGGAACGGCGCGCCCGACGCGCGCCTGCCGAACACGTCGAGCCTCCGGTTCCGCGACGTCGACGGGGAGGCGCTCGTCCTCGAGCTCTCGCGCCGCGGGATCTGCGTCTCGTCGGGGTCGGCGTGCACGTCGGGCTCGCTCGAGCCGTCGCCCGTTCTCCTCGCCCTCGGCCTCCGCCCGCAGGAGGCGCTCGGCTCGCTCCGCGTGAGCCTCTCGCGCGAGACGACGGCGGCCGAGGTCGACCGGGCCGCCGCCGCCGTGGTCGAGGCGGTCTCGCGCCTGCGCCTGCTCGCGGCCGGCGCTCCCGGCGGCCGGGCGCGCACGGTCCTCGAATGAAGGCCTTCGAGCCGGGGCCGGACCCCGTGGCCGACGACTTCCCGGCCCGCCCCCCCGACCCGGCGCTCGAGGAGGCCGTCCGCACGCTCCTCCGGCGGATCGGCGAGGACGCGGCGCGCGAGGGCCTGGCGCGGACCCCGCGCCGCGTCTCGGACACCCTCCGGTTCCTGACGAGCGGCTACGGGATCGACGTCGACGCCGTCATAAACGGCGCCGTCTACCGCGAGGACGTCGACGAGATGGTCGTCGTCAAGGACATCGAGCTCTACAGCCTCTGCGAGCACCACGTCCTGCCCTTCTTCGGCAAGTGCCACGTGGCCTACCTCCCGAAGGGGCGCGTCATCGGGCTCTCGAAGGTCCCGCGGATCGTCGACGCGTTCGCGAGGCGGCTCCAGGTCCAGGAGCGGCTGACGGTCCAGATCGCGCGCGCGATCGAGTCGCACCTGAAGCCCGTCGGGGTCGGCGTCGTCATCGAGGCCTCGCACCTCTGCATGATGATGCGCGGCGTCGAGAAGCAGAACTCGAAGGCGATCACGAGCTGCATGCTCGGCCGCTTCCGCTCGGACGAGAAGACGCGGGCCGAGTTCCTGAACCTCATCGCCCCCCGCTGACGGCCCGGCCGGAGGCCCAGCCTGGCCCCCGGGACAAAGTGTCGCCGGCCCAGGTTGTCCGCTCCCGGTCGCCGTGCGATGTTCAGTGGGGCGGGAGAGGTGTCCATGGGATTGCGCCTTGCTCCGACACCGCGGCGCCCTCACTCCGTCAGGTCCTGCGGCTTCGCCCTCCTCGAGATCCTGTTCACGGTCACGGTCATGGCCCTCGTCATCCTGGGGGCGGTCGTGACGCTCACGCGCTCGGCCGAGGTCGGCGACAAGGCCGCGGCCCGCGCGACCGCGGCCGAGTCGGCCGAGAGCCTCTTCGAGTACATGCGCGCCCTCGGCCCCGAGGAGACGATCCGGCGCTTCGAGCAGGGGGCGCCGGGCGAGTACCTCCTGATCCCCGGGCTCCCGCCGCCGCCCGTCGTCAAGGCGGTCCCGGCGGGGCAGGGCGTCGTCGACGTCGTCCAGCTCCTCACCGGCGTAGCGCCGGTGCCCGACCTCACGGCCCCGCCGAACGGGCAGGTCGAGCTGATCCTCGACGAGACGCGGACGGACGCGACCGCGGCCCGCTTCGGGTGCCCGCGGGTCGACCTCGACGGCGACGGGGCCTGCGCGACGCGCGACATCCGCGGGCGCGCCCGTCTGGTGCCCGTCTACGTGACGATCCGCTGGCGGACGGCGAACGGGGAGGGCCGCCTGGATGCGTACGCGCTCATCGGCCGCTAGCCCTCGTCCCCGGGTGCGCGCCGAGCGCGGAAACGTCCTGATCCTCGCGCTCGCGGTCGGCATCGTGGTCGCCCTCGTCCTGAGCGGGATCCTGTCGATGACGCTCCAGCACGGCGGCGCCGCCATCGAGCGCGGCGAGCGGGCCCAGGCGCGCTGGGGCGCCGAGGCGGGGTTCGCCAAGGCGCGCGAGGCCATCTACCGGAAGCGCATCGTCGGCCTCTCGCGGCTCCTCGAGGGCCCGGACGGCATGCCCGGCACGGCCGACGACGGCATCGTCCCCGACCACCAGCTGCCGTTCGGCGGGGGCGAGGTCCGGATCCGGATCGAGAACGACGCCGCCCCCGGCGAGACGGCGTTCGAGGACAGGAACTTCCGCGTCGTCGTCCGGGCCACGGGGAAGGCGGGGCTGTCCGAGGAGTCCATCCGCGCCTACGTGTCGGTCCCCGACGCCTTCCGGTCCCGGCATGGGGTCCTCGCGGGGCACGACCTCGAGATCTCGGGCACGATGGACGTCACGGGCTCCGTCGCCGACGTCCACGCCAACGGCAACGTCACCATCGCGGGCGCGGTCGAGGTCTGGGGCGACGTGACCGCGACCGGGACCGTGACCGCCGGCGCCGGGAACGTCCGCGGGACCACGACCTCCGGCGCGCCGCCCGTGAAGATCCCGATCCTCGACGTCGAGGCCTACCGCGAGGTCGCCGACGACGTCCTGCGCCTCGACGGCCGCGTCCAGAACGCGACGGGCGCGATCGTCGGCAACGGGCTCCTCGGCAGCAGCTTCTACGGCTGGTCGTTCGACCTCGTCGGCCTGCGCTGGACGTTCTCGGGGCGCCGCGCGATGAACGGGACGTTCTTCGCGGAGACGGACGCCTACGTGTCGGGATCGGGGTCCGACGCGACGCGCGAGGGCCAGTGGTACCTCTCGCTCGTCGCCCGCGGCAACATCGTCGTCAGCTCGAACCCGGACATCCGCGCCGACTCCCCGGGGATCCTGCTCATCTCGAACAAGGACGTGAGGATCAGCGGGTCGCCGAACCTCGGGACGCGGATCGACTGGGACGACTTGCCGGCGACCCCCGGCCTCGTCTACGCCATGGAGCAGTTCTACATCGAGGGCCGGACGACGAAGATCAACGGGACCGTCATCGGCGCGACGAGCAGGAACCTGAGCCTCCTCGTCACCAGGAACCACCTCGCCGGCACGGCCCAGCTGGGCTACGAGGGCGACGTCATCTTCTCCGACGGCACGGCCAAGGCCGTGGACGTTCTCTACTGGGAGCGCACCTCGGAGCACCTGAGGTAGCAAGGTGGCGCGCTCCGACGGCTCCGTTCCCGGCTCCGCGGCGGGGATCACCCTCGTGGAGCTGCTCTTCGGCCTGTTCCTGGCCGCGCTCGTGGCCGGCCTCATCGCGGTCGCGGTCAGCCGGGCCTCCGCGATCGCGGCCGAGGCCGTGCTCCGGAACCGTCTCGCCGTGGACGCCCAGCGCCTCGAGACGCAGCTCGCGGGCGAGCTCCGGCGGTCGGCCGCCGACCTGATCCCGATCGATGGCCAGGGCTCCGAGCTCATCATCGTCGGGGCCGACCCGCGCACGACGATCTCCTTCCGCGTCGCCGAGGGCTTCGACGAGTCGACCGGGCGCATCGCCTGGAGCGCGAATGCGTTCCCCTACGCCTTCGTCCCCGACGCCGGGGAGGTCGCCCTGAACGGCGTCGACGACGACGGCGACGGCCTCGTGGACGAGGGCTCGATCCACCGCGACGGCCGCCCGTTCATCCTGGGCGTCACGCGCTTCGCCTGCCGGCTGCTCCACGACGGGCTCGACAACGACGGGGACGGCCTCCGGGACGAGATCGACGAGCCGCACGTGGCCGTGGCGGTCGAGTTCCGCGTCGAGGGGACGAGCGGCGGCCGCCGCGTCTTCCAGGACCACCGCTTCACGGTGGACTTCCGCTCGAAGTAGCTCCGGCACGGGGCGTGCTCTCCACCCCCGCCGCCGGCCCCGGATGTGGCGGGCCGGCAGGACGCAGGGAGGAGGAGCGAGCCATGATCGCGAGCACATTCCACTCCAGGGCCCATCCGGATAGACTGAGGACGAGTCCCCTTAGGGTGAAATGTCCGGGCTGCGGGACGGCGGGGCTCCTCGGGATCCACAAGCCGGGGTCGCCGCTCGATTGCCCGCGCTGCGGCACGACGTTCGGCATCGAGGGCGACGAGCCGTGGCGCCGGCAGCCGGCCGGGGACGGCGGCGCCGCCGCCCGCCCGCCGCAGCCCGCGGGCGACTGCGCCCCGGTGGGGCTGCAGGCGGCGCTCGCGGCCGCCGCCGTCGCCATCCCGGTCGCCGCCGTGGGGCTGCTGGTTTACATGCTCGGTCGACTGTAAATGACCGGTTGGCGCCGGCTGGCGTGCCCGGGCTGCGGGGCGACGGGCGTCCTCGGCGCCCACCGCCCGGGTGCGAACGTGACGTGCCCGCGCTGCCGCACGGAGTGGTGCCCGGAGGCGGCGCCTACCGGGCGCGAGCCGGACGCCGCCGCCGCGACGTGCGGCGCGGACTTCCGGCACTGACGTCGCCGCGCGCCGGGCTCGGGGGCTACTCCCGCTTGAGCCCGAGCTTGTCGATCTTGGCGTCGAGCGTCGGGCGCGAGACGCCGAGCAGGTCGGCGGCCTGGGACTTCTTCCAGCCCGTGCGGCGCAGGGCCTCGGCGATGGCGCGGCGCTCGACCTCCTCGACCTTGCGGGCGACGAGCTCCTTCAGGTCGAGCGAGGGCAGGCCCTCGAAGGCCTCGGCCGCGTCCTCGCGCGGGGAGCCGGCGAGGACGCGGGGCGAGAGGTGCTCGGGCAGGACGGTGCCGGGCGAGAGCGTGCAGGCCCGCTCGATCTCGTTCTCGAGCTCGCGCACGTTCCCCGGCCAGCGGTAGGCCACGAGGAGCCGCATCGTCTCCTCGGGCAGCTCGCGCGGCCCGCCGCCCGGGCGCTCCTCGAAGCGCTTGACGAAGGTCGTGACGAGGAGCTGGATGTCCTCCTTCCGCTCGCGGAGCGGCGGCAGGTGGACGTTGATCACGTTCAGCCGGTAATAGAGGTCCTCGCGGAACTTGCCCTCCTTGATGAGCTGCTGGAGGTCGCGGTTCGTGGCCGAGATCACGCGGACGTCGACCTTCTTGAACTCCTTCGACCCGACGCGCCTCAGCTCCCCGCCCTGGAGGACGCGCAGCATCTTCGTCTGCATGTCGGGGCTCATGTCGCCGATCTCGTCCAGGAAGATCGTGCCGCCGTCGGCGATCTCGAACAGGCCCGGCTTCTCGCGCTCCGCGCCCGTGAACGCGCCGCGCGCGTGCCCGAAGAACTCGCTCTCCATGAGCGTCGCCGGGATCGCGGCGCAGTTCTGGCTGACGAACGGCTTCTTCGCCCGCGGGCCGTTGAAGTGGAGCGCCCGGGCGACCAGCTCCTTCCCCGTCCCGCTCTCGCCCTGGATCAGGACGGACACGGTCGAGTCCGTCACCCGGTCGAGGACGCCGAAGATCTCGAGCATCTTCGGGCTCTGGGTGACGAGCGACTCGTAGTTGTGCTTGAAGCGGTACTCGCGGCGCCGCTCCTCGAGGAGCGTGCGCGCCTCGGAGAGCTCGGCCGCCTGCCGCTCCACCTTGTCCTTGAGCGCCCGGTTCAGGCTCTCGAGCTCCTGCGCCGCCTTCTCGAGCGCCGCCGCCTTCTCGAGGTTCTCCTCGTAGAGGCGGGCGTTCTCGACGGCGATCGCCGCCTGCTCGCCGACGATCTCGAGGAGCCCGAGGTGCGCCTCGTTGAAGGACGACTTCCGGAAGCGGTTGTCGAGGTAGATGACGCCGAGCACGCGGTCGCGGGCGACGAGCGGGACGGCCAGGATCGCCGCGAGCTGCATGCCCTGGACCGACTCCGCCGTCCCGAAGCGGCTGTCGCGCCCGGCGTCGTCGAGGAGGATCGGCCGCCGGTTGACGAGGACATCGCGCAGGACCGAGCGCGAGAGCTTCCCCTCGGCGCGCTTGATCGTCTCCTTGTCGACGTTGCGGGAGGCCCGCACCTTGAGCGACTCGCCGGCCGGCCCGCCGCCCTCGCCGCGCTCGCGCTCGACGAGGAGCAGGAACCCGCGCTCGGCGCCCGTGATCGCGATCGCCGTGTCGAGGATGCGCTCGAGGAGCCGGCGGACGTTGAGCTCGCTGTTGATCGCCTTGTTGATCTCGAGGAGCTTGCGGAGCTTCGCCATCTCCTCGCGCTCGTGCCCGGCGGCGAGGATCTCGCGCGGGTCGAGGATCACGGTCTCGATGGCCCCGGTCTCGGCCTTGGCGACGTGCGGCGGCGGGGTCGACGGGCCCGTCGCCGAGTCGTCGTCCTCGAGCACGCCCAAGGGCTCGCGCTCGGAGAGGGCGCGCGGCTCGTAGACGATCGTCGTCGCGCCGATCCGCACCTCGTCGCCGGGCTCGAGCCGCCAGCGGTCGGCGCGCTGCCCGTTCACGAGCGTGCCGTTCTTGCTGCCGAGGTCGCGCAGCTCGAAGCCGCCGGCCGCCACGCGCTCGATGATGCAGTGGCGGCGCGAGCTGGCGGGCTCGTCGAGGCGGACGTCGTTGGCCTCGGCGCGCCCGATGGCGATGACCGCCCCGGCCGAGAGCTCGTGGAGGCGCTCCCCGCCCGAAGGACCGCGGACGAGCAGCCGGATCACGTGCCCGTTTCCCGAGTCCATGTGCCGGAACGGCCTCCCGACTTCGAGAGCAGCTTCACCTCGGAGATCGTCACGCCCCGATCGATTCCCTTTACCATGTCATACACGGTCAGAGCCGCCGCCGCCGCCCCGGTCATCGCCTCCATCTCGACGCCCGTGCGGGCCGTGACGCGGGCCTCGCACAGGATCTCGAGGGAGCGTGGCGGGGCGGGCCTGAAGTCGACGGCGACGGCGTCGAGCGGGATCGGGTGGGCGAGCGGGATCAGGTCGGGCGTTCGCTTCGCCCCCTGGATGCCGGCGATCCTGGCGATCTGGAGGACGTCTCCCTTCTCGATGCGCCGGTCGAGGACGCGCGCGAGCGTCGCCTCGGCCATGTCGACGCGGGCGCAGGCGAGGGCGACGCGCGCCGTCTCCGCCTTCTGCGAGACGTCGACCATGCGGGCGGCGCCGCGCTCGTCGAAGTGCGACAGCGGGGCGGGGGCGGGGGCGGGGGCGGGGGCCGGGGCCGGGGCCGGGGTGGAGGGGTCGGTGGGGCCCGTCACTTCAGCATCCCTCGCCGGCGCGCCTGGAAGCGGGCCGCCTGGATCGTGTTCGAGAGGAGCATGGCGACCGTCACCGGCCCGACCCCGCCCGGGACGGGCGTCAGGTGGCCGGCCCGCTCGGCCGCCTCGGCGAAGGCGACGTCGCCGCGCGGGCGCGTGACGAGCACGCCCTGCTCGTCGCGCTCGTCGACGTAGGTGAGGCCGACGTCGATCACGATCGCGCCCTCCTTCACCATGTCGCCGCGGACGAGCCCGGGGCGGCCGACGGCGACGACGAGGACGTCGGCGTGGCGCGTGTGCTCGGAGAGGTCGCGGGTGTCGACGTGGCAGGTCGTCACGGTCGCGCCCTCGTTCAGGAGCAGGGCCGAGATCGGCTTCCCGACGATCTGGCTGTGGCCTATGACGACGGCCTCCTTGCCGCGGATCGGGATGCCCGGCTCGCGCGCGAGGGCGAGGACGGCGAGGGCGGTGCACGGCAGGAGCGCGCCCTCGACCTGGCCGGAGAGGACGCTGCCCTGGTTCGAGGGGTGGACGCCCTCGACGTCCTTCTCGGGGTCCATGAGGCGGTAGGCCTTCTGGAGGGGCGCGCCGGCCAGCCGCTTCGGGACCGGGAGCTGGATGATGAGGCCGTTGACCTCGGGGTTCTTGCAGATGCCGTCGACGTGGGCGAGGAACTGGCGCTCGCCGATCCGCCGGTCCAGGCGCACGTGGGTGTAGAGGATCCCGACCTCGCCGCAGGCGCGCTTCTGGCTCTCGAGGTAGTGCTGCGACGGCTCGCTCTCGCCCACCTGCAGCGACACGAGGTTCGGCGGGATGTCGAGGGCGACGAGCGCCTCGACGTCGCGCTTCACCTGCTCCCTCAGTCGCTGCGCCAGCGCGCGGCCGTCGATCGTCCGGGCGGGCATGGGGCGCGATCTTACCGACTTTGACCGGCGCGCGCGAGGGCGCTATCCTGCGGCCGTGGCCGGGCTGTTCGTCGGGACCTCCGGGTTCCAGTACGACGAGTGGAAGGGGAGCTTCTACCCCGAGAAGCTCGCCCGGGCGAAGATGCTCGCCTTCTACGCCGAGCGCTTCCCGGCGGTCGAGATCAACTACACGTTCCGGCAATTGCCGAAGGCGGCGACGCTCGAGAAGTGGGCGGCCGAGACCCCCGAGCGCTTCCGCTTCTCGCTCAAGGCGTCCCAGCGGATCACGCACTTCGGGCGGCTGCGGGCGGAGAGGGTCGAGGAGGCGACGCGCTACTTCTGCGAGACCGCGCGGGTCCTCGGCGTGCGGCTCGGGCCGCACCTCTTCCAGCTCCCGCCCGACTTCCGGAAGGACCGGGCCGTGCTGCGCGACTTCCTGGCGCTGCTGCCGCGCGATCAGCGGCACGCGTTCGAGTTCCGGAACGACTCGTGGTTCGATGACGAGGTGCTCGGGTTGCTGCGAGAGGTGGGGGCGTCCCTGGTGGTGGCCGAGCACGAGGACGGGAAGGCGACGCCCGTCGTGCGGACGGCGCCGTTCGTGTACCTGCGGCTCCGGCGGCCGGACTACGGGGAAGAGGATGCGAGGAGGTGGGCGAAGCGGTTGGGGGAGTGGATGGAGGAAGGGGCGGACATCTACTGCTACTACAAGCACGAGGAGGAGGGGAAGGGGCCGCAGTTCGCCCAGGCCCTGAGAGACGAGATGGGGGGCGCGGGGG